>WLWI01005430.1_pt1 | contig 10631 bp, 7 predicted proteins | sample 6701501 | NCBI WGS metagenome assembly WLWI01 (sample SAMN12718690, study PRJNA515312) | sponge metagenome | isolation source: marine sponge | host: Mycale hentscheli | place: New Zealand: South Island, Marlborough, Capsize Point | collected 2014-11-01
AGTTCGCGCGAAACTACTAAGTGATGCGGAGATAACTTTAGAATACGGAAACCTACCTCAAAAATTTAAAGTGCCGTTTTCTCCAATAACGCTTACTTGGGCTATCCTCTTCTGGCGTTCATAACTCACCCTAGGAAGCGATTTAAAATATGATTTAAGGACCATTTAAATGGAAATTTTTTGTACTTTTCAAAAATAATAATAACTCATTTTTCAATTTTTGAGTGAAGTGGTCTGTTTTCCTATAGCCTGTCACAAATAACGAGACCATGAATAATTGTCAAACTATAACCCTTTTGACGCCGACTTTCTTCAACAATTTTCAACAATTCGGGCGTTTTTTTTTAGAATTAGAATTTGATTTTATGAAATTCTACCACAAAGCAACTGAAAAAATCCACAAACGGCAAGGCATTAGGCAACAAAAAAAATTGGACACTCAGCGTCCTGAAAATTCTTGGTCAAAAAAATTTCTTGATCTCCGTTTTCAGACAATTAAAAAAAATAAATTAAAAAAATACACAACTGCCCATTTGGGTTCAGTTTTTTTTAAAAAGAAAGTACAACGCCTAATTTACATATTAAAGAGAAACGGCGGTTTAATCTAAAATATATATTTTGTAAATTTGGGAAACGCGGATCTGTTCTCACCCGCATATATGTGGTTATGGCGTCGATAGGGTTAAAAATGCCACATTGGCATCAATGAATATTTTATGTGATTCATGATAGTTATTTTAATAGCAATTCAAATGTTTCAAAATTTATAGTTCTTGGAATACCACACACAAATAACAGATGAATACCAACAAATGACAATGTTTATTGGAGGAGCACACGGACCAGACGAGTACAACATGCACTAAATTATAGAACAGTACATTCTGCAGTTATTATGTTCTAATCAATTAATGCCACCATTGAAGTAGTTGCAGCATCTTGACATCAGTACATAGACATCCTCACTCCCACATTCAGCATGAAAAAACTCTCTAATCCAAAGCCTATGGCCATCCAGGACTTGTTCTACATCTCTAGGTGGACTATTATCATTATACTTGACAAAGTAGGTTATTTTAAAGACCTCTTCGTGGTTAACATTTCCGAAATTTTCCACAATGTAAGCATTTCCAAAGTGTTTATCACGTGGAAAGAGTTCATCTACACGGTTTGCAAAGAGGTTATATTCAGTGAGATTATTTCCTCTGACTTCAACTTGGAAGTAGAAGTAAGGAATATGATCCTCTTTGACTCTGTCAGTGGGATACTCTTTATTCAATAGTTCTCCAATCCCTCTCCTGCTTATAGTGTTCCCCTCACCGGCCATTTCTAACTGACTTAGAATGGTTAGTTCCAGTGTTATAGCAACTAGTCCTTTTACAACTGAAGATTTATATACATACACACATATGTATATTTATTGGAATTCCCATTGGTGTACGGTTACATTCTAATGTCGTCATAGTCGAGCATAAAAGGACCTGATACTAGATGGAGTGTGGGTCTTATTTAAGGTGCTTATTAACTCGAGCACCTTAAATAAGACACCCACACTCCATCTAGCGTCGGGTCCCTTTCATGCTTGACCACACCCTAAACACAGTTAAGTGTGGAACTGCCCCATTGTCTACGGTGACCATCTTCATTTCTTGTAGACTTGGATATTATCCTGCATTACAACAACAGGACCTAGCCGCTGCTAGTGACTGCAGTGAGTCAGTGAGTTGGAATGACTAGGCAGTACCAAGTACTACACAGAATGCCACAAACTACTAATTATTCTTTTATTTCTGCATCATTGTATCATTGCATTGAACATGGCTAGAGGCATTCGACGGCACTCACCTGGCTATGATATATCTCAGTGTGCACTATCTTGAGCAGGTCTATATTACTGGTTTAGCTACATACCTATATACCTATACTATCTACTTGTATAATACAGAGGTTCATGTGTAGCTCAAATCTTATAATCACACAACAATTCAAAGCATGCAGATTGCTTGAACCGTATAATCCCTTCCATTAGCACAAAAATCATAAAGTTAAAAACCATTGTATGCTGTTAAATTAGTTTGGTGATCACGCCTAGCATTATCCGGTATAGGTCATCAAAGTGTGAATCAAAACAAGTTGCAGCGAGGTATTGTTATATTAAAATTGATTATCAACAACAAGACACCAATTACAACTCCAGTGCACTGTTTGGGCATGCTCTAATGATTAAACCTTGTTCAAGTAAGCCAAGCAGTCCTGGGTAAAATGTCGGATGTCAGAATTAGTTTTTATGTTTGATAACTGAGGGCATACAACATTAATGGCGAGTGAGTGGGTGAGCAGAGTGAGCGAGACACTAGTAGGAGTGGTCAATTGAAGTCTGGTATACACATAGAACCTCCTGGAATTTACACCCAATTAGTTAGTTACCGTACTTCTAGATACTTCTCTAGTTGTCTTGCAACAATAGAGACAGCCAATAAGTCATCACTAATTGCTGCAACAAGTCACAGAGTCTGACTCCTGATAATTGGCGAGCGAGCGTAGCGAGCGAGACACTTACAGGGGTAACACAATCGAAAATCGGGGATGTTTGTTTGTATATATGTTTGGACGTACGTATGTCATTTTGTACTTTGACCCTCGCGTTTTTGTGTTAGTTATGTGGTCGACCCCGTCCCAAATTGCACTAAACAGAATCCTCCGGTTTATCGATCAGTACCCGTATCACCCTAGAAATTGAATTGTTTACCGTTTTGAATTCTTTTACGGGTGCAGTTAAAACTTGAAAACTTAAGGGACTTCCATTTCTATTCGAGTTAGTGGCGGTGGTAAGTCAATACGCTCTTTGTCATGGTTATAAGCCGTGCGCAACAGTATTTACTAGAAAATACATTGTCCACTTACTGCAAGGTAAGTCTGTGTAGGTGCATGCCCTGTTGTGTCAAAGCATTGTGTGTTACAACCACTACTTAGCTAAACAATGTCACAGAGAAAACTTTTAAATAACGTGTACTGTTTTGTTGTTGTTTTTTACCTTCAATTCAAGCAGTTGCAGAGAGTTGATGGCACTGAAATCCCTTTACCGTGTATGCTAAATTAAAAAACTGGACCTTATTTTCAGTAGCTTCAGTGTTAGAAGTCAAAATCATTCATATAAAAATAGTATAGTCTTTAGGCTCGCTCGCCATTTGTGCTCAAGCACATCACTAGTATAGTAGATAATTGGCGAGCGAGTGTAGAGCGAGCCACTATCAGGGGTAACACAATTGAGAATCGGGATATTTATTTGTTTATATGTGGACATTATGCATGCCATTTTGTGACCCTTGCATTTTTTGTACTCGCTCAGAGGTCGATTCCACCCCCATACTTCACTAAACTGAATCCTTTCATTTATCGATCTTTACCTGTATTATCCAAAGAAACTCAACATTTACCTTGTGAATTTGGTTGTCTCAGACACATTTGATTTTTTGCGGACACAATAAAGTTTTACAAACTCACGGGAGTTCATTTTCTAATCAAATTATTGGCGATGTTAACTTAATTACTGCACAGTTTGTCATGTCATAGGAATACCCCTACCAGCAGAATTGCTTTTACTTGAAAATTCATGGTTCATTAGTCAATTCACAAAGGTAAGTTTTGCTGATATATCCAGTGAACAAGTGTATGTGAAAGTAATGTTTTACAGCAGCTGCTTAGCTAAAGAATAGCATAAAGTAAACATTAAATAGTGTTTTTGTCAGGAACTACTGATCATTCAGACAGTCATTTTTTACTGCGGAATCTACATATCACTACTTGAGAAAATTGAGGCAAGCTTCAGGGAACGCTGTGTACAGATTTTGTAAAAAAATTAGCCTATCAGATTCTACATTGTCAGGTCTTGTACACAATGGCTTGCTCGCCATTTGTGCTCAAGCATACCATGAAGACACTTCTGCCAGAATTATAGAATTAAAGACTGTGTTTAAATTTAACCAATAAACTGCAGCTCAGCAACACTGTGATACTAGTACTAAGCCATGATCACATCACCACCTCTCTCTCTCTCCCTCTCCCTCTTTCTCTCTTTACGTTCTGACTTTACCTGATACTGTAGAGACTTGTTTTTGCTCCAGCAATGCCTGGAAGTTCATGAAGGCCCAAGAGTGCCAGGCCTTGTACCAAGAGCTGTCCAGCCTGGTGGCCTTCTCGAAGTACTGCAGCGAGCGAGCAATGGTGGTGCCTGTCACATGGTGCTCGTCCATCTGAGTGCGCCAATCCCCCAGCTTCAAATAACACCTGATAAAAATCAACGAATAAACGAGGTTGGTTTAACTAACAAAACAGAAACAATGTAAAAGGACAGGTGGATATCATTTATACTAACTTCCTCTCTTCAATAGTTTGTTGATACAAAATAAATATGTGTATGGGTTACACTATAATGTGGGGTTGGTATGGGATTTACTGGATGGTTTACTTATAGACCTCCTAGGAGGTGGGTATGAAATTTATTCACCACGAATGGAACAATCTGATTGGACAGTTTGAACGTGCCATAGTACAAGTAGTATTATATATTGGAAATCAGGCAGAAAAGCCAAACAACATAGGAAAGTATATCAGTTTTGCTTACAGAGCGATATTTGCAAGACAATAAAGTTGTGCATGATTCCCTTTATTTAAAAATAATCCTTTTATGTCTAGAAAAATGTGATATTAGCGATTTCCCATTCCAAGTTACCAACTACAAGTATTTAGTACCATCAATGAACTGCAGCTGTTATTTTCTCACTACCTCTACTGCTATAGCAACACCAGCATTGCTGACTGACCTGGCCAGCAGTTTGTCATTCTCTACTGTGTCTGGAGCCAAGTCCGAGCCCAGTCCGTTCATACTGGCGGCTGAGTAGGCAGAGCCTACTTGAGCTTGCAGAGTCACAAAATGACTGAGTGTGTCAAATGCCGTCGACTTCTTGCCTGCCTGCCATAAGTGCTTCATGTATGCAAAAGTTACCTGTATATAACGTCAACCAACCAATCAATCACTCAATCAATTTACTCAACCAATCAATTAACTAACCAATCAATCAATATCAATCAGTCAGTCTTGATTCATTGATCAATCAGTCAATTAACTGATCAATCAATCAATCAGTCAATCAATCAAAGTCATATACAGAAGATCTCAATGGCTACACAATTAGCTTAATGGGAGGAATTCCATTTAACACATTTTAAAATACAAATCAATGTCTGCAACCTCTTCCAGTAGACAAACATACCCTAACTTGAACTTCTGGATTATAAAAGATGTACTGCACCTATTTATTACCTGAGGGTACTTGAGAGAGACCAGGTTCTCGTATTGGTTGAACCTGGGGTCATCCTTGAGCAAACATAGCAAAGTTTTCTCAGACATGGCCATCTTGCCAGACTTGCGACAGATGGAGGCATATTTCACCCAAGCATCTATCTCCTCCTGCCATCACACACAACACAGAGTAGGTAAAGATGGAAGACAACTGTAATCCATAATACACTTGTCTATCAGTAACAACTATGATGGTGTGTGCATTAGCTGGTAAAGTGTCACTAACAATGATGATGGTGTATGTATTCATAACTAAAGCAGAGGTGGGTTGGTAAAGCATCGTCAGTACTGCTTACTACGATGGTGGTATTTGCATTTATATGAATACATGGGCCAAGAAAAGTAAGGGAGAAAATGCGGACAGATGCAACTAAACCAAATAATAACAATGGATAAAAATACCTTATGCTACTGCATTCCTAATTCACAATAATTCAGTCTTCTTCAAGCACCATTGTGTGACGAGGTAGCTATAATTATGTCTGTAGTAATAATGTGGCTAGAATGAATGTTGAGTTATTCAGGACTCTAGCTCAGCCCTTACACACAAACAAAACAAACTACAGAACCCACCACCCATTGCAATATGGCCGCCAACAATCTAAGCTTTAAGGTAATTTTACAAGCATAAATATTCAGCCCAACCCAATATCCTGTCCAAGCTATTACATATGAAAAATTAGTTGCACTCTACATTCTATAAAATAAATTATAAATTTGATAAAAAAACAAAAAACAAAAAAATAACGAGGGTTTGAGCAGGCAAAGTATTACTAGAGTCCAGCATGTACAGCATTAATTAGTGTAGTTATGATGGGAGCAACTTACCTGTTCTGTTAGGACTAACGAGCGAACTTGTAGGATCTTCTGCCAGTCCTCCACATTCCTCTGACATCCCTGTACCATAAATTATCATAACATGCAACAATTTAACCACATACACTGGACTAAAGAAGCTCATTACACACACACACACACACACACACACACACAAATGATTAAAAATAATGCTATGGACCCAATTAAGCACAATGAAGGTAAACGAGCTGCCAGAGGAAGCAAATAATATAAATAATTTATAAAAATAATAGCAGTTTCTCTATTTATACAGCAAATACTGCTAACTGAAAACTGCTATTATTATTTCTATTATTCAACCGAGATGACTGAATTAGCTCATGACAAAATGCAAAACAAAACAAAACAAAACAAAAACAACAACCAAAAAAACAAAACAAAAAAAAACAACAACAACCCAACCATAATGCCAGTTACAATATACTTATGGATCATGTACATATAGAGAAGTGTGAGCAGATGTGTATGTACACACGTGTGTGTGCATGTGTATGTATGTGTGTGAAGTGAGTACAACTGACCAGCAGTCTGTCCCACCAGATCTTGCGTAACTGTGACTTCCCATTGGGGTTGGTGAGGCAGCGACAGATCTCCTCCATCTCCGCCAGTTGTTGGATGTTCACCATAACTCCGTAGGCTCGACTGTAGCTCTCTCCCACTAGACCCGTCAGCTCTGTGTCCAGAATGTTCCGAGTCTCATTAATGTACTGCAAAAAACACAACAGACACAAAAATAATAATTACAACTCCACCAAAAAACAAAAACAAAAATAAACAAACAAAAAACAACAACAAAAAACAAAAAACAACAACAAGAAAACGGTTCCAAATATATCCTACCATCCTAGTTGGAGCTAAGTATACAGTTCACAGTGTCGTCTATTGTGTGCCATACTATGAGAGTCTAACTAAATGGAATTACACAGCATATATATCCTCATATTCCATACAGTCCACTACGTCTATATTGTAAGCTTATAGTTGATACCTGAACAGACAGCGGTAGTCACACAGAAATGCAAATAACACTAGCAAAGAACAATCTACCATTTATTAGATTTATATATTTTTTAAATAGCTTAAAAAGGACTCGTACCCTTAACCACCTCGTACCCAATCTCCCTTCCCACTGTTTGGTCCCTCCAATCAGTAGATCGTCTAGAATTTGAAACTGGTTCTTCGTTCCAGTGTGTGCTATTAATGACTCACCACTTGTGCCTCGTGGAACTGATGGCGGTGAATGTGCAGGACGCTCTGGAAGAAGGAGTGAAACATGGTGCCGGTGTTGGGGATGGAATGGACGTACTCCTCCATGTTGTCCCAGTCTCCCAGACCCCAAGCTGCTTGTGACGCCATCAGAGACATGCGCTGGCGCATCTGGTCATTGCCCGTGCCCCAATTCTCGCTGGCCAACTCACACAACTTGTTCCTGCAAACAATTCACACGAGCGAGAAATGATATATTAACAGTGCCCCCATAATTATATCACCAATATAAAGTGACTAAAGAAATTTCCAATCAACAACTTCACTTTAGAATGTTTACAATATACCTGAGCAACAACAACAAACAACAAACAACATCTTGTAACAGAATTTTAACTGTTGGAGGCAGAATAAATTACTGTTGGTGACATCAAATTTCATATATATATTTATTCCACCCTAGATATCTTCACAATGATATTTTTAGGTACGTGACCTGTGAAATAACTCACGATATTTCACGCTGTACTGCGCAAGCCCATTACCCTTGTAGTTATAGCAACCGGCCAAACTTTTCAATTTTCTCGCTACCTTCTCAGGTTTTTACAGCTACTGTTCGGATCGAACCCTTAACTATATCAATACGTTTTATTTCATTATTAGTATTATTTATTCATGTATGCTCTTTTATTCTTTTTCGTCGATCGTCGCTCTTTCATTTTGTTTGTATACATCACCTAGATCACTGTCATTCACCTTAGTTACAAGTTTTATCTCTTACTGTGCATACCACCTGTTGGTCAAGTAATAGTATTCTACCTACTTGGTAATATTAAATATCGGGTCTGTCTCTTAGCTAGTGGACAGCCTATATTCAGAGGATCCAGTCAATGGGAGAATGAGGAGAGATTTGACCTCTGTCTCTATTCTCTCTGTATAGAATTCTTCTGATGGAGTCAGGTCGTTGAGTAGATTTTCTTTCTGGAGCTCTGAAGTTTCCATACCCACTACCAGGGATCAAATCCTCAACCAGCTACCTTCCCCCTGTGTACCCAGCTCAACAGGGTTAGAGCAGCTGTTAAAATATCAGCTGGGGGTGTGGGCAGCCCCTACAAGCTTTATGCTGTGAGTTACCCTTCCTCTAGTACTACTAACTACAGCAGTGAAGGTATCTAGTGTGGAATAAACAACTTATTACACTTGTCAGAGTGATATGGCGAGATATTTCACTCTCAGGCTTTATTTTCACTCGCCCCTGGCTCGTGAAAATAAATTAGCCTATGAAATATACACATATCACACTCTGACTCATGTAATAAGTTTATATACATATATATTTTTTTAAGTTGAACTATATAGCTAAAAATAGCAAAATAAATAAATAAATAAAATTAAGTAATAATAATAAGTAAATAAGTATAATTAACCAACTGTATAAGCAATACATGTAGCCTGAAGCGAACATAGCCAAGAATAAATGCACATGACCACACTTTACCATTCTCCCATGGAAGCTAGACACCTCATCTTGCCAAGTGTCAGCTTGGGGTCATCTGGATGCATGTAGGACTTCTTCTGGTATAGCTTGTAGGCCTCATCCCAGTTATGAAGACTCTCATACCACTCTTCCTGTACCTTCTACACATACACACACATACACACACATACACACACATACACACACACACTGTCTTCAGTTTCATATTTTTAATTAAGTAGTAGTTGGGGATGCTTAATTCACAGGAAAAGGACATTCATTTTAAAATGGAGGCAAGTAGTCCCAAATAATTCTTAGACACAACAATAATGCTCTATTCCAACATAAAACAGTAGCCCAACTATAGCAGTGAGTTGTTAACTATACTGCTACTCCCAGAGTAGGACTCTCTAATTTGTTTCATTGTAGTACAATAGATAGTTTATGCATCTGAAGCTGAAGCTTGATATTGGGGAATTATCCACAGAAACTACTTCCTGCTTACTCTGCAGATCCACACTTCTAACCTGTTATCATAACTACAAAAACTGGTTGAGGCTTACAAAAGAATATTTAACAAACTTCCTCCAATTCCCAAAAAATAATCTTCTCACCAACCCAAACAATCTTATATAACACCTCTTCCAGTGTCTAGCCTTCACTAGTCCGTAAGAATCAGTTAAAATGGATGGTCTTAGCTTACCTGATGAATTGCACCTCCTAGAAAAGAACTACTCTGCTGTTGCTATGACAGTGATTGCTATACTCAACGAGAAGAGGGTGCCTCCTTCTAACCTATACCACTACATGTGTAGTCTACCTCAATACCTGCTGCAGCCCAAGTACAAGAAGCTAATAGAAAGAAGAGCTACTCTACTGCAAGTGGCCAAAACCAATAATGAATTCTTCACCATTTTGTCTCCCTACTGTGACTTCCTCAATCCTGACCTCATGAGAGAAATAACCGAACGGTTTGCTGACAACATGGCCAGTGAGCTGGTCACCACTTATGCGAATAATCTGAGGGAGTTCCGAAGGAGGACCAGTATTGGCAGCATTGCTGGATGCTGGGTTGCCATGACTCCTCCCGGGTACATGGAGGTAGTCCTGGAACTGGGACCCAATTGGAAATATAAGAATTTAGAATACTTGGAGAACTTTCGCTCTTATCCATCTCGCATGAAATGGTTTTTCAAGCGGTCGGTGCAAGGGGAAGGGTTGGAGGTGATATTTTCGGTCCCTAAGGGGGCGTGGCTGTACCAGGAAGAGTTAGACAATCTTGTCAAGTACAACGTTAAGAGAGTGAGAGAAGGGAATCGATGTTTAGTCAGGCTGGACAAGGATAAGGAGATAATACTACTAGTAAGTTGTGTGAATTGTAGTGGATGTGTTTTGTGCCAATAGAAGTCCAGGGAAACACTATACACAAACTTACTCAGCAGCTCTTTCTCTCCATAGGCACTATATCTATGACCTGTTCCATTAGAACATAATGAAAAAAAATTGAAATAGCTTAATTTTATCAAGCCCATAAACCCTGGCTGCTAGCCACCTCTTAACTATGGCAACCCTCTAATCCAACACATCACATCAAAAACCATATCATCCTGTGCCTCTGCCCCCCCCCCCCCCCCCCCCCCCCCCCCCCCCCCCCCCCCCCCCCCCCCCCCCCCCCCCCCCCCCCCCCCCCCCCCGACCCCCCCCGCCCCCCCCCCCCCCCCCGACCCA
>WLWI01005431.1_pt1 | contig 10629 bp, 5 predicted proteins | sample 6701501 | NCBI WGS metagenome assembly WLWI01 (sample SAMN12718690, study PRJNA515312) | sponge metagenome | isolation source: marine sponge | host: Mycale hentscheli | place: New Zealand: South Island, Marlborough, Capsize Point | collected 2014-11-01
ATATGACATTAATGTATAATAATACAATTTTTTAGCTTTCTATTACACATACTTGAGAAATTATAGCAGAATTAGCAACCTTAACCAAAAAGCTAAAAAATCCACTCTTTAAGCTGGAAGCACTGTAGTTAATAGGAGTTTTAGTTTTTGCCATAAATGCTAAGTTTGTTTTTCTGCTGCTGCTAGTGTTTGTCTACTACCAATAAAGACATACTCTCTCTCCAACACTCCATGTCCTCCAGCCTAGCAACTCTTTACCAGTTACTAACTGTTCCTTTCTCTTCAATTGGAAAGACATTAACGTGTATCATGCTAAATAAAAGCCTGAACAATTTTTGTAAGCTTGGGAATCATGAATGAGCTGCAACTTAAGAAGATATAGGATTTGACATGTCTTTTTAAAATGGCCGCAGAACAAGTAATTTCATAATAGGAAGGAGAAGAAAACAAAAAAGAAGAGAAGGAAAGAAAGAAGATGAAACATAAAAAGAGGAAAAGATAAATAACGATATGAAATAATAAGAAATAGGGAAAACAAACAAAGTTAAAGAACATAGAAGGACGCAAGAATAATAGGAAGAAGAAGAATAATAATAAGAAGAAATGAAAAAATAAAAAGATAAGGTAAGAAGAACTAGCAGAAAAGGAAGATGGTAAAACACTTAAGCATGAAGTACAAAAAGAAAAGAATGAGCAAAAAATAGAAAATGAATGAAATGAAGAGGACTTCGGCAGTAAGTTTAAACATCAGGTTAAGATTTAAATAACATAGAGCAAGAAAATTTGCTATTCAATCTGAATCATTGAAAGAATAAATTAAGAGATCTTATAAGATTCTGATAAAGAGAATGGTGATAAAATGAAGAAGACCAAAAAAAAAGACTACGAGAAATGAGAAGACAAAAAATTATAAAATCAAACTCAAAAAAATTCCAGAAGAAAATGAGAAGAGAAAAAAAGTTAATAAAGATGAAAGAAAAAGTCAAAGAGAATAGGAAAAAAAAATAAGTTGAGAAAAAAAAAAGATGAAAAAAATGATAATTATAAAGAAGGTAAAGAAGAAGAAATTAGAAATGATGGAAAAACAGAAAGAGTAAGTAGAATGAAGACGAAAACATGAAGAAACTCTGAAGAAGAAGAAGAACAAAAATGGGGAAAAGAACCAGAAGAACTGTAACGAGAATAAGTATGATATGAAACCGAATAACGAGAAGATAAGAGTATGAAAACAAACAAGAGGAAAACAAAAAGATGAAGAAAAAAAGAAGGGAGGAAAAAAATTGAAGAGATACCTGATGAGCAATTGAAAAAAGGTGAGCACACAAAGAAAAAATAAAGACAGAAGAAAAGGAACAAAAGAAGAAAAAATTAGTGACGAACAGGAATAAAAATAAGTAGAGAAAAAATTAAGAAATCAAAAATAACAAAGAAGGAGGATGAGGCAAAGATGAACAATGAAGGGAATGTGATGAATATGAAGAAAAGAAGAAGAAAATGGAAATCAGAAGATGATGAAAACAGGAAACAATAGAAGAAGTACATAAATGAAAATGAAGAAGGAAAGAATATTTAGAAGAAGAAAATGAGATTATAAAAAGAAAAATAAGTTAAAAAGTAAGAAAGTTATAATAGAGGAAATAGACAATAATAATGAGGTAGAAAAGAAATGGAAAAAAGAAGAAAAGATGTAAAAGAAAAAGGGAGTGAACCTTTATTTAAGTTTAATTAAATGGTCCAACACTTTATGAGTAATAAAGAAAAAGAATAAAAGAAGATGAAAAAAGTAAATAAGAAAGAAAAACGAAAAAGAAGAGGAAAATTTAAAAGATTACAGAATGAAAAAAGAAGAAAAATGTGAGGAAAGAGAGGGAATAAAAGTAATGAGAAGAAAAAAATAAACAAGAAAAAGTAAGAAAAATAATAAGAAAACGATATAATATAATATAATTAGATATAAGGTAAATAAATGAACAAGATGACGTAAAAGAAGAAGTAGAAGATAAAATGATTAAAATAAATAGAAAACAATACGAAAGCAAAAGGAATAAGAGTGTATAAAATGAAGAAGAAGAAGGAAACAGAAGAAAATAAAAGTAAGAAGAATAAAAAAGTTAGAGAAGTAAAAGAAACAGACTAGGAAACAGAAGGAGAAGAAAGAAAAACATTAATAAAACTAAAAAAAGAAACGGAATATAAGACAAAAAAAAAGAATAAGGTAAAGAAGAATAAAGTACAAACAAAGATGAAAATGAGGAAAAAACGGTGAAAAATAAATGATAAGTGAACGAAAAAAGAAATAAAAGGACTAATTAGTCCAAAAGCAAAGAAGAAGAATGAGAGGAAAAGGAAGAAAATTAAGTGAAAAAAACAACAAAATTAATGAGCATGTAAAGGAACAATACCCACTTTAATCAACAATTTTTTGTTCTATATAACCCTTATATCTTACTAAATAACACTGAAATTCCACTAGTATCTTACTAAATATCACTGAAATTCCACTGATTACACTCTGAACCCGATTAATAGTAAGGTGACCCGACGCGATGCGTGACGCGACGCGATGCGCTCAATGTAGGACCTAAAGTAAAACGTGACCATAAAATACAACAAAAATATGAAAAATACTATGTAAATGCTGAAGAGAAAAAGAGAAACCAATGATTGAATCAGGCTGCTACAATACTATGGGGTTGGGTTTACCAGGTGTGTTAATTTCTTCCGGTCGCTTTATAGTAGTTTGATGAACTGCCACCAGTGAACTATCAGGTAGCTTATTAAGGCGACCTTCTACCATAGCTAATCTCGAGGTCGTCGTCGTGATTAAGAGGTTTTAATCTCAATAATTAATAAACTACATGTATGAGATACCGACATTGAGAAAAGACAAAACCAAACCAGAATAACCAAGCGCGACCTTTTATATAGGCCGAGATATAGCATATTTATTCAAGATTCCTCTCAAACGCTGTCAATACCAATAAGCTTACTAGTGTTTAAAAGCAGCAGTTATTGACAGCGTTTGAGAGTAATCTTGAATAAATAATATGCTATATCTGTTTCTTTTGAGTTTTACTCATAGCGCAATAAATTCATCTATTTTAAGTTATAATAATGGAGAAAAATATTTGGAAGCGAAGGTAAGTCTTGTGTAGGTGTATGTCCAGTTGTGTCAAAGCATTGTGCTTTACAGCCACTATTTAGCTAATGAATATCACAAAGAAAACGTTTAAATAGCGTGTATTGTTTTGTTGTTGTTGTTTTCCTTCAATTCAAACAGTTGCAGCGAGTTGTTACCATGATACTGAAAGTCCTTTACAGTGTATGCGTAATTTAAACACTCGACCTTATTTTCAGTAGCTTCAGTGTTAGAAGTCAAAATCATTCATATAAAAATAGTATAGTCTTTAGGCTCGCTAGCCATTTGTGCTCAAGCACATCACTAGTTATGATAGCTTTCTATTTTCAAAATTTATAAATTTCACCTGACATTATTACTAAACGGCTAAGTAATTTTGTTCCTACCTAGACCGCTAATACATTTATAAGGTAACTGCAACAAATTTTAACACGTCAAAAGTACAAAAACAAAATTATAAAACATCATTTTTCTTTCATTTTAATGTAGCCTACGTTCACCTAAGTGTAAAGTATCAAAAGGATCGTCTATTGTTTAAACACTTTGTACTTAAAGATTGGTAATGCTACTACCAATGATGCTAGTGCCACTATGTAGGCGTGGGCAAGCTACCCCACTGCCACTTCTATCTTTCAGCTTTGCCGCGTGCACCGTGGTAAGTACGTTAAGTATGTTGAATATTAACAAAAGCCGCAGATTATTACTACCAATAATGGTCTTCGGCACAAACGTCGTGAGAGCTGGCTTAGCTAAAGCAAGCAGAAGCATAGGTTTGAATTGTAACAGATAATAATATTGATTTTTTATTTGTAATATGTAATTTGTAATAACACTCGACACTATTACCATACTTGTTCCCAGGATATAGTTACAGCAAAAAAAAAATACATTATTATGCTCATGACTTCACTATTTGACCACCGATATACTGGTAGGAATAATATTGTTGAAGTGGGCGTATGAGTATGATAAACTGCTAATATATTTGTAATGTAACAATAGCAACTTTTACCAAGCCAATAGCTATAGACCAAAACCATGCAACTATCATACAATTTTATTGTAAAACAACTTACCTCCCACTACATGAAATGTATGAGTATTATATAGGTAACAAAAGGACCATCTCTTGCAACGACACTACTTTCCCCTTTCATGATAAAATGTTACTGACGCCAAGCCTAAGTGGGTGTGATGACGCTAACTTGTAGCGCGGTGTCCTAACTTCTAGTGCTGCCCAAACACGCATAGGCCCGAGCTGAATCGTCACCTTTAGTTTTGTACATACCAGCAACTATTTGATTTGTTTACCTGAGGATTTATTTCTATTTCTTCAACAGTTACTAGTATTATATTCAGTAGTGGCTGATGTAGGATTTTGTATAGGGTGAGTTCAAAACCTCAATATGCCGACTAGTGGCTATTTCTTTTTATTGTTTAAGGCAATAGCTAATTAACTAAAATTTTCTTGCACGCTTGATAACTGAACATTTAAGGACTAACCCTCACTTTAGTAGCATTTTCATAAAATTTTTGTGGCAGCTACTAACTTGTTAGTTATTCCCCATCCAAGTTAAGTGGGACGAACGCTAGAGTTTCTGACCCCATGAACACTTCTAAGCAAGCAATAGAACCTACCACGTGACTATGTTAACGACGGCATAGAATGGGGAAACGCAGGAATATAGTTTAATGTGGGGTTCTATGGAACCAGAAAGCTGAACGTGCTCCACCATTTTTTGTGACTAAAGTAACAATAAGACAATGCCTTAACCGAAGTGTCTAATTATTATAAGTATACTTGCCTGTATTTTGCATGAATTTGTTGTTGTTGTTTTTAATAAAGCGTTTACGACTATTTTATTAAAGGTTTATTTCTAATATCAAGGCATATTAAAAATTGGACATTTACTAAATCCTATAGTCGACATTTTAGATTAAGTATTTTCTGCTGTAATAATTACAAAGTATTTGTTTATACACCACTAACATCATGAATTGTCACTTACTACAATATTATTAAACTTTATTAAGCTCATAGTTAATAAAAAACAAAAACAATCAAGCTAACTAACGAAATCACAACACAAGAACAATCGTATTATTTTGTCCTTTGTCATTGACAACCATAACAAAATCGTGATGTCACTTACCCTCTGCCATATGTATGAATATAGCTACAAGTAACAAAAGGATCATCTTCCCTTAAGACGCTTTCACTTGTATAATAAACGTTACATTCAAGCACGCCTAATCTCACCGCCAATAAGTAGGTATGGCCACCAAGCCTGGATCGGGTGTTCTGACTTTTTGCGAAGCCACGAGCACTACACCCGACACTTTCCACTTCAAGACAAAATGTTATCAACGCCAACGCCACTGAGTGGGTGTGGCCACGCTACTCTGTATTGTAGCGCGCAGGTCTGACTTCAGCGCTCAGATCTAACTTTCAGCGCAGATCTACTGCTGAATTGTCACTAGGGTTGGAACTATATAGAACTTACCATGTAGATTTATAATATAGGTGCAATTATTTGATTTGTTCATGTGAGGGTTCATATGTATTTCTTCAACAGCTACTAATACTAGTGGTGGTATGCTAGAGCACAAACGGCGAGCGAGTCTCCCTTGTTAGGCTATACAAAGCGACAGTGTTGTTATATGGTTAATTTTAACTCCTAATTCCAACTACTAAATTTTTATTTAGTTTAGTTTCAGTAACCACTCGCCGCTATGCTCGACTTAAAAGTAAAACAAAAATTAATAGCAGGCATTTCTAAAGAAGAATGGCATAATTTTGAACCTCACCCTATATCAAGACATGCTTATTGCTGTAATAAACTGAACACCAGAGTAAAGGCAACTAATATATCTATTTATAAAACGTTTACTTGGTGCTATTGTTTAGTTTAGCAGTAGTTGTAACGCACAACACTTTCACACACGCTTTCGCTGGACATACCAACACAAGATTTACCTGAAGTATTTCAAACTAAATATTTTTTGTATACATTCTTCTATTCAAAGTAGCATCGCCCAAATTTTAAGCAACAATGCTATTTAATCGCTGGAAAACTTGAGTTTATACGTACACCGCCAATACATTTGTAATGTAACAATAGCAACTCTTTACCAAGTCAATAGTTCCAAACCAAAACTATAAAAATATCATAGAATTTCATTGTAAGGCAACTTACCTCCCACCACATGAAATATATGAGTACATATTATAAGTAACAAAATGATCATTTTACGTGACGACGACACTACTTTCCCCTGCCAAGATAAAATGTTACTGACGCCAACACCTCTAAGTGGGTGTGACGACGCTAACTTGTAGCGCATAGTCTGAGCTGAATTGTCACCGGGGCGGAATTATATAATATTGCTTCAATAGTAACTAACCCAGCACAGGTTCACTACTAAGGTTTTCTTGCACGCTTGATAACTGAACATTCAAGGCTTCACCCTCACTTTAGTAGCATTTTGATTTATTGCTTTAGTATTTCCATAGCTTTTTATTGACCTCTAACCAGTAGTGACTTTATCGTTTTGCTTACCGCTTACATCGGAATTATTGTGATCTACATTATGACATTACAATGACTTCTTAAGAATCAAAGATGAGAAAATGTTTATGAAAAAATAACAATTTGTCTAGTGGATACAACATTTTTGTGGTAGCTACTAATTTGTTAGCTATACCCTGTCCAAGCTAAGTTGGACGCTAGAGTTTCAGAACATATCACGTGACTATGTTAAGGACGGCTTAGAATGGGGAATACTACATTATTAAACTTATAAGCTAATAGTTATATATTCAGCACTGTCTCTTGCACAGTTGGTAGCCCTCACAGAGACTGTATAGTTAATGTTGTGAGAGAGGTCCACAGAGAGAGAGGAGTCACTGGTAATGGATGTCTGAGGAGGAGATGGAGAAGAACTATCAGTCATGGTGACTGTGTAGTTGTCTGCTGATCTAGACTTGTACTGGAAGACTGCCAGTGGAGAGTATAACTAGAGGACATGTCTTTATTTTTTACTAGAGTTTGGTCAGTAGGTGAATCTGGTTGTTCTGGAGAACAATCTAATGTATATTATTAGTCCACGTATCATTGATGACCTGTTCTCACCTTTGTATTAAGTTCAGAGTAGGCTGACTTTTTATCTCGAAATGCACAGGGAATTGATAATGGCATATGTTCAGGTTTGTCATATGTGACTAGTGTTGATAATATGCTGTCACTTGATTCAGATAAAAGAGTTGCAATTGCAGCATCACTCTTTAAAGTTGATAGGACAGATAATTTACTGAAGAGTATTAGCCAAATTCATTCCTACTGCAAATATCGATTCTATGTAATTCCCACATACAGAACAGTGCAGAGTTCTAGAGAGATTCGCACCAGCACAGACATACTCTACTCCATGTGGCTACAGATCAACTATGCTCTCAACAATTTCATCTAATATAACTACTACAACTGTCAAGTTTAGCTAGTTGAAACTTTAGAACTTACAGAGTAGTACAACAAGCCAACATAGTAGGATCATACCTTCTCACCACTCAGATTTAAACAATCTACTTTCTCACCTAGCGCAGTGTTGTACTACAAAATGCTATAAATGAAAGTGTGTATAATCCATTTTTTATCATTACGTTATCTACTAAATACTGAGGGAATTTTTTCTTGTTTGTATTATTACAAGAGCAGTGACTTCAAACAGATCACTTTGGTAAGCTAATCACAGGGCAGGGCAGAATAAATTGCAATCATGATGTATCCTGGATGCATCAAATATACACAATTTTCCAGTTGAATATAGGCCTAAGTTGCCTACTTCTTTCACGAGCCATTTTTGCTTAACATAGTTCAAATTATAACGTCTACGAAAATATTTATTAATATGTCATATATTGAGAATTATGCATTTCTCATTATCAGATTGAGTTTAAAATGTCTCGTTTTGATTTCCTGAACATTGTGTGCTAAAATGTCTATAGTGAAATGCAATTCCGTCAGACTTGTGATACTTGTTTATGTGTGTACAGTATACATATATTTCAGGGAGGAAGTGGATTTTGATGGATTGTAGGTTTCAAACGAGACATGAAATGATTTTGTCTTTAATACACACAGTCAGTCAACCAGTCCAGTCAGTCAGCCACCAGCAAAAAATCTCCTCAAGTAGCTAGTATACCAATTTTGAGCTAGTGGAGTGATGAAATGGCATGTGATCAGAACTTTCAACTATATTAACAAAGATTGAAATGTATAAAGCTTTAAATATTGTATGTATCCCACAAGGCTTACAAACAGATGAATAAGAATATCCCTTATTATTTTGGATTAAAGACTACTTGTATTTCTCACTCTATGGAAATAATGTGTGTTAGTTTGAATATTAAATAAAACTGAAAAGGGTAAATTTGTAAGTAGGACCTAACAATTTGTCAGTAACTAAATTATCTATAATTGGTATGGTTTCTATAAAGTAGAATATTATCGTAATATTTTATAGCCAGCAAGTTCAATTAGGTGATTGTCTGAACAGTGATAATTTTGTAAGCAATCTGTTCAATATTATTATAACATGAACTGGTCTTTTTTTGCTGCATTTCTGGCCACATAATTGATGCTTTCATTATTTAATGTGGAAACTGAGTATTTATTTGAAGATGAACAAATGCATTTCCATCCACAAAGGTATCCGATCACAAATGATAGACATTCAGGAGGCAGCAAAGTGGGGCGAGGGTGACCACTCCCACTAACCAAGGAGTAATTTGTTGTGAAGTGGCTGGCTTGGGGTGCTGTGGTACAATAAATAATTATTTGCAGCACCAGCAGAAATATTGATTGCTGTACATATCTGGGAATAAATAGCTATAAGTCTCTATAATGAAATCGGAATTAACTTACTTTGTAACTGTAGATAATGGTAACTTCTCGTCATTATAATTCTCATCAATTCCTGTGGAAAGTGGTTGAGAACTAGATAAAGAGGACTGAGTATTGTCTATGGGAGCTATATTTGTTCTTTGCATATCGCAGTGATTCCTGACATTTTTAATTGTTTGTAAAAAAGATCCCTAACTTTAAACTGTTACAAGTTAAATAGACACCGCACCTGATGTACAAACAATACAACTTCATAACTATAATAAATGCCACAAACTGAGATAACTAACAAAAAGTACAATGTAAACTACTGAAGGTTTTTCAATTGAATATAGTACATATGACTAACTGTGAAAATAATATTTTTATTTACACATATAGCTCTTAGTTTGTATATATAGCTCCCTCTTTTCACATGGCTAGCGTTACTGATTGGGAGACATTGTGGTGATACACATTTATCTTGTATTCAACTATAATTTCTAATACATAAGCAATAGGGTAAATTCTATCAGTACACGCATATGGCTTCTAAGATTGTTATAATGTGGGTAGAGCATAAGTCGTTGAATCAGGGCTTTATACAGATTCATGATGTTTCATATAAGGATAGGTTGATGTTTGCACATCTGAAAATTTAGCCGAGCAATTCTTATAAAGTAATGTTTGTTAAACTAACCAGCATTTCTAATTAACTAACAATTCTGGTTATCATTATAATAAGTTTTTGATCAAGGAGAGACTTAATTGAAATATTAAATATTAGTTATAAAGTTATTTAAAATATCTTACTATCTCTATCCAAAGAATTATTATTGGCAGTAATATTCATTCTCCATTATTAATTACTTTAGTCCAGTTGTAGTTAATACATTTTAAGCCGAACTGATGGTTATGGATTTAGTTGTGGCCAATTCAAGTGATTTGAGACGTGTTTGGCCTTTAAATGTAGTGACTGCCCATGTTGACTAATATCACTTGAAAGGTAGCTTAATGGATGACATACAACTGTTTGCATATTGTATTGAGAAACATTTAAATATAACAATCGATAAAATAAAGCTAAAACCTTCTCCAAAAATCATTTTAGTTAATGCAATTATAGGATAAAACAAAAAGAGTCAATGTAGTCTCAGTGAATACTCTATTGATGTCTAGCTTTATAATGGGCAGCTGAGTTACAGAATTGGAAGCTTTCAAAATGGCACACAATGTTTTCCCAGTGTAATTTTTATCTGACTTTTCACAGAACTCTTGCTACATTGTGAGCAATACATTTTTTGTACTGCTAGCCACTTCTTGTCCCGAAGAAAATTGTTGAACTTCAGGGAAAATTTTTGGGAGATGAATTAAATAATCAGGACTTACCTCCTATCAATGATGGGTAAACTTGCACATGTAATACATAGTTTTATATAGTAAGTTTTAACTTAAACTACGGCTTGATAGCTAGCTAATCTTCTATACAATGATAGACAAAGTGGGTCCTACATACCATCTGCTCAGGGCTCATACCCCCAATAAATTTCATTCATTATGAAAAACTCCTCTATGAGCTTGAACCATGCTAGACTAATTAAATTTTAA
>WLWI01005432.1_pt1 | contig 10628 bp, 12 predicted proteins | sample 6701501 | NCBI WGS metagenome assembly WLWI01 (sample SAMN12718690, study PRJNA515312) | sponge metagenome | isolation source: marine sponge | host: Mycale hentscheli | place: New Zealand: South Island, Marlborough, Capsize Point | collected 2014-11-01
GGTGAATTCTCGGATGCGTTCCTTGGCCAGCGCCAAGCCTTCATTGCCCTTGGGTGTAATCGTGTAGAGCTTGCGCACGGTGCGCCCCTCACGCTCTTGGCGGGAGACGAGGTATCCGTCGCGCTCCATCTTGTGCAGCATTGGGTACAGCGTTCCAGGAGACAGGCGGTAGCCGTGGTGGGCTAACTCGTCGATCATCCATTGCCCATAGATCTCCTGCTCGGCCGCGTGGTGCAGCACATGCAGGCGGATCAGCCCTGACAGCAGGTCGTGGTGCTCCATGGCGCGGGGTGTTGGTTGCTCTTTCATATCGAATAACGATAACGAAAGTCGATATTATCACGGCACGCAGATGCCCCGAAGAGGCGCGCCTCTTCGGGCGCGCTTGGGAGGCTTGACTTTCAAGACAGTTGCTCACGCCTTCGCGCCTGCGGCGCTGCGCGCTGCGCTTGCCTCCAGGGGAAAGCCCTGCGGGCTATCCCCGCCGCGCGTGGCTTGGCGCCCCTCGGTCCCGCCGAACCGGCCCGGCCAGCGCCCCGCCGCAATGGGCGGGGCGCTGGCGAACACGCTGGCGCTTGCTGCGGCGGGTTGTGCAGTTGCGTGCCGTCCTCAACGCTAGTGGTTCTCGCCCATCACGTCACGAAGGACGGTTCACGGATATCCCGTCCGGCATCGCTATGGAACTTCCACGCCACGCCTCAAGACCGGCGCCGCAAGGTGCGGCAGGGGCGTTCTCGCCTGTCGTCGGGTGGTTGACCTGGCCCACGTCAGCGGGCGAGCCGGAGAAGCCTTCGTGCGGGGATGCCGAGTCGGCCACATCTCCTTTCGGTGCGGTTCGGCCCAAGGCGTCCTTGTGTTGTTATGAATCCTGGCGGGGGCGCGGCTGCGCCTCGGGCTTCATGGCTGCAACCGTCCGGCGAAAACAATTTCCCCTGCGCTGCGCGCATTCCTCGCGGGACAAATTCTTTTCGCCTCCCGGCTCTCCACTGCGTTGCGACCGCAAGCGGTGCAGCCAGCCCGCCCCCCCCCGCCGGCCGGATCACAACAAGGACGCGATGGGCGCGAACCTTGTTCCACCAAAAGGAGATCCATCATGGCCAACATCGGCACCTTCACCGCAGACAAAGACGGCTTCACCGGCACGCTTCGCACCCTGACGCTCAACGTCAAGGTCAAGCTGGTTCCCAACGACAAGGGCGACACCGAGAACGCCCCCGACTTCCGCCTGCAGGCGGCCGGCCACGACATCGGCGCGGCGTGGAAGAAGACCAGCGAGGCCGGGCGGTCCTACGTGTCCGTATCCCTCGATGATCCTTCGTTCCCGGCGACGATCTATGCCCGCCTGATCGAGAACGAGGACGGCACGCACGACCTGATCTGGTCGCGCAGCAAGCCCAAGGCGGCGTGACCGCCGCAGCGCCCCGCCCATCGCGGCGGGGCGCTGTCCTGGCAGCACTGTCGCCTTTGCTTGCCTCGCAAGAATTCGTCGGCCAGCGCCGACTACGAAATATCGACGGTCAGAACGTAAACCGATATTCGCTTGTCGGGGAATCCCCACTTCCCAGCCGGATAGTTTGTATTCACCTGAAGTTCCGATCTCAACGACAGTTCCGCACCTGCGGCGAACAGGACTTCGCTTTCGTGGCCAAGATTGGTCCCTTTCCGCCTGTAAGCAAAGACCTTGGTCTTCGGGCTGATCGCTCTTAAAACAAACAGGTCAATCCTATTTGCGTCATAGCCTTTACCCTTATGGTCTGCGTTGCGCAAGGCGACCTGGGGGCAGAATGAAGTGGACAGTGGACGATCTGCAACAAAGCCATTGCCGCCGGGCCATAGTCCTGCGTGGAAAAGGCATTGACCTTCACTGAGCACGCCGCCGACCGCTTCTATCTCTGCGGAAACCTGCTTGAAATCGCAGTGCGGGTAGAGTTTCTGATACCGTGAGAGTTCGTCTGGCGTCTTGGACGGCATCGCCTGTCTCCAAGACTTGTATGCAGCGCTGCGATCCAAAGCATCGTCGATGAAGTTTCCAAGACCATTGTCAGCACTGACTGCCGCCATGTAGTTGGCCGCTTCATTGGCGTTGGAGATAGTTGCTTTCAGTCTGACTTTGACAGGCAGATGGGGATTTCCTGCTGCCAGCATTTCTTCGAGCGTGGCATTTCTCGTTTCCCAAGCCTCATAGGGAGGGGAAAACGTATCTACAAGCGGGAGGTTCACCAACAAATACCCTGTTCAACGTTTCTTCTGATGGGTTTCTACGTCAATCTGCGCAATGAGGTCCAGTTCCTGGCGCACCTGCGCCAGCAGCTCGTCGGCCTTGCGTGGGCTGTCGCCCGCAAAGGCAAGCGTCAGCAGCGTGAGCGGGTGGATCTCCATCACCTCGCACAGCTCGGTCAACTTGTGCAGGGTCGGACTTTTCAGGTCGCGCTCCAGGGTACTCATATAGGTACGGCTGGACACGTCAGAGAAGGCTTCCTGGCTCAAGCCACGCGCCTTCCTGACTGTCTTCAACGCCTTCGCCAATGAGTTCCCAGCCGCCACCTATGGTTTCCCTCGAAAAACCAAGATGACAGCCTATTGCGCCCTATAGAGCTACAATCTATAGTGTTCATTTGGTGTTCTACGTTTTTGTGCCTTTACGGAAATCCGCATCGGCGGGTTCCAGCAAAGCCACGCAAGCGCATCCGTGCTTGCGCACGAAGGCGTAAATCCGGTTTCGCGGTTCTGCGCTTCGACGTGGAACCGCGTTCGTGCATCATTGGATTTGTGGGATTGCCGACCATGCCCCAGCCACTCGCCACCGTCCCGGAGCGCGCGCAACTGCTCGCCAACGGCGAGGCCCGCGCCGCTGGCCGGGCCATCGACCCGGTACCCGTGGTGCGGCTGTTCACGCCGGACGCGCATGTGACCTGGCTGCTGGCCGCACTCGATCCGGTCGATGGTGACACCGCCTGGGGACTCATCGACCTGGGAATCGGGATGCCGGCGCAGGGAACCGTCAAGCTGTCCGAGCTGGCCGGCATCGTCGGGCCGCGCCAGCAGCCCGTGCTGCGCGACCGCTATTTCCACCCCACGCGCACGCTGTCGGAGTACACCCGGCTGGCCGAGCGCGACGGCGCGATCCCGGACTGAATACGGCCGACTGTGACTTTTTCAGTCTGACGTCATACCGGGCAGGTCTTAATCAGCATTCTTGCGGCGTAGCCCCACCAGTCTGATCCAAATAGACATGATGCCCAGCGCGGGCTGCGGCAGGCTGGCCTGTGCAGCACTCCAAGTTCGGGGCGCTGCCGCCGCATCATTGAGACGAATATCGCAACGCATCGGAGCCAATCGGTCTTGACAACCTCATCCGCCTTTTTAACCCATGACGCTCTGACGATGGCGATGTAGCGCGTAGTTCTTCCGTGGCGGCGAGTCCTGTTCGCAGGAGGAGGCGTCATGGTCAATCCTCATCACCTCGCGCATTGGTATCCGACTGCCGCATACCTGTATGTCTTTTGGCTGGATGCGCTCGCGCTCGCTTGGGAGTATTTGCGCAGGCATCCCGACTACCGGCTCGACTGGCTTCGCCGTCATCGCCGGCCAGACATGGCGCATCGCTGGGGCTTGCGCCTGCTGGAAGACCCGGCGCTCGATGCGCGCGACGCGCATCCGGCTTGGCTGCCCGGCCATGCCGCCTTGGTGCAGCTCTACCCTGATGCCGATCCGCCACAGGATGCGGCGACCTTCGCGTTCTGGCGCATCCCCGGCCACAAGCAACTGTTGCATGACGGCAAAGGGCTGGCGCTGATCGCGCGCAGCCCAGGTCATTGCCTGCGCTTCGCGCTCGCCCCCGGCCTGGAAGACGGCATGGCCGTGGCCTATGCCCACCGCGGCGAGGCTGCCGCACCCGCGCGCGGTCATTCGCTCCAAGCGGCACTGGCGGCCGCCAAGCCCCGGCCGACACCTACCGCGCTGCTGGAACTGCACAGCTTGCAGGCGCTCGACGCGACCCTCGCGGGCGCGTCCTTGCGTGAAGTCGCGGAAGGACTGTTCGGCGTAGATGCCGCAGCCGATTGGTACAGCGATGGCGGGCTGCGCTCCAAGGTGCGCCGCCTGGTGCATCGCAGCGATGCGCTGATGCGTGGTGGCTACCGCCGATTAGCACAGCTTCCGCCGCTTGAGAAGGGTCGTTTTGATGTGGATGCAGAACGGCCCTGATCTAAAACCCCTCGCTTCTTGAGACTGCCTCCATCCGGTCGCGCTGTGTGGCCGGGCGCTTTCAACCGATGGAGGTTCACACCATGCGTCCCGCTCCCTTGCGGCCTGCCGCCACTGTCTCGACCGCTGCCGCGCAGCCCCAACGCTATCTCACCAACGACGAAGCCGCCGAGTACCTGCGCTTGTCGCCGCGCACGCTGGAAAAGCAGCGCGTGATCGGCGGCGGCCCGCGCTTTCGCAAGTTCGGCCGCCGCGTCATGTACGCCGTGGCCGACCTCGATGCCTGGGCCACCGACCGCAGTTTCGAGACGACTTCCGACCCCGAATACGCCGAGCACCACTCGGCCGACAGCCGTGCGCGCTGATCGGCGGCGCGCGGCAGGCCATCGCCATGTCCAGCACCGCGCTGCCGTCCCGGCAGCGGCCGTTGCAGGAGCGCGAACAGCTCGACCTGTTCCGCGCCTTGCCCGGCGACGTGGCGCCGCGCGACAGCCAGGATTTGATGGCCTATCCGTTCTTCTCGCTCGGCAAGTCCAAGCGGGTCAAACCCATCGACTTCCGCGCGGGCAACGTGACGATCCGCGTGGAAGGCACGCAGGAGCACGGCATCGCCACGATCTGGGATGCGGACGTGCTGATCTGGGCGGCCTCGCAGATCGTGGAAGCGAAGGACGCGGGCCTGCGGCCGTCGCGGCTGATGCACGCCACGCCCTACGAGATCCTGCGCTTCATCGGGCGCGGCAAGTCGCTGCGCGACTACCAGCGCCTCAAGGCTGCGCTGGATCGCCTGCAATCGACCACGGTGGCCACGTCCATCCGCGAGACGACAGGCCGGCGCCTGCATCGCTTCTCATGGATCAACGAATGGAAGGAACTGGCCGATGCCAGCGGCACGCCGCTGGGCATCGAGCTGATCCTGCCGGACTGGTTCTATGCGGGCGTGCTCGATGCCGCGCTGGTGCTGACCATCGATCCGGCGTATTTCCAGCTGACGGGCGGGATCGAGCGGTGGCTGTACCGTCTGGTGCGCAAGCACGGCGGGCGACAGCCGGGCGGCTGGCAATTCGACTTCCGGCACCTGCACCGCAAGTCGGGCAGCACGGCCAAGCCCTACGACTTCGCCTGCGACCTGCGCGCCCTGGTGGCGCGGCAGTCGCTACCGGGCTACGTCCTGGGCATCGAGCGGCTGGATGGCGCCGAGCTGCTGACGTTCCGGCCAGGGCGTCCCGTGCCGTCCGCGGCACGGGGATAAACGGTGCGCGCCCTGTGGACGGACTCGTGCTATCAGGCGTGCCCGGTGTCGTGCTATCAGGCGTGGGACTATCGTGCTATCAGGCGTGTCCATCGGCCGCAAAGCCAATGCTGGCGCGGGTTTCGGCCTCCCTTAACTTCCCTAACTTAAAACATCTAACTGATAGTAGAAGCGCCGCGCCACGGTGGACAACCACCACGCTGCCCGAAATCCAGCTGCAACAGCCAGGCTTTCCAACGCGGAGGGCCAGGCCATGATCGTCGCGCTGCTCAACCAGAAAGGCGGCGTGGGCAAGACCACGCTCGCCACGCACATCGCCGGCGAGCTGGCGTTGCGCGGCCAGCATGTCGTTCTGCTCGATGCCGACCCGCAGGGTTCATCGCTGGACTGGACACAGCGCAGAAGCCAGCAAGGCTTGCCAAGGCTGTTCAGCGCCGTGGGCCTCGCACGCGAAACGCTGCACCAAGAGGCGCCAGAACTCGCCAGGCGAGCCGATCACGTCATCATCGACGGCCCGCCACGCATCGCGGCACTGGCGCGCTCCGCGCTGCTGGCGGCCGAGCGCGTGCTGATCCCCGTGCAGCCCAGCCCCTACGACCTGTGGGCCAGCGCCGAGATGGTGGCGCTGATCCGCGAGGCGCAGGTGTTTCGGCCTGCGTTGCGTGCGGCCTTCGTCATCAATCGGCGCATCAGTACCACCGTCATCGGGCGCGAAGCGCGCCAGGCGCTGGCCGACCAACCGCTTCCTGCGCTGCGCTCGGAAGTGCATCAACGCATCGTGTTCGCCGACAGCGTGGCCGCTGGCCGGCTGGCACGCGAGACGGCGCCGGACAGCGCCGCCACGCGTGAAATCACCGCCCTGGTGGACGAACTGCTGCGGTGGCCGACATGACAGCGAAGCCGCCACCAAACAGCAAACGCACGGTAAAGCGCGTCGGCATCGGCGCGCGTCCGCCCGCGAATCCGCACGCCGAGGCGTGGATTCGCCAAGGCGACGCCGATGCGCTGGGCAAGGGCGACCTCTACACCGCCCGCCTGACCCTCGACATCACGCCCGCCATGCGCGCGCGCATCAAGGTGTCTGCCTTCACGCAAGGCGTGACCGTGGCCGACCTGCTGCGCGGCCTGTTGGAGCGGGAGTTTCCAGAGCATCGCAGGGAGAACACCCCATGACCGCATCCGCTTCGCCTGCCGCTGGCGCGGCTACGGCTGCGCTCGCAGTACCTTCCGGCCAGCCTGCCAGCGCGCCGTTGACGCGCGTGGCACTGGCCTACATCGAACCGCGCTTCAAGCTCTACCTGCGTTTCGGCGAACCGGCGCGCACGTTGCGGCTCGACCGCTGGCGGCGCTGCGCGGTGTTCCTGCCGCGTGCAATGTTCTGCCGCGTGCGCTGGGAAGCAAACGACTACGGCACGATCCGCTGGCAGCTCATGGTGATGCAGGCGTGCATGTCGATGGATGGCGCGCAGCGCATCCCCGGCGTGCAGCCAGGCGCGCGCCTGTTGCTGCACGCCGAGGGTGAGCAGTCGGTGCGTGCGGTGCTGGCACGCATCGACGCCATCGAGGCGCTGGGCATCGTGCCTGCTGGCGCTTCGCCCGCGTACTGGCGCACGCTGGGCAACCGGCTCGCGGCGCGCCTGCAGTTGCCCGAATACAGCGCCGAGCGGCACGCCGCCTGGCTGGCCGGGAGAGCGCTGTCATGACCACGATTTCTGTTTCCACTGCTGTCACGCATCCTCGCTCGCGCCTGCGCGCTCGCATCGTGCTGGCGGGCCTGTCCGCCTGCGGCCTCGCTGCGCTGGCCTGGGCGTCCTTCGTGCATCCACTGCCGCGCCTGACCTACAACCCGTCCGACAGCGTGGCGGTCGGTTGGTATCGCGTCGATCCGCTCGACCATCGCACCAGCTCGCCGCCACATCCTTTGTCCGTGGGCAGCATCGTGCTGGTGCCGCTGCCTGCCGAGGCTGCCGCGCTCGCTGCGCAGCGCGGCTACCTGCCGACGCGCATCCCGTTGCTCAAGCGCGTGGGCGCGGTGGCGCCGCAGGAGGTGTGTATCGCCGACGGCAGAGTCCTTATCGACGGCGTGCCTTCGGCCGCCGTGCTGTCTGCCGATCGCTGGGGCCGGCCGCTGCCATCCTGGCAGCAGTGCCACCGCCTTCGGCCTGGCGAGCTGTTCCTGCTCAGTGTCACCAATCCGGCGTCGTTCGACAGCCGGTATTTCGGGCCGGTCAGCGCAGCCGCCGTGATCGGCGTTGCGCGTCCGGTCTGGTTGGAGTCGCGCCCATGACGGCCGCCGATTCGCTGCGCATCGTCGTGCTATTGGGCGTGTCGTTCGGGCTGCTGTCGCGGTGTCGTCGTGCGTGCAGTGCGAGCGCATCCGCGCGGCACTTCGCGCTGCCTCCGGCGCAGCCGTCCCACGTGCAGGCGTCTTGCCTCGAACACGGCTGGCCTGCGGCCATCGCCGTGTTCGCCGGTGCGCTGGCTGCTGGTGCAGCCTTGCCACCGGGCCGCAGTTGCCGGGAGCGGATGCGAGAGGCAAATGCGGAAGGCAAGACAAAAGGGTGCGGCACCTGTCGGCCCGCAAAGCCAGTCTGCACATGGGGGTGGCGCGACACGCAGCGGCTTCGCCACCGTGCCGCGTGGGGCGCGAAGCCCGCGCCGATGCGGGCATGTCCGCGTGCTTCGCACGCCCGGACACGCCAGAACTTGCAAGGAGCACAGCCATGACCGACCGCCGCGACGACGATTTCCGCATCCGTCCCAGCGCCCCGAAGAACCGGGGCCAGAGCTTCGTCTCCAAGGTACTCAAGCAGGCGGGCAAGGCCAGCGGCGGTAAGTCCTCGGTGCGCCGTCCTGGTGGCAGTAGCAAGAGTGCCGGCTCCGGCCAGCGGCCCGGCTCACGCTTGGGACGCGGCCACACGGCGGCGCGCTTCGCGGGGGCGAAGCTCACGTCCATGTCGCGGCGTGTGACCATCAAGACGCTGCTGCTCAATCAGCACCGAGCCAGCCCGCAGTCGCTTGCCAAGCACCTGCGCTATATCGAGCGCGATGGTGTGGGCCGCGATGGCGAGTCGGGCCAAGCCTACGGGCCGCAGACCGATGCCGCCGACCTCGATGCGTTCAAGGAACGCTGCGCCGACGACCGGCATCACTTCCGCTTTATCCTTTCGCCCGAAGATGGCGCGGAGCTGGAAGACCTGCGCACCTATACCCGGCACCTCATGGGTCGCATGGAGGCCGACCTTGGCACGGGCCTCGATTGGGTGGCCGTCAATCACTGGAACACCGACAACCCGCACACGCACATCGTCGTGCGCGGGTGCGACGACACAGGCAAAGACCTCATCATCGCGGGCGACTACATCGCCGATGGCTTCCGCCATCGTGCCGCCGAACTGGCGACCGAATGGCTGGGGCCGCGCACCGAGCTGGAGATCCAGCAGACCTTGCAGCGCGAGGTGGAACAGGAGCGGTGGACGAGCCTGGATCGCACGCTGCAACGTGAGGCCGACGACGATGGCCGGGTGCAGATCGAACGCTTCAATGAACCCCGGCTGCAACGCCAGCGCCTGCTGTTGATCGGCCGCCTGCAACGCTTGCAGCGCCTGGGTTTGGCCGACGAGACACAGCCCGGCACCTGGGCCGTCCATGCGGACGCGGAGAAGACCTTGCGCGCCCTGGGCGAGCGTGGCGACATTATCCGAACCATGCAGCGGGCCATGAGCGGCCAGCCGCGCGAGCTGGCGGTTTTCGAGCCGGGCGACGATGGCCGAACCATCCTCGGCCGCGTGGCCGCCAAGGGGCTGGCCGACGAGCTGCGCGACCGAGGTTATCTGGTCATCGACGGCGTGGACGGCAAGGCCCACTACGTCGCGCTCAACGCCCACGACGAACTGGCGAACTATTCGGCCGGCGCCGTGGTGGAAGTGAAGGGATCGGCCGACGTGCGCGCGGCCGACAAGAACATTGCCGCGCTGGCGAACGATGGTTTGTACCGCACCGACCATCACCTCGCCATCGCGCAGGGTCAGGCCGTGCCCGGCCGTGACGCGCGGGAGGTCGTGGCAGCCCACGTTCGCCGTCTGGAAGCCCTGCGCCGAGCCGGCATCGTGGAACGTGTCACCGAAGGTCTATGGAAGGTGCCAGGCGATCTGCCCGAGCAGGGCCGCCGCTACGACGCGCAGCGTTTGGGCGGCGTGGCCGTAGAGTTGAAATCGCACCTGCCCATCGAGCGGCAGGCCCGCGTGATCGGCGCCACCTGGCTCGACCAGCAGTTGATCGGCGGCGGCAAGGGGCTGGGCGACCTGGGCTTTGGCGGCGAAGCCAAGCAGGCGATGCAGCAGCGGGCCGACTTCCTCGCAGAACAGGGGCTGGCCGAACGGCGCGGCCAGCGCGTGATCCTGGCGCGCAACCTGCTGGCAACGCTGCGCGGCCGTGAGGTGGTACAGGCCGCCAAGGACATTGCCGCCGACACGGGCTTGGAGCATCGCCCGGTGGCGGACGGGCAGCGCGTGGCCGGCATTTATCGGCGCAGCGTCATGCTCGCCAGCGGGCGCTACGCAATGCTGGATGACGGCATGGGATTCAGTCTGGTGCCGTGGAAGCCCGTGATCGAGCAGCGCCTGGGACAGCAACTCGCCGCGACGGTGCGCGGCGGAATTGCTTCATGGGAAATTGGGCGTCAACGTGGAGCATCCATTGGGTAGTCGCAACGTTAGTAGCGATCCTAGCAACGTGCTCCAGTAGTTCCCCATGTGGGTAATCAACCACCGGCCAAGGAGCGGAGCCGAGCAGCGCGCTCGGCAGGTGGCTCATTGCGCAGTTCATTAATCACTTCTTCGCGTGTCTTGCCTGGGCCTGTGCTGGGCACGGGGCGCGGGTAATTACTTTCGCCGTAAGAGAGGCGCCCTTGCTGTGTGGCAGTCACGGCCTCGGCCTGGACTTGGGCTCGGGTTTTTTCGCTCTTGAAGTGCTCCGGGTGAACGATCACGCCAGCTTCATTGTTGGCGGGATGCTCGTATGCTGCCGATGCGATCGCGGGCAGACTCAGGGTGGCCACTGCCGCCACGGCTGCGATCATGGAAGGGAGGGAGAGGCGACGTTGAGTCATGGTAAAAATCCTTGTAGAAGTCGATGAAACCTGCATCTCCCTTGCCTTACGCAGGCGATG
>WLWI01005434.1_pt1 | contig 10626 bp, 10 predicted proteins | sample 6701501 | NCBI WGS metagenome assembly WLWI01 (sample SAMN12718690, study PRJNA515312) | sponge metagenome | isolation source: marine sponge | host: Mycale hentscheli | place: New Zealand: South Island, Marlborough, Capsize Point | collected 2014-11-01
GGGTTGTCTAAACGGAGGCCAATGGAGGAGATAGGGAGTGCCTGCAACCAAGCCCCAGAGTTCTTATCCATTGCAGCGAGAAGCCTAGCTCGTTCAGTTGCATCAACAGAGCTACCTAATAGAGACTTGGCCATACTGGAAGTTCGCAGTGTGTCCCAGTTTTCTCCTTCAGCACACCATGGTCCACAGGTGGAGCAATGTCGAGACCATGTGACCATTTCTCTACTGCAGAATCTGAAAAGGGTGCAGGGGGAAGTGATTGAGGTGAAGAATGTTGGCCAAGAATTGCAGACACCAAATTGGCAGTAGAATAGAGCAGAAAAGAAGAGGGTCCAAAGGGTCTCCCTGCTGAACTCCCTCTTGGGACGAAATCACCGACTCTCCCCCAAAAAGGGAAGATGAGGCTTAGTAGGAAGAGTGGACTAATGGGTAGATGTCCGGGCACAGATCTTGAACCGCTTCAAGAACCTTGTCACGGCGTATTGAGTTGAATGCATTTCTAAAATCCAACTTGAGGAAGGCATGATCATCTTCCATGTCCATTACAAACCGACGGGTTGCATGAACAGCTGCCACCAATAAGGCACCAAAAAAAAAAAGGGCGGATTTCGGCCGGCACCCTGCCTTCCAAAACCAGAGTGCAAAAACTAGCGAGCGAGGTGAGAAACTGTGAGTCGGCATCTCCAGCTGCATGCAAAAGCAAGTCCTTAAGATGTTGAGGACGTAAACGGTCCGGGCCACCTGCTGAGCCATTCGGAAAAGACCTTATAGCACGAGCAATGGAAGATGGGTCAACACGTGGGCAAGAGGGTCCTGGGTTGGGTGAAGGTGGAATAGTAGTATCTCGATGGGGGGGGGTGGGTGCTTGTCCTGGAGAGCAGACAGTCTCAGAACTGTGTGGGGCAAGCCTATCATCTGAGCTGGCTATCCTAACTGCCCCTCTAAAATCTCCCTGTTCTATCTTTGAAGATACTCTCTTCCCCAGTGAGTACAATTCTTCTTCCTTGGCCCTCCCAGCCCTCTTCTTATACTTACGTAATGGGATTGGGTCAGTTTGTGGTTGATTTTGAAGTGAATTTAGATGGGGTTGCGGCAATGATGGATGACCACGAGGTGGTTGGGGTGGAGGTTGTGGCGTCGGTGGAGAGGGGCCGGTTAGCGAACTACTCGGCGCTGGTTGGCTCAGACTAGTTTGCTTAGGAGATCTTCCTGAGCCTGGGCATCTCTTGTTCACTGGATCATGGGAGCGAATTTTGCCCAATGCGGTGATAGACAACTCTCTCAAACACACGCTGCATACGGCAACCATTTTTTAATTTTTTTTTTTTTTTTTTTTTAATTGTTTTATTATTGTTATCATTTTATTATTATTCATTCCATGTTTCTATTGTAGCATTGGCTGATGTGCCTCAATCACTGCCAGATAATTGCAGAGTGTCAGTTAACACTGACCTTTCTCTTTATATTGGAGAGAGAAAGGGCATTCAGGGGCATCAGAACTCATGCTATTTGGATTCAACTATTTTTGGACTGTTTGCTCTGAGTGGAGAATTTGATGAAATGTTTTTAAGAGACAAGAATTCACCAGTGGGAAAAATTTTGTGGCTTAACATTGTTAATCCTCTTAGAGCGTAAGGCTAGATTTCTTACTAGTAGTTGCGATCTAAATCAAATTGTCTTTGTATTAGATATGGAGTTGTCAGATATGAGCCAGTGATGGAATTTCGCCATCAATTGGAAAAGCTGGGGAAATTGAGTGGAATCACTAGCGAGGAAAAAGGTATACTATATATATTCTTTTTTTATTCAGTGTTAAGTTATAGCATGAATAATTTAAAGGTTTGCTCCTATATTGCTTTTATATGAATTTCAAGTTGTTCATACTATAAATTATGGGCGACATATAGTCAATATCGCAACACAAGCGCCAGTATATTGATTTGTTGATTGAGACAGAAACCAACAACAACTACACCAATATGTTGAAAAGTAGTTTTTAAGGGTAAGGGGGTGGACCAGAGTCACAAGTAACCAGGCAGCAGTAGCCATGTTTGGAGCTATAGATATATAAATTAAGGAGACAGGTATTTGCTGTTTTTGTTATTGGAATGTGTCTACTAAGCACAGAAATCTGAGCAATTTACTTCACTTGATTACTACTCAGAAGTTCTCAAGCTTGACAATTGCTAGGCTCATTTCAAAAGTGATCAGTTGATTAACTTTGCTTCAAGGCCGTTATATATGGTCTACAGAGCTAGCTTTCTAAATTAAATATATTGTTATATTTTTTTTCATTCATAAATATCGTAATACATTATATCCCAATATCGTCCATCCCTATAAATCTCCATCAATCCAATTCAGACTACATATCCTGTTTCACTTGGTAAAGCATTGTTTCTAACTTATTCAAGATTTATTTGCTATAGTATGTCCAAGTTGAGTTGGCGCGGTAAAAACCATTAATAACTTTTGAACGGAAGTAGCTACGCTTCCGGGGTTTGTACCATTCGAAAGCTCATACCGAATCGGTCCAGAAAATTTCCTTTAAAAACTTCTGAGTGGGCGGGAAAGTGCAGTTCCAAAACCCAATAGAAAAGTCTATGGGAATAAATAAAACCACACGTTTCCCGCGCTACACGCGGCGGGATTTAGTCATGCGCTCAAACCGGGCCAACCACGTGCGCAGTACCTCAGAGACAATTGTAAACAAAAAGCAGTCGTAGTTTGGTGACTTCGTTTCTACCCTTCTGCTTGACTTCTGGTTCATTTTAGGCCCAGGACTTTGTTGCTATTCAAGGCTTTAACAAGAGCAAGCTACAATGTGAGGTGCGTTTGTAACACGGGTCGTTTGTCCACTCAGATTTTCTTACCTGTTTAAAAAGGGCCTATTTATTTAGAAACTCAGCCTATTAACTGTTTCCAATTAATAATAAGATATATAATTCATCATAGACTTTATATGCCACTATTTATGCTTTAGCTGTCCATTACTCCTCATGTCTATATAGGTACAGTTCTGTATGGTTATGGTGATGCTATTTACCACCCTCCAAATTCAACTGCTGCTTGTATCTATCACAATTTCATGTCATCATAAAATATATAATATATATATATTGTATATATCATTATAAAATTATATTAATTGTCAATTTTTTTTGTATAATTTAAAAAAAGTTGAAATTTAACAAGTAGATAGAAAATAATATAGTAAAATCATGAATAAAATGATATGAATGATTCAGTGTGAAGGACAAAGTAATACTGGAATGTGTGTGGCCATAGCTCAAGTGTAGGTGATGTGCTGGATTCTTCACAGTACTGTTGAGTACTTCAGAAATTCGTCACACCAAGAAAGTAAGAATAGAGTTTAAATACACGCTTAAGCACACAACAATCAGACTTACTTGAGGAGGCATTCAGCCGTGGTCCTGCGCTTCTTTTCCTCTAAGATTTGTGCTACATTAGTAGCTCCAGATCACCTTCCACAACCTTCAACTAGTTTTAGCGCACAACTAGAAGCTCGTATAAACGATAAACTACGGGTGATTAGTTATAACCGGACATATATTGAATACAGCCGCGGAAGAAACTGCCACAGCTTCTTTCTCATTTCAACAAGTAAACTTACGGTAATAATGCGCACCTTAGACCCGCCCGGTATTTTCTGTGGGCGTCAATGTTTTCGCGTGTTTGAGCTACTACTGTCATGTGACCTTAATTGGTTTCCGGTTTCGCCAAGTGCATTCCTCTTTTGCCACATTTGTGATCGCGCCAACTCAATGTGGACATACTAGTTGGTTTGTTCTACAGCCGTAATTCTGGTTGTCACTATTAGATAGTTACTGTTAATTTTTCTTATTGTAGCTAAACTTCAGTGTAGGCTACTATAGTTTTGCCTCTATTATACATTTTTCTTTTTTAATTTTTCCCCCATTTTTGATGGGAGAGACTTATATACGTAAATATTACTTTTTTAGTTCTTAAGTATAAATACTTAAAATTTGCAGATCCAGAGGAATTTCTCAACTTGTTGTTCAAACATTCCTTGAAAGTAAATCCTTTCATTAGCATTAGGTAAGTCTAAATAGCACGTAGTTGGTTATTTTGGCATGTTAATAGGTGAGAAAGTGTCAATCTATGTTAATACTATTACCCAGTGATTAACTTTTAGTTGGTCAGCTTTTTAATTTGTTAGATAATTTTAGTGCATAGATGGGGAGGGGGGTGGGGGTGGTTTTACTACTATTGTGTCTAGTTGTGGTTACTTCATTTTATTTTGTTGCAAACAAATGAATATTCACTTTTAAGCACCAATTAATCAAGTATTTTTCTGGTTGGATGGGGAAAGTTCACTACAGTACTTATCAGTATTATATTGAAGTGCTCCACAAAATATACATTAAATAATGCTATAATTGCTTCTAAACATATCATTATGCTAGTGAGGATAGTGATACGATATCAATGCCTTTTTTGCTGGTGTATTACAGTGGCTTTTTATATTAACCTTTAGACGCCCATTTGGCATTGAAACGGAATACTTTGTGCAGTTATTTCTGGAAGTAAGTGAATCACCAGAACCAGCAAAACTTGGCTCTCTTCTCAATAAAATGTTCAAAGAGCAAAACATTTCATTCACAAAGGTATAATCTGGAATAATGTTATTAGTGCTATACTCATTATCTGGGTATGATCGCTGCCTATACAGATTCCCTCAAAACTACTCATTCAAGTGCCAAGATATGGGAAGAGATTTCAATCATTTCAAAAAGTTATTCCTGATATTCAGTTGGACATTGCTGAGGTTACTGATTCTGTTTATACAGGTATATGGTTTAGAAAGTAGTCTAAGTAACACAATAATCTATCTGAGCAGCAAAAAAATGGTTTATTTTTCCTTTTAAAGTTTTCAACCTTATGCCCTATAATTTAAAGTAAACAACAACCAATTTCTAATAGCTTTATGAATATGCATACATTATTGTGATTACAATATGCAAATAGACACAGGAGTATGGCGTATTCCAAATGAAACCCTGTACTAAAATAGTGTTTGCTAGTCAACCAATATTTGTTAGGCCTATTTATCATTATATACACATACATTTGATCATATAATTTGTAAAAAACAAAAAAACAACACATAACTACAATAATCATCAAATAGACAGCACATGGATTATTTTTTTAACTTTCAAATTGTGAATGGCTTATTTCTTTAACCAGCTTTAGAGTTTTCGGTAACTATGGGGTTGGCATTTCACCAGGCACAGTTCAATTTAGCAGTGTTTGTAGTTAATCGTATCTAATTTGTTTATAGGTTGAGAATTAGGATCTATAAGAAACTAAAATATATATATACTTAATTACCTATCTTAGCTGAACTACTAAAGTATCTCTCACTCATTGCATATTTCACATTTTCATCTTAATGTGTATCACCTAGTTCATCATCAATATCAGCAAACATCTGGTAGTAATGCCATATAAATGGCAATAGTCATTATGCACTAGAGTAAGGAACGTGGTATAACAAGGGTGCATACTATTACACTCTGATAGACAAGATCTGTTCACATCAAGGATGTGAAGTATTTGAACATAGCTATGTGGTAGTGTATTTTGATCAGTTGTTATTTTTTGTGCAGGAAATTGTTTTTTATGTGAAGAACAGCAGGCTACATTAATATGTGATGACTGCTACAAACAGTTCACCCCTAGAACTGTTATGGCATATTGTAATGAGTGCTATAAAATAAGTCACAAGGATTCTCGATCTAATCATACTTCACGGCCTTGTGAAGCAGGGGACTCTAAACTTGATCTGCTGTCAGTACTCTGTATTGAAACTAGTCATTATGTATGCTTTTCAAGGCAGGAGAGGCGTTGGCTCTTCTTTGACAGCATGTCAAATAGAGTGTGTAAGTTTATCATAAATGCTAGCAATAAATTGTTTTTTAAGTCTTTACTGCACATTATTGAAAAACCAAGCTGTACGAGCTCACTGGCATCCTGTATTTGAGGTTATGCACAGAAGGCAAAATTAAAATAGTGAATAATGTCAGCTTTTTGTAGAGACAACATAAATATGTGCTTTTAATGAGTATAATACTTTGCTCAAAATGAAGGGGAGAAATGAAGAAAAAGGAAACTACGGGGAGGGTAGGAAACTAGCATATATACAGTGAACCTATTCTACCAATGTCACATATGCATGTGGTGAAAAGTATTTTTTAGTTGGCCTGATTTCAGAGGTTATTTTTAATTGTAGTATCTAGATCATTTCGTTCAATTCATGTGGGCTGGCTGTTGCTGAAAGTTTGGTTTCCTTTCAGAAGTTTGTAAAGAAGTCTTATAGTCATAACTGTAATAACATTAGTGTTGACTCATATTTGATGAATTTTTTTCCTGTCTTTTGTTACTTTTTCCCAAAATTTCAGATGATCGGTACAACATTCCCAAGGTTGAAGATTGCTCAAAGCTCTTGAATGAATGGGTATATCCCATAGACAAAAATATTTCTAAACTAATGAGTGCCAAATCTCGAGACCTACCAGAATGCATTCGTCGATTTACTGAAGATATCTACTTGTGTGTGTATGTTCACCAAGACTATGGATTATATTGACTTCTTCAATTTCGTTTGTATAGAATATTTATAAAATACTTGCAGTTTTTTTTGCTAATAATTTATTGGATTTGTAACTGTGATATCAAACTTGTCACCTTCTAAACTATTTTTCATACCAATGCATACACATCCCCACATCTTATATATCATCCCTTACCCGTTTCCTTAATTGTATTCATTTTGGTAGTGTGCGTTATTAAGAATAAAGTTTGCTCTTTGGGAAAGACGCTTACAGTGGAGGTCCCGCCGAGACCCTCTCTAATCGACCGTGTCCAATGTTCTGGGTGTGTTTAATAGCGAGCTAAAAGGAGAGGAGTGCGTCTTTCTAGCCCTAGCCCTAGCCCTAGCCCCCTAGCCCTAGCCCTAGCCCTAGCCCTAGCCAAGTGGTGGCAAGACTGTCTAACACCACGCGTGTAGTTAGCGGTTAGTTGACAGGCTTCAAGTTGGAGAGACTTAAACGTCATTCGTCGAGTGATGGACGTAGTGAACAGTGAGCGAATACCGCCAACTCGAGTTCGGTCGAGATCCAGTGAGGCATCTGGATCGGGTATAAAAGAGGAAGTGACAGAGGGGCGTGCACTTCCATTGACCTCGTCGAGGGTCACTTTATTGTATTTACGTCGTATTGCTCAGGCACTTTTGTTGCCTGGAAGGGGGACGAAGACGGAGTTGCTGACTGCTATTGAAGGAAGAATTGGACAGGAGCATGAAGTTCAAAATGTACAGGTCATCATACAAGAGAGGGAATCAGGAGAATCGTTATTTTTGATCGATAATCGAGGTGTGTTTTTGGAAGTAACAGCGGGGTCAAGAGAGCAAGCTAGAGATTCAATAAGTGAGCAAAGTGAGTCCATTGAGAGTCTGAAACAAAAAATGAAGAGCTTTTGAAAACTTTGCAAGAAGCCCAGGAGAGACAAGAGGAGCAAGAAGCAACTATAACTGCTTCAAGGAGATGTGGATCGTTTGACTGCTGAGGCGGAAGTAGTTACGGAAGTGGAGAGTCTACGTAACCAGCTCAAGAAGGAAAAAGAGAAAGCAAAAAAGTTGTGGTCCTTGAGTTGCAAGCGAGCTAATGAACAAGAGGAAGTGATTGTTGCCCAGGAGTTGGAGATTGAGGATTTGAAGTCGAGATTGGGTGAAGTTACCAGTCAAGTAGGAGGGAGCAGTCCAGTTGATAGTAGTCAAGATGATTGTGATAGTAGTCATCATTCAAGTAGTGAGTCTCAGAGTAGCCATAGTCTACGTAGGGCAAGAATAGGGTGAGTGCCGCCAATTGATTCCTACACTGGCGAGGATCCAGAGGTCAGATTTGATGTGGCTTCCATCTCTAATTAGAGCGGCCAAATGGAATGACTGGACAGAGACAGAGCAGCTGATTCAGCTTGCAGGGCACCTTCGTGGTTGTGCTCTACAGGAGTGGAATCTCATGGAGGAAGGTGACCAAACCTCTTGGGATAAGTGTCTGACAGTCCTACAGGAGAGATTAGACCAAGGTACCAAAGTTCTCGCAACACAGGATTTCAGGCACACAGTACAAGAAGAAATGGAGGGCGTTGCTGATTTTATCCGTCGTCTTGAGAGAGTGTTTCACATTGCGTATGGCCGTGAAAGTATGTCCAAGGAAACCCGACAATCTTTTCTCTATGGTGTTACAAGAGGGGTTGGAGACATGATGTGATGCAGAGTGCTGCAGTTTCTGGAGCTCTGATGTATACGGAATTAGCAATGGCAGCCAAAAATGAGGAGCAGCGACAAGCAGAGCTGAAAAAAGAAGCAACTACAGGTCTGGGCTTAGACCTAGGGTAACTAAGGAAGTAGGTGGGAGCAAGTTACCTAGAGCTTTCAATACTGAGGGTAGCAGACCCAAGGTAGACGTCACCAAAGTACCAGATGCTGGAGATAGATGGAAATTCTACAACTGTGGCAAGCCAGGACACATTGCTAAATATTGTCGCAACAAGAAGTCAGAAACCAGAGGTGGAACAAGAAGAAGCTCTAGTGGTTATCCTAATGCACGGCAAGTCCAAGCAACAACCAAACCAGACCCAGGGAAAGAAACCTTCCAGAGTCATAATGTACCTCAGTCAGAGAATACAGATCCACCGGAAAAACTTCTATCCTGCCTTTTCTCATCTGATAAAGAGGGTAGTGTGAACCTAGTGCGTGTCAAGGAAGAAGGAAGTCACTCTCGGTTGGCTAAGGTACTTATTCAGGGCTTCCCTGCTGAAGGCATCATTGATAGTGGCGCTGACATCACTCATGAATGGCGATATGCTCAAGAAGATTTCTACTGCAGTGCGTCTGAAGAAGAAGGATCTAAGGCCAGCTGACAAGTCACCTCGTGCCTACAATCGACAACTTTTTACTCTTGATGGTCGGATGGATTTAGAAATTGCTTTTGGTGAGCGAGCAATGACTACACCTGTATACATCAAAATGAAGGCACATGATCCACTTTTGCTATCAAAAGGTGTTTGTCGTCAGTTGGGAATCATTACTTACTATCCAGAGGGGGTGTGCAAAAATGAGGATGAACCCTCAAAAGAAGTAGCAGTACCTATGGTCAAGGTTCAACTGTTACAGAGTACTAAGATTTTGCCACGGCAGAGTGTGCAAGTGACGGCAAGGATTGAGGAAGTGGCACAAGAGACCTGGCTCTCAAAACCTGATGATGAATTGATGTCTACTGGCATTTTTGCTGATGAAGCAGTATTGCGGATTTTAAAAGAGACTGTTCAAGTAGTACTTAGTAACCCTACTGGCATTACTCAACGTGTTGAAGAGGGCACATTAGTTGGAACTGCTGAGTGTGTGGCTATAATGCCAATGGACTCTGAAGCAGAGAGAATAAAGTTTGCTCTTTGGGAAAGACGCTTACGGAGACGCTTACGGATATTTCTTAGTGATATATTAAGAAATTATACATGTATATAGCTAGCTATCAGGGTTCCATAGACAAAAAATTAGTTTGGGTGGGAGGTGCCCAGCTAAATTATGACAAGTTTCCAAAGCACTTTAGAATGGAAACGCTGCACCCTGAAACCTTAGTAGCTATTGTAGCTACTCTGACTTAAATATATCTTTGCTCAAAAGACTCCAAAGTGTGCTTTGAATGCCCAGTTAAATCTCATAGATCATCCATGGGATTTAACTAGGCATTCAAAGCACACTTTGGAGTCAATAAACTGGGTTCTTTGCAATAGCAATAGTCCATTGATTATCTTTCAAAACAACCAACAGTTGGAAGCGATGTCCGAGATTGCCCTTAAAATATCATTACCGTCCGTCCAATCCCACTGTCCTATGTAGGACAGGCAGGATACTCCTATGGAATCCCATGTGTGTCCCACTGACACACTCTATCCTATGTGTCCGTCTTATTCCACTGTCCCATATAGGACAGGTGGGATTGTCCTATACAATTCCATGTGTCCCACTGACACACTCTATCCTATGTGTCCATCCTATCCCACTGTCCCATGTATGACAGGTCATGGGATAGTCCTATAGAATTCCATGTAAAGCAAATTGAAAATTATTGCATTGGCGCTCCTGCGCAGCCCCCCCCCCCCAACTTCCTACTCCACTGTAATAATACCCTTGTGTGTCAGACTGCTGCACTAAGTTTTCTTTTGGTCACTAAACCAAGCTTTGTAGCAGCTGCTAAATAAGGTGATGGGTCTGAACTAGCATATATTGGTAGCTGATGCAACTGCTAGTCATCACATACAACTTGTTATTATATTAGATCTGCAATGTAGCTAACTATAAACATCACTGCCCATAGTGTTAGAGCATCTAATGTAGTATAGGCATGCACTAATGCAGTATGGAAGTGGTCGTCTAAACTATTGTTGCGCGCTAGGGCCATGGGAAAAAGCTATGAGTGAGGATAATTTTGGTGGAGCATGTTTTAGAATAATTCAGTAACTAGAAACCATTCCAACATGCACCCACACTTTCTCACAAAGAAATGAAAATTTTCAAGA
>WLWI01005436.1_pt1 | contig 10622 bp, 10 predicted proteins | sample 6701501 | NCBI WGS metagenome assembly WLWI01 (sample SAMN12718690, study PRJNA515312) | sponge metagenome | isolation source: marine sponge | host: Mycale hentscheli | place: New Zealand: South Island, Marlborough, Capsize Point | collected 2014-11-01
TAACCTCTTTACTACACTTGGCAGTATTTTGGCACACCTTGTTTACAAATGCTAAGTGTACAACGTTTGTGTATGAAAGCTTTTTAACACTACTTTAATGGGTGCAGTTTAATATTCTAAATCTTGTTTGAAGGTCTACGTAACTTTGGAAACTCGTGTTTGTGAACTAGTTCAGTCCTGGCGTACCAAAGCCATACATGTGAACATACAATAGAACAGTTTAGGGCACTCTGGCTGTTGACAATATTTTAATTTTTTCAACAGTCGCATGCATGTACACTTTAGCTATAGTCACGTGCGAAGCCAAGAATCAGTTCCATGCTTAAATGATCTTGCCGTTTCCCACTTTATTTAATACACTTTTATATAGGAGTTACACATATGCACCTTCCTGTCCCCATGCAGTGCCGATGCAATCATGCTAGCAATCTGATGTAAAATAAGCTTTAGGAGGCATGTCATGTATGTTGGTTGACTCCATGTAGCAGTAGTGCTACAGTTTAAACTGTATATATAGCCCACACTGCGTGGAAGATGACTTGTGGCCAGCACTAGGCTATACTGGGGCTACATTCAGTTCATTCACTCATAATGATGTTTTGTTCTCTTCTAGGATTTGTTATTTTGTCCTGACTTCACAGTTGTGGCTACCGTCAAGCTAGGCCCGGTGAGTGGATGTCACTGGTAACCGCGGTGTCCTGCTATAATCACCCATTGTGTTGGTTTGCTTGTTGCAATGTGTCTTTCTATAGGAAAATCCAGATGTGCTGTCCTCTCTGGATAGCTGTGAATACATATGGTAGGTACAGATGAAACTACCGTACTATAGTAATTGGCTTTTGGTGGCACTCTATGACATACACATAAACACATACACACACACACATTGCTTTCACGCATCCACTGACAGTGTGTGATTTGACTGTGCTTACAATGCTGCATCACACTAATTACACATAGCACCTAAAAACTAAACATACGTATCAGTATAGATTACACATGCACACAAACACATCACTACTATAAGGGGGCATTGCAGTCTGAGACAAGTAAACTGTAATCTCTTCATCACATGCATGAAACCAGTGAGCTTACCAGCAGCATTTTGAAAGTTGTCAGTCGTGCTATTATACTAGTCTGTGTGTGTGTTGTATTGTTACTAATAGTGAATAGTTCCCGTGATATGTTCTGTGTAGCCAGGATAGGGTGGTAGCATGACAGTACTTGTGAAATGAGCAGTGATTCCTGTGGAATGAGGAGAATGAAGTCATTTACAAGTAGTCTTATCCGTAGAGTATTATTAGTACTGGCAACTACTGTAGTATAAATATTTCTGAATTTATCAGAATTCTGGCAAGGAGCTCATATTGATGCTTAAAAGCATTTTCGTATTCTTCATTGTGTTGTTTCAGGGAGAAGGGTATTGGTAACAAGATATCGCCAGGGACAACCAAGCAGATGGACAACAACAGAACTACAATCCTAAAATTGCTCATCGCCTGCTTCTCAGAGGCCCTTTACCTCTCACCGTCAGGTAATGCAGCGCATACTGTATTTGTGAGAAGATGCTGGAGTGCACATTAGCTACACAGTGTGGGTCATGTAGCCACTGGCTGTAGAATTGCAGAAACTTCTGCCACAAATCTGTGCAACAGTTGGATTGCTGAAGCAAATTCTAAAGGGTCATGACTCATAAAGTACTCCTTATCCGTTTAGACAAATATTGTGGCACTTGTTGTATCACACTTCATTTTGGCCTCAAGTTAACTTGCCATGTTTCAAGTGAAAGGGCCAACAAAAACAAAAACTAGATATCGTTATTTTGAGAGGGAGTTGGTTGTTTCGTTATAGTTGTGGTTGCAAGTGAAAGTGGGAATAGATACAATAGTGGACTAAACCCTCGAGTTAGCCTTCAGTTGCTCAGACTTATTGGAAGTGTTTCTGATCTTTCATCCATCATAGTATGTCAAGCATTAAATTCAGTCAACGAAAAGGCTTTCATAGCCACCGGAGAAGTACATTTCTAGTTTACTACAGTACAACTTTTTGTTGTTTAATTACGTGAGTTTTGTCCAGCATTAAATAAGAAATAAAGATACATTTTAGAATAAGAGTAGTGTACATTCTGTGAAACATTTGAGAAAGAAATTTGGGAAGAAATATAAAGCAAAAATGTATTCATGATTGGAGGCTGCATCACGAAGAACTCAGGGTACATCTTCCAACTGCAGTGTTTGTTCTAGTTAGAGCAGACGTGCGTGCCGCAATGTCTTGGAAACTTAGTCGTGTCAAATTGAGGGATGTTGTTATTGGACCAGGGCTTAGTGTTGTCAATCAATGTCTGTTGGCTTTGTGTAGTATTGTTGTTAGAGTTGAGTGGCGTGTGTATCAGTGGTTGTTGTTGTGTTTGTTGTTATTCCAGAGTCGAGTGGTATGAATCAATGATTGTTGTTGTTGTTGTTATGTTTGTTGTTGTTCTAGAGTTGAGTGGTATGAACAGATGGTTGTCACACTTCACGTCCGCGGAGAATAGGCATATCCTTCCTCTGCTCACCTCTCTACTCAACACCATCTGTAACTATGACCCAGTAGGATATGGAGTCCCGTAAGACTCAATGCTGGGTGTGGTAGCACAGCTGGGTGGGCGGAGACTGATGATCAAGTTTTGTTTGTATTTATCTACTTTTGTCTCATTATTTCTTGTTTCAGTTTGTTTTTTTGTTTTTTTGTTTTGCTGTTGTTGTTGTTTTGTTGTTGTTTTTGTTTTGTTTTTCCTTGCCACCTCAACAGTGGTTGAAGTTTGTTTTATCACTTGAATTATTTTGTTATCTAACACAGAAGTTTATTTCCATGTGTTTATTGTTGCAGGTATTACTACGCCATGGTGGAGGACCCGCGCGGTCGGCTGGTAGAGACGTGTGTGCAAATCCTTTCCATCCTCCTTGACTACACTCCTCCTGGAGACCTCGTACAAAAGCAGAAACACCGCCAGGTGTCAGCCACTGCGTCACAGTCCAAGGAGGGTGGGGCTGCAGTGGAAGGATCCATGGCCAACCTCTTCTGCAGCTTTATGTCTAGGCTTCAACTGAGTGAGGTGCGTGATAGAGGGTGTGTTTGTCAGCAAGAAAATAGCGTTGTTTTTCTGAGTATGAAGGATTGAGTTCTGGATTCAGGCTGTATCATCTCAAGTGTAACAAGATTGGCTATCGATGGGGTTGGGTTATTGAATCAGTAGTTTCAGGTGGCTAAAACTAATAATTTAGAATACGACAACTATTGGGTGTTAGTAAGGAGTTTATCAGTAAATTTAGTTTCTTATTGATTTCATATAATTATTTTGTAATTTGATAATTGCTTTTGGAATAGTATTTTCTCCTACACGCATTAAGTTTTCTGTTTAATGAGTAGCGGGCAGGCTTAAGGTAGTATGCTGCTCTGTACCAGTTCAGTTCTTATTGACTTGACCTAAAAATAATAAAGAGAGACATCTTTGTGAGTGAAAGTTTATACATGACGAGTGAAAACAGTTTGCACAACTTATATGATTGTACAGATGGAGTGCATGTTGATTAGAAGACACTTTAATAGACACGCCCACAGCCTGTTGGCATGCTGTGTGCATACATGCACTAAACAATATCAAATCGCAGTGGTGTAGTCTTCCAGAATTGCTTTTATTAATTTTTCGTTGCCATTTTATTGTTTATTGTTGTTGTTTTGATGTTTGTGTATGTAGGACTTGGAGTTTATCGCTAGAGGTCTTACTGGTCTGCTGATGAACCCACTGCGCCAGACGTACCTGCCGCACTCCATCAAGAAGATCTACTTCTCCCAGGAGCTGTACATCATCTTCTGGAAGATGTTTGAGTTGAATCATACATTCATGATGCACATGCTTCGTAGCACGTGCCTGTTTGACCTGGTCGTGCCTCTGCTTCATCAACTACTTCTCACTAGAACTAATCCAGGTGTATACTTGTTAGTTTTCCTTATAATAAGCTTTTTTTACGAGTAAAAATTGCATTGTCTTTTGTTTGTTTGTTGTTGTTGTTTTTTTGTTGTTGTTGTTTGCTTGGGTTGCTTATTTGTTGTTTGCATCCACTTGTTGTTTCTTGTAAATAATACTTGTTTGAATATCATTTGGTGATCCTTTTTTCAACTTGCGACCACTAAATACTACTAGTAGTAGGTCTGCTATATTGTAATGTGTGTCATCTGTGTTAGTATTGTAGCACTTGCTATTACGACAATTGTTGACTTTAATATTATTGCTGTTTTGGGGATCATTTAAAGATTTACACATTCACAATTTAATAGCTCACAAAAAATGTTAAATTAAAATTTGATCTTTAATGTAGCATCATTATTTCATTGTTGTATTTGTTGTGTGTAGCTCTTGTGGGCATGCTCCACATGGGAGCCTTCATTCTCCTCCTGCTCTCAGGAGAGAGAAACTTTGGCGTCAGACTTAACAAACCTTACACACTCAAGATTCCATTTCCTGACATACCCAAGTCCTCTGGCAGTCACGCTGATCTGCTATTCCTGGTAAGGGGTAACCACATAGGATTGCTTAGATAATTATGTATGCTAAATATAGTACACTGGTCACTGGTGCAGATTGGGTAATATGACTGTTATGTGTATTATAATAAAATTAAAAACATCAGATAATTTCATTATTTTGATATTTGATCATCTACATATGTAATAATGCAACAACGACAATGATGGTGTGCATTCATGAATAATTTATGAGCTAAGCAGGGTTGGTAAAGCATCATCATAACGGGTGAGTGACGCATTGTTGGCGGTAATGACAACAGTTGTGCTTTTGTGAATAAAGCTGTGCCAGATTGCTGAGCTAAACAATGGGGTGAGCTGGTTGGTAAGGAGTAGTCAGTAAAGACGACTGCATCAGGTTGGTAAACTGTCGTCAGTAAAGACAACTAAAAGTAAGTGAGAAAGAATGGCAGATTTATGCAACTGAACCAATTGGTAGAGGATAAAGATACATTTTATGCTACTCCATTCATAGTTTGCATAAGTTAGCACATCGAGTGTCGCTGTGTGGCTGGGCACTTGCTAGTATATCAAGATTTTAATAAGAATTTGTGTAGTCACAGCTTGTTATCAGTACTTAGCATCACTCTACTGGTTACCCTACCTTTGGCTGGTGAAGACTAGATAAATATGTTAACGTGGTTGTGTGTAGGTTTTCCACAAGATCATCACAAGTGGCTTGCCACGCCTTCAACCCCTCTATGATTGCCTGCTCACTGTGATGGTGAATGGTACGTACTGATTGCATGCACACGCACACATTGTTCTAGTTTTGCAAGAATCCTAATCCAAGAAACATTTCTATGTAAATGTTTAATGTCAGTGTTGGATTTCCAATATGTAACAAGTGAACTTGAAATTGAAGGTAATCCATTCACCCTAAATTATTGTTAATCAATGATGTTGATTGAAAACAATAAAATAATAATAATCTTGCGTTTAGGAAAAAGAACTTTGGGAGATTTCATTAGAACATCTTGTGTACCTGCCAAATAATGATGCCTTGTGAAACAGCATTATAGAAGGCTAATACTTCATCCAATGTTGTATAATTTATTATTCCTAAACCGTTAATATGTCTATTGTGTTTAACTGAACATGCCTTAAATACTAGTTGAATTGTCTGTTGCAGTGTCCCCTTACCTGAAGAGCTTGTCCATGGTGACAAGCGCTCGTTTGCTACACCTCATGGAGTCTTTCTCGACTCCTTGGTTCCTGTTTGCCAAGCCCACCAATCACTTCCTCGTCTTCTACCTGTTGGAGATTTTCAACAACATCATCCAATACCAGTTTGATGGTCAGTCACATGATGAAGTGTTCAGTGTGTGAAAATAGGGGAAACTTCGCCCACTTTCTTTAGTTTATGATATTTCTGTTGGGTTCAGTACAGTGGCCTAACAAAGGAGAGTGATCAGTTTTTAATGTTGTTGTTTGTTTGTTTGTTTGTTTGTTTGTTTGTTTACCCAGGCAATACAAACCTGGTATACTCTATCATCAGATCTAAGTCAGTCTTTCATCAGCTCGTTAACTTGTCAAGTACCTCCCAACCTATCAGGAAGCCTCCACCACTGGAGCCTCCTCTAGACAATGGGACAGCCAAGGGCGAAGCAACCACAGCAGAACCATCAGCCAGTGCTGGCTCTAACGCAGGTACAGTATGTGGTGATCCTATGATGAGTAGCTAGGAGAAATAATACCAATACTGTAACATTAGCAAGGCGCATGGCAGATACAATACTCTGCCATTTTTATGAATGTGGAAGGTATTCTATTTATTGAGCACTACCACATGAGTAGATCAAGGAGACTGTTCCAATGTAATATTGAGGGACAAAGTTGTGTTTTATAACAGCTGCATCACTTTTCACCTGGGGCCCTTAGTTACTATTTCAATTATAGCTGATATCAGTGATGACGGAACGCTGACTGAAAATTTCAATAATTTTCATAGTAAACTCTTATTGTGTATTTAGAAGTTCAAAAAGATGGTTCTATTTCATTACGATTCACACGTCATACATGGTTGCTGTTTTGTTGTGATGATTTATTCATTATTGTTTATGTATAAGATATTAGTAGAGTGTGAAATCCATGTCAAGCTGTCTGCTAAACCAGGAACTTGTTTTAATCAAGTTGTGCAGATTTTATTATGATGGCTATCCTTTACCATATTTTGAATGTAGATGAAGAGGAGACTGTGATGGTAGCCAGTGGGGACAGAGTGGCAGACATACAGCCAATAGGGAGACTCCAGACTGTACAAGTTGAGGTAGAGCCAGAAACTGGAGCCCAGGAAGAACCACAGGTACAGGACACAGAAGAAGTAAAAGAAGACCAAGAAGAAGTAAAAGACCAAGAAGAAGTAAAAGACCAAGAAGAAACGGTGGAGGCGTTGAAGCAAGAGGATGAAGAAGCTGATCGTGTGATAGAAGAACAGGAGCCACCTGCTGCTGCTGCCAATGCAGGCAATCCTTCAGACTCCCCCAAGAGAACTGAGGAGCCCATACAAGCATTAACCACACCCACATCGACTGTTCCGTCATTGTCTTCTGGTGTTCCCTCTCCGCAGAGTCGAGCAAGTTCTGGACATACTCCCAAGTTGGAAATGACTCCAATGCTACCAAACACAGCTGTAGCCGAGGCTTTGGGAGAAGCAGCCAGGAAAGCTGCTGTATCTTCCAAGAAGAAAGCGAGCAAGACTAAGCCACTTTCTGTGAAGGACCTCATGCCCCTCCATCAAGATGTGGGCAAGAGTACAAGGCAGCTTGCTGAGCCAGCCACACCGGATTTCAAACCCACTCCTGAATGGGTAAGTTTAGACATGTTTGTGTCCATGCACATCAAGTATAAACCAACCTTCAATGCTCGTGGAACCAGTTAACTTTGTTGGCTTTTGTTTATTGTTGTTGTTGTTTTGTTCATTTGGGTTGTTTTGTTTTTGTTTATCGTTGTTGTTGTTCATTAACTGAATGGAACTCTAGATTATATCCTGGAAACGCAAGCTGCCTTTAGAAACAGTTATGCGAGTTTTAAAAGTTCTGGTACCACAAGTGGAAAAGATTTGCACTGAGAAGTAAGTGCTGAATGACGTTTCTGATGGTACGGTACAACATTGCTGTAAGAAGAATATTTCCAGTTTAATCAAAATTAACTCTAGTAGAGCCTGTCTAATTCAGATTCTTAACATGTAGGCTCCTCAGAGAATTAAACTACTCCAAGAAAGTTTATTAATTATCTACTGTTTAACTGTTTGATCTGTGTCACTTTACAATACTGCATTTTCTGTTGTTCCATTCAGTGATGTAAAGAGTGAGCATGAAGTTCTGGCGTACCTCAAGAACGGTACTCTAGTTGGCCTCCTGCCTGTTCCTCATCCTATCATTATTCGCAAGTACCAGGCCAGCGAGGCAACTGAATTATGGTTTCACACCTACATATGGGGCGTGGTGTATGTGAGGTAAGTGTCAGCATGTCTTATTATTTTGTGCTATTTTTACTTTTTCTTTTTTTCTGTTTAGAAATTTTGACCCTCCTGTTTGGTTTGACACTACTATCAAGTTATTCCAAGTGCACAAGGCTGACTCATGAAGGACATTATGGCAAAGACTTTTGTTATTTCATCTGAAGCCTTTTCTAGTTTGATATTCTTTTATTCCTACTGTAATATTCACCTTTTAAAGTTTTAATCTTGCCAATAAAGTATTGAAATTTGGTCTGGGGGGGGGGGGAAGAGGAGCTTGTTTTTTATTACTCTCGCGTAGCCAAACCTTTTACTAAACTGGTAAAGGGTTCGCTGCGCGAGACGATGCACTCGATCTGACTAATATGTGCACATTGTACGTACGGGAAGGTCTCCTAGTGCACTGAGCAATTCCAGTTTGAAGCGATTATCCCTGTTCACCCAGCATGAGCAATATAAACAACAACTTGGTGAAGAGAAGAAGGCAGGGTAAAGCTTTTGTTCAATGCGCAGAAAGAGGACGTGTTGTGTGTGCGTGTGCGACTATTTCGGCGGAACTTTAACGCATGCATCGGTATTTATTTTTTTTAGATAGCCAGAGTTGTGCGATAATGGGGAGAGTGCGGGATTTAGAAACATCCCTTCTCATTATTCTTAGCCTCGCTGCGTTGTCGCTTGCTTCACTTATATCTTCTTCTCAGATAACAACTTGTGGGAGAGATAAGCGTATTGATGAACCCCTCGATAAAAAAGGGAAAAAATGCACCAAAAAATTTGTTGTTAATCTCGCAGTTGCCAGTGAACAAGGGGTTAGTAATAGTTTCTTGTTGTAGTTTACATTCCATTCACTGAATTTTATACATAGCTTTTTTATCAAAGTGATATCGCCTTTGTTGATATTTTCTACAGAATTCATCTGGTGGCATTTATGGTCGCCTGAAGTATGTGGACACAATAGCAAAGAGTGGTATAAAAAGAAGATCAGAGTTGACAAATCCATTCAGAATAATAATAAGTAAAAGCAAAGTTATTCTGAGGTATCCTCTTCGAGATACTAAAGTAAGTTCCATTACTAGTGATAGCTACACCCATGAAACATGTTAAGTGCACTGTTGATGAGCTATGTAATGTTTAACAGTATCACTAAACTGCACTAATCTGCATGAGAGCAACTTAGCCCACATCACACTATTAAAAAAAAAAAATCTCTACCATTATTTCCTAATGTTATTATTATGTTGTGGAGTGATACACCTCCAGCCAAAGTGCCATAGGATAATAATCAGTACCAATTTTAAAAAAAGGAAAAAAACTTGTGTAATAGTTGATAATTAAACAATACAATTCAAAATTATTCGTTAGCTATAGGTATCCAGCATTGAGAGACTTTTGATGTCTCAAAGAACAAAATCTTATACTCATCAAGAGATATCTCTATTTATTCAAAGAGTTTGCCAAGACCTGGTCAATAATTAGTGGCTTATGTTCTATATAAATTATATAGATTGTTCATTGCACTAGAAAAAAAGAAGATTGAATGCATAAAACACAGTGATGCCCAGTTTCTTGTACTCAAGTTCGAGTGCTTTTCAGTATATACTGGCGTAAACAGCCGATTAACCAAGAGATTACTTGTTACATATTGTTGTTGTTTTGTTTTGTCTGTTGATTTGTTGTTGTTGTTGTTGTTGTTTTTGTTTTTATTCTGTATGAAGCATTCTGAAACGGTGCACAAAGTTTCAGGTCAATTGGGGATTTCTTTATTTATTTATGTTTTTTGTTTTTGTTTTTTTACATTACTATTTAATAGTATCAACTGCCCAGGAAGAATCAAATAATTCATGTCTTACAGTTATTAAATAAAAACAACAAGTATTTTCATGGATTATCATTAGGTTCATGATCCACTTGTTAAATTGTATTTGTGGCCTGGTCAGTGATTGGTCATTATATACATTTTTTTATTATGTACGTGGCCCCAGCTATTTCATAAGCTAATACAATTAATCAAATTGAAATTTCTTTGTACTTTGAGGTTCTTTCAATGGTGTGCTTGCATGCATACAAGGAACTGATTTGCTGTTGTGTGTGTCTTTCATGTGCCCACTATTGCCATGATAGTAGCATTCATTTTTTGTTTTTGTTTTTGTTGTTGTTTTTCTTCATGTTTATAGGAATTTGTAAACAATGGCCCACATGAGAAACATGAAATAAACAATAACCCATGGCACCTGATGTTTGATTGGCGTAGTAGAGGTTGTAAATATGAATATCAATCCCCAGAACAGTGTGAAGTAAGTGTGACCTTCTATTATCAGTTGGTGCCTATTATGGAGAAATCCTGAGCACTGCTGTTATAATTGTTGCCCATAAACTTGTTTGTGTTAGAAATTAAGAAACCCAAATCGAGGAAACAGCAAGTATGTGAGCTGGGAAACCAAGTACTGCAGGTTTAAATTCAGGGATAGCTGGGAATGTCATGTAAGCATCAATTATATTTTATGCCAGTATTTAGACTATCGTGATTTAAAGCAAAATTACCATGGATGCCAAAGGTTTTCCTTTGGTGTCATGACACTGATAGAAACCAATGAATACT
>WLWI01005437.1_pt1 | contig 10622 bp, 6 predicted proteins | sample 6701501 | NCBI WGS metagenome assembly WLWI01 (sample SAMN12718690, study PRJNA515312) | sponge metagenome | isolation source: marine sponge | host: Mycale hentscheli | place: New Zealand: South Island, Marlborough, Capsize Point | collected 2014-11-01
TAGTCAGGTCCTCGTCACACTGGAAGGACTGATCATTTGTAGCACTAACTTTGTTTGGGATTTGAACTTCCTCATATTCAGCCACTGCTGCACCTGATCAATTGGAGGAAGGTTTGTACATTTATAAAGATTGCAATTTGATCGCAAATGAATTATAATGCATACTTTATTTTGATTATTTAATGTTTCAATTTAATAGTGTTACCTATTGTATTACTCACTAAAAGGCAGCAAATACGTGAGTAATAAGGTTATCTTCCTATTAGTACCTTTAGAAGGAGATGGCATGCTTGGGTTTACTGAAGGGTAACAGGAAACTGGAAAAGTATGATTTCTTTCGCAACTAGCACATCTCTGCAATTCTTCATTTGTGGATTTTGTTCTTATTCGTAATTTCCAATATTGTAGAGTCACCACAGTCAATGCAGCCATAAGGAAAAGGATCACTGTAGAGAGCACTACAGACACTGTTGCTAGAGCACTCCATCTGTTAGTTTCATTTATACCTTGAAATTTATAATTCATAAATAATTAATATTCCTAAATTTCTATTATTATATCCAATCTGTCCGATTGAAATAGTATAAAATAATAATTAGTTTATCATTTATAAATGTTAGTCATTAAAATATAGGCATAGTTATTTCAGAATAAAAGGGTTAATAAATTCTGTAATTTGCTAAATAGTGGACAAGTGGGGGAGTATAAGTAAGTAGTGAGGGAAAGAAATTTCCTGTTTCTTAAAAAATTCATTTTACTACCTGTGAACAAAAATATATCCTTACCATTAATACTGAAATTACAAAGATCCTGTAAAGTTGCTTGATCACTGGTATTTGAAGCTAAAAAATGTATAGAGTATGCAGTTCTAACAATTTCAAAATCTTATATTACTCTTACAATGTATTGTATAAGCTTTAGTGAAGACCATATTCCAGTATTCTATGAAACACATTACCATAATGCCAATAAGATCTGATATAGTTACACTCATCATATTCCATTACTAAATTTTTTCAACAACATAATGTCTTGTCTACCAATGTTAAGTTATTCCAGAGTGACATTACTCCCTATAATGACTATATCAGTAAGTTACTATCATCATGTATTATATACATACCTTCTGTCGGGCGGAAGGTTTCATTCACAAAATTTGTAGTCAATTCTGCAAGACAATGACAGAAAAAGATGATTGCATGAAAAAACAGGAAAATGAATTGATTTCACTAAACAGTTGAAATAGCAAACAATTGAAAAAAATCTCATCTAAACTAAAAAAAAAAAGGTTCATGCAAAGTGGGATTCTTGATACACTTAATGAAGGAATGTCCACAATGTGATTTATAGCTATAGAGAAAAGCTTGTGACAGTATTGAGTGTCTCATTATATTTAAACATCTCATGATGAATAGCTACCTATTGCGGTTGTATAATGATAATTATAACTTGGTTACATACAACATGAGTATGTCATTGTAGTTTCATATTGCTATGAATGTACTAGCTGCTCCTTAATGAGAAATATATTTTCACTCTATTATTACTAAAATCAGTTTCATGATTTGACCACATTGTACTGTGTGCATGTATTTCCCTGTGCTATATTTCTTACAACAATAAAAGGTGTGAGAATTAAATGTTAAAGTTTTGTATCCCAGGCTATTTTTTTACATAAAAAATAAGATATGAACTGGTACCCTATATATAAAACCACATGACTGCTTGCTACATAAATAAAATGGCTAGCCAATAAAATGTAATAGCCAATTGGCAACCAATCAACACAACATTTATCTAACCTACAACTATTAAGTCATTCCAGAGTGACATCATTCCTAGATGGTTCCTGAGTCTACACTCATACATTCCCTCATCCTCAAACCGGATTTTTATGAGGCGGAGTTCATTGACTGGTGTGATGACTCTCCTACCATCAGAAGTGTTGGACACAACTCTAGGGAAAGGAGTGTTCTGGTCATGGAATATCCATTGGAGCTGGAGGTAGTTACTGGCATTGCAGGAGAAGTTGTAGGCTCCACCCACATTAACTGTAGCATTGACACTTGAGGAGAAGATTACTAGGGGCTCAGTGTAATGGGCTGATACGGAAGAGGAATGAAGAATTCCACCTAGTACTGTCCACACACATGCACACATTCACACACACAAACACGCACACACAAGAACTAATTTCTACCTGACTACTTTAATTTACTTCTTGAATACAGACAGTCTAGGTCGATGAAGGTCTACAACTAGTACAACTAGTATGTCACAGACTTAATATCTTACATGCATTGCACACATATGTCCCATCATCTGAGGAAGATGTGTTTGTGATAGATAAGGTCACAGTAGATGCCACAGTCATAATGCGGTGCCGCCCACTAGAGGTGGAGATGTTCTCACTGGAGTGGAGGGTCCAAAACTGGAAGATGTAATTACTGGGCACTCTGCAGTCTAGAATGATGTCATCTCCACTTTGATAGTAATATGGAAATGGGAAAGTATATGCACGGAATTCTGTAGTACCTAAAACAAAAAAAATGGAACCAACAAAGAAATAAACCAGAATTACCTCAATATAAAATAGCAACAGCAATATATTTATCAGTATTTTATGAAATGTAACATTTTACTGAGGAGAGTAATGTGTAAGCATTCTGGAGGTTTTGATAAAGTAATCCTACTAACAGCTAACAAGTTTCATGACAAAAAAAATCTGTAATAGCTGCAGTAGCTGTAAGCTATTATTATTATTATTATTATTATTATTATTATTATTATTATTATTATTATTATTATTATTATTATTATTATTATTATTATTATTTTATTATTATTGTTATTAAGTATTATCATTAGCATTATTATTGTTATGTTTTTGTTATTATTGTATTATCACTATATTGTTTTACTGCGCAGTATATTACGGGATTTCTCTTAGGATACTTTGGCACAATTGAGAATGGAAACAACATTGAACTTGTCGAAATGAACTCTAAACAAGCGTCACATTACTTTAGTAGTGTAATTGTAGAAGTTATATGAATTGATTTCTTAACCTGTGATTTTTAAATGAAATAGGAGTAGAATACTTATTTTCAGTCCGAGTATTATAGTGTTGATGAATCTTGACATCTCCTAAAAACACAAATCATAATTAGCTGTAGACATTTGAGAATTAGAATGGTGCATTACACAGCTGGAAAGATATATTATTTCAAGTCTCTAGGTCTGAAATATTCAATCAAGTCATAAACATTGATAACTTAGCTACATATTTCATTCAACCAAATAGGGATTCAAATACTATATTACGTAAAAAGTTAAAAGATCTTTGATTTCTTTTTTTTTTTACTTAAAATAACTAACTAGCTATACAAAAGTACGTATAATTTGCTTACTTTCGGGCTTAATAAATTACAAAGGTACAATAATAATGATGACCCTTGAAGCTAATAGCAAGCTAGATATTACATTAGAAAGCAAATAAGTGCATCCATTGCTGCCACGAGAGGTAGAAGCGTGATATTGAAATATTGAAAAAGTCATTCACAGTATATGAGAATTAATCAGGTATGAGGTAACACTGCCTTAGACATGCTCTTTTAGAAACAAAGACCAATAATTTGTTTATTTCCTTGCTTACCATATTACATGATATGGTGGATGACTCTTGCAATGAATAGCTAGTTAAAAAACATCAGAAGTCAAAAACTTACCACATCAGTCACAGTTCACTTTAGATATTGTGATAGAGACATTTCTTTTCATACGTTTTGTCTATAGATAAACTTTTATTGCTACCAAAAGTTCTAAACAGCTATAACTTCACTTATAAAAGCATGCCAGTACATAGTGTTTTTAAATTGTAACTGATACTAATGTTTACTATTTAAATCTTTCACTTTTCATTTATCATTTTAATGCTATAATATGTTTTCTATACAACTAACATATTCCCAAAGGAGGTATAGACTTAAAATGACTAACTTTTGACCAGTCATGCCACTGTTATAATAAAAAACGAATACTATCATTGATCAGAATAATTTTAAGCTAATTTAATCTGGTATTTTGCATGTCGGCATTCACTGGCTGAATGAAAGTTGATATTATTATTCTTTTGTATTGGAAAGTTGTAAGTTTAATGTTGTAAACATTCTGATTTCTTACATAGCCAGCCAATTAGTAATTCTCCCCAAGTCAGAATCACAAACTTACCACATCAGTCACAGTTCACTTTAGATATTGTAATAGAGACATTTCTTTTCATACGTTTTGTCTATAGATAAACTTTTATTGCTATATCAAAAGTATGCTGATATACCTTAATTATCTACCTTGTGCATAAACTACAAGAAAAATTTTGAAGATTCATATAAAATAAGCATATCTTGCTTTATACTTACAAATAAAAGTACAAATATGGTTGAAACACACTTGTTTCTTTACAATTTAAGAGCAATATCTACTGCATGTAATGGCATCTACAGCTAATGTGTTCTTGATACTCATTTAATATTCAAAGTGTCCATATGCTGCACATTCTGTCATAGTCAGGTCCTCGTCACACTGGTAGGACTGATCATTTGTAGAACTAACTTTGTTTGGGATTTGAACTTCCTCATATTCAGCCACTGCTGCACCTGATCAATTGGAGGAAGGTTTACACATTTATAAGGATTTCAATTTGATGGCAAATGAGTTACAAGGCATACTGTCATATTGATTATTTAATGTTTCAATTTAATAGTTTAACTATTATTACTCACTAAATTGCAGCAGAGAGTAATAAGTAATAAGGTTATCTTCATATTAGTACCTTTTGCAGGAGATGGCATGCTTGGGTTTACTGAAGGGTAACAGGAAACAGGAAGAGTATGTTTTCTTTTGCAACCAGCACACCTCTGCAATTCTTCATTTGTGGATTTTGTTCTTATTCGTAATTTCCAATATTGTAGAGTCACCACAGTCAATGCAGCCATAAGGAAAAGGATCACTGTAGAGAGCAGTACAGACACTGTTGCTAGAGCAATCCATCTGTTAGTTTCATTTATACCTTGAAATTCATAATTCATAAATAATTAATATTTCTTAATTTATGTTATTAAATCCAATTTGTCCAATTGAAATGTATACAATAATAATTGGTTTAAAAATTATAAATGTTAGTCATTAAAATAATAGGCATAGAGTTACTTCAAATAAAAGGATTAATAAATTCTGCAAATTGCTGATTAGTGGACGATGAGTGGGAGGAGTAAATAAGTGAGGGAAAGAAATGTGCTGTCTATTGTTAAGAAAATGCATTTTATTACCTATCAGCAGAAATATATCCTTACCATTAACACAGAAACTACAAAGATCTTGTAAAGTTGCTTGATCACTCATAGTTGAAGCTAAAAATTGTATAGAGTATACAGTAATGACCAACAATTTCAAAATCGTATTGTCTTACAATGTATTGTATAAGCTTTAGTGAAGACCGTATTCCTGTATTCTATGAAACACATTATATTCATGCCAATAAGATCTGATATAGTTACACTCATGATTATTCCATTACTAAATTTTCTAAACACCATAATTCCTGACCTACTGCTGTTAAGTTTTTTTCTGAGTGACTATACTCCCTTATATAATGACTGTATCAGCATCATATATTACTATATATCTTACCTTCTGTCGGGTGGAAGGTTTCATTCACAAAATTTGTAGTCAATTCTGCAGGACAATGACAGAAAATGATGATTGCATGAAGTAACCAGAAAAAGAATTGATTTCACTAAACAGTTAAAATAGCAAACAATAAAAACAATCAAATCTAAAACTCAAGAGATAAGGTTCATGCACAGTGTAGTTATCTATTATTAAGGCACTTAAAGAAGAAACATCCATAACATCATCTATAGACCCAAAGAAAATCATTGCAATAGTGTCTCATATTTTTATGCATCTCATAATGTATAGCTATATTGTTGGTGAATAGTGTTAATTTTAATAATGCTACATAAACATGAATACGTCATTGCAGTCCAATTGCTATGAATGCACTTGCTGCTTCTTATATACAAGAAATACATTTACTCTATTATTACAAGAATCAGTTACATGATTTGACTCCATTGTACTGTGTGCATGTATTGTCCTATGTTATATTCCTTACCATAATATTTTCTAAAGGGCCTGATATTTAGAAGGGTGTAAGATTCAATGTTCAAGTTTTATATCACAGGCTATTCTTGTTACATCATAATTAATAATATTAATTTGTACCCCATGTCTGCTTGCTCCACAAATAGAATGAAATAGCCAACAGACAAGCAATCTACACAGTGCTTATCTTACCTACAACTTTTAGGTTATTCCAGAGTGACATTATTCCCAGATTATTGTGGAGTCTACACTCGTATGTTCCCTTGTCCTCAAACCGGATGTTGGTGAGGTGGAGTTCATTGTCTTGTGTGATGACTCTCCTACCATCACAAGTGTTGGACACAACTCTAGGGTAAGAATTGTTAGGGTCATGGAATATCCACTGGAGCAGATTGTAATTACTGGCATTGCAGGAGAAGTTGTAGGCTCCACCCACATTAACTGTAGCATTGACACTTAAGGAGAAGATCACTAGGGGCTCAGTGTAATAGGCCGATACAGAAGAGGAATGAAGAATTCCACCTAGTACTGTCCACACACATGCACACATTCACATACACAAACACAAACTAGTTTTTTTTATCTGACTACCATAATCTACATTTTGCTCCAGACACATTAGGTCAGTATTAATCAACTACTGTCTTCATACCATTTATCACTATGTCTTCCTTTTTTCTATTTTATGTAAATAGTAAATATGAGAATCTAGTCAATTTTAAAGGAGTGTTTGCTTTGCTTTTATTTTTATATTTTACAAGCATGCAATAACTGGTATTGATATCTTACCTGCATTACACGCATAGGTCCCATCATCCGAGGAAGATGCGTTTGTGATAGATAAAGTAACAGTAGATGCCAGAGTCATAATGTGGTGCCGCCCACTAGAGGTGGAGATGTTCTCACTGGAGGGGAGGGTCCAAAACTGGAACATGTAATTACTAAGTACCCTGCAGTCTAGAATGATGTCATCTCCACTTTGATAATAATATGGATATGGGAAACTATATGCACGTAATTCTGTAGTACCTAAAACAAAAACAAAAAAGGAACGAACAGAAAATATACCAGAAATACCTCAAATAGTAGTACTCTCTGTCATCATTATCATCCTCATTATTAATAGAAAATTTTCCTTGTTCTAACAGCCAATTTGTTAATTACACTTAACCTGATGTTTTGACTTCTTGCCGAAGTCCTCTTCAGGGGTCAACTGAGGTCGAACTCTCCGTAGTGATATAACAACACAATGTATGCAGCAAGATTTCTAGAGGGTACACTGTTTATTATATCCTGGAGGGTTATTTGCATGCAGCATAGACAGCTAGCATCCTGGAAGCTCTAAATCAATGTCTCTGTTAAACTTATTTCAGCTGAGAATGACTGAATCATCATCATTATTATTGGTGAATACCCAAGCCAGTTCTGAACTCAACTTTTCAAGCTATTATGTCACATTTATTCATGCATCATATGATTAGGGAGCATGTTCGATTCTTCTATATTTGAACATACCACCTTCATACATCACCTTTGTTACCTGTTCTTTCATTTTTAACTTTTCATGGTTACATGAACAGTCAGTATCTCTATTCATAAAGCCACTAATAGAGTATAACTAGACATTCTCACACATGTTCTGATCACTAAGAATAGTATTCTAAGATGACAATTTAGAGGCCAGCCTTACAACTTCACTCACTTGAGTTTGACCCTGTATGAAATTTCACCCTTCAATTATAATTATTTTTATATATGGTCATTGTCATTTTTAATCATTATAACAACAATTTTATTGTGAAATCACAGCATGTATGCCAAAACTTTGGCACAGCTGAGAATCTGGCAATTTACATTTTGGATAAAGAATTGAAGTCATTAACCTGAGGTTTGTAAATCAATAAGGAGTAGGATATTCATTTTCAGTCCTAGCATAGTGAAGTAGATTATTCTTGACATCTCCTAATGACACATATCATGGACAGTCATATTATTATAAGTGAGCAGTTTAAATTCTAATGATAGGAAACGCATTACAACATTACTAAAAAGGTAATTATCTATCCAAAATAGTTAAGTCTAAAATAATTGGTCAAGCTTATCTTTAAAGTATAGGCTAATAAAAGCCATACACTGCATAGTCACAAATAATTGTGACATTAGAATTCTAACGCTGAAAAACAACAACAAAAGACATAATCTGGCTTACCAAATCACAAAATATGTTAATGGAAGCTGAAGTGAATTATGCAAAGAACAAGCTGAATTACATCAGAAACCAAAAATTTAGCATCTATTAGAATTCAGGTAATACACAATATTTTTTCTTCTTTTATACATACCTTACTGTTTATCAATACCAAAGAACCCTACTTCAGTACAGAATGTTAATATAGTGCTTATAAAATGGAGCTAATAGTAATGTTTACCACACACAGTTTCACTTTCTATTCATATATCCTTTCATGTTATAATGTCTAAATAACACATACTCCCAATGACAGAGTGATGTGATATGATTATAACACATGGCTAGTCACCGCCATTTCTATTCTACTAATCAATTAAATATAATATCATAGATCAGAGTAATTTTGGCGGTGCATATTCAGAGTTAATGTAACATCATTTAACTATTACTCTTCACAGCTATATATTTTCAAAATGTTGATGATTTTCGTAATTTGTAGTAGATATTGTGAAAAATGCAACAAATTTAGACTTGAAGATTCAAATTTGAGGATATATATACATTAGCCAATGTATAGAAACTGATTTATAGTAAATACTCTGTATTGTAATTGTGAATTATGTGTATCTAGTAATTATTATACCACACAACTGCATAACTAATACCTCTAGCCTGACTTCTCCTAAATTGTATTGGGGTAATGCCCAAAGTATAGGAACATCGTGATAGTGGGCTTACCAGCATTGGGAGAAGTAGATAACATGTGATACTTTCAGTGTTGTTAGAAATGCAAGAAATCAGTTGATATATACGTCTAACATGAAAAATGAGTATTTCAGCTCATAAAGCAGTGTTTGGACTCTAAATTCAGGTATTTACGAATTTTTGCAGTGTGTTTGGCACATAATTCACTCATTAAATAAATTTTAACTTTCCTTTAGCCAATGAATGCTAAAAAAATTCAATTATAAACTAATTATGTAGCATAATTTCGTGAGATAAAATGTCTGTATGCTCACAAACTAGTTGTGCATTGCAAGGAATCAGCATCCGTAAGAAGTAGGCTAATTACAGTCAGTTCCACTCATAATTTTGGATAAATCCAAAAATGAATGATTGATCAAGCTTTAAAAAAATCTTAAGTAAAGAATACAGCAAAGCAGGATATGCTTAAGTTTAGTTTACCAATTTGACTCTATGCAGTCAAAAACTTCCCATAGTACTTATACAGAATACAGTAGCATAAGTTCACTACATAGGATTGTCTATAATAATGCAGCACTTGATAATTTTTACACTTTAACATGTAGCACAAATTTATAAGTCTATAGCTAATACCAAGAATGAGATGACAGTCAGTTAGTTAGTGTTCATGAACATTTATGCTTGAATAGCGTCGTAAAATAATAATGAAAGCATTAGTAAAATATAGGACATAATCATCACTATGTGATCATTTTAATTAGCTGTGCTGTCCCCAGTGGACTTATTATATATTGATAAACTATTTATAGCTACTGACTAGTCTGCATGGCCAGTTCCAGTTAATGCAGTCAGCATGCTCATGTACCACATGCTCAGATTTCGTTCTTTGAAATGCTGACTAAACTTTTTCCATTTAGTTCACGTTTTCTAGCTGTTTGGCCAGTCATATGTTATATCCTTTAGTAATGATATATGTGGTGTGCCATCTCAACTGGTGTTATGAGACTAAGAAATTTGGGAATTAGAACCTTGGCCATGTTGTTGGTACCCATGAGTGGAGGCCTGTAGTTAGCAAATTAGCTGCGTAATATGTGGACACCTCCCTCTGGGGATCATACCGGGGCAGAGTCAATTCGGCAGCTATATGCTGTTAACGACATTGGGCATGACACATGTGGGAGGAGTGCCATCTAATGACTCCATTCTGGATGCAAGCTGAACTTTGTGTGATATGCGATGTAACCAGCCACATATGCATCGACTAATGTTTGACTACCTTGAATATCATTTAGTAGAGATTAACTCAGGCATCAAGTTTTTTTTAATTTCTTAAATTAAGAATTCAGGGATGATTAGCGATGTCACTGCTATTGCAGCATGCTAATATTTCACTAGACTGGCCGATGGTCAGAGTAATTACTTTCTGTTCTTTGAATTTACAATGCTTGAACAATGTCAAATAAATGTAATGACTACTTTTGATTCATTGAATATTCACAATGTCCATATGCTGCATATTCTGTCAAAAAAATGTTCCAGTGGCATGTGTTGGTCTCATTAT
>WLWI01005438.1_pt1 | contig 10622 bp, 8 predicted proteins | sample 6701501 | NCBI WGS metagenome assembly WLWI01 (sample SAMN12718690, study PRJNA515312) | sponge metagenome | isolation source: marine sponge | host: Mycale hentscheli | place: New Zealand: South Island, Marlborough, Capsize Point | collected 2014-11-01
ATCTGCCTCAGAACCGTGAGATTGGTGCGAGCTGGTTGGTGTCTTTTGTTTTTCAATGCCTGCTGAGTGGCAGGTTTACAAAATATCTTCCAGCCCTTTCTTCATTTTCCTATGGGATGCCTGTGTCCAATTTTAAGGAACCCCGGTCGAATACCCGTGTCTCCGATTCCATGCTCAATTTCGCGTATCCAATGAGTCGCCATGTCCTCGCTACTCATTTGATAGGCATGTTTCGGAACATATTTATCGTCTGCTCCGCCATAGAATCCGGTGTTCGTGATGATGTTCATCTTCGTCGCCTTGGATAGGCGACTGAGGATGACCGGGTCGCGCCCAATAAAAGCGGGTGTGCAATCAATAAACGTTGTAACCCCGGCCCGCTTCAATTCCTGCACATAAGGTAGCATTCGATCAAAAACTTCGTCCCGATTCCATCGATGGTCTCCTGTGGAATCGGCCCCGATGAAGTCGCATAGAATATGTTCGTGGGGAAGCGTCTTGCCCATCGCGTCGGCGTTTATCGGTCCTCGCACCGTTTGGATAGTTTTGGTCGTGACTTTTTCCTGCCCCAACAAGCTGGCAATGGATTGTGTCACTCCAACACTCAATGCGCCGCAAAGAAGAGAGCGTCGAGTCAAAAGATGTTGATGCATATGAGAATATTGGCAGCGATTTCGATCCAGTAAAAGATCTATGAAGAGTGTCCTATCGACTGGCCTTAAATCGTGGAAAGGCTGGGACTCCCGTTGGCTTGAAATAGAGCACTCTCAACTGAATGAGACACTTCTATTCTGCATTCTACTTTGCCAGTTCCGAAGCCTAGATCGATCGAAAACGGCCGCGAGGCATGGGGGTCTGTTCCGGTAAATATCGTCAGTATTTGCCGTGCAGTGGAACCGGGACGAGGGAGTCTACTGCCAATACTTCCGAATCAGATGTTGATTGTCTTTCCCGTGGCCTAACCACTCTTCGTAGTCAGCCCGGGAACGGAACGGAGGTATATGGTGGGGCATGAGTTTTTCGGAGGTCTTTACCAGTGGCGCGGCATCACTAGGAATGTGCGAGGCCATCATGCTTTTGATGTTCGCAAACTTCGAGTTATCGGCCTGGTTGTGCCACTCCTCAGGGTCGACGTCGTGATCGTAGAGTTCATCACTGCCATCAATATACCGGATGTATCGAAATCGTTCTGACCGGACTGAAAACTCATCGTAGTCGTAGGTGGTCAGGGCGACATGATTCCATGGAGTAGCCGGGTTGCGCAGTAGAGGAGCGAGGCTGCGTCCATCGATGTTCTCTCTCGCTGGAAGTCCGCACAGATCGATAAGCGTCGGATAGATGTCCTGAAGGGAGACGACTCGGTGGCATGTTCTACCGTCGTCGGACCCGTTAGGTAAGCCAGGTGTTTCGCGGGGAACGTGCATCATGAGAACGCTGCGTGCCACGTTGTCCCATAGGGCAAACTTTCGCCAATGGGCTTTCTCGCCGAGTTGCCAGCCATGATCGGACCACAACACGATGATCGTGTCTTTTCGATTGGGGCTGGCATCGAGCCCGTCCAGTAAACGGCCCAACATAGCATCCGCAAAAGCGATCGACGCGAGGTAGCCCCGAACGGCTTGCTTTGACTGGCTAGCTTGGAGCACATGTTGATGGTAGTCGCCCCCGCGACGGGCGATGTCTCGGGCGCGATCACCGAGGTCATCAAGATCGGTTTCAAGGGTCTTGGGTAGCTGAATCGTGTCGGCGGGAAAGATGTCGAAATACTTTTGGGGGACATACCAGGGGAGGTGAGGGCGGTAGATGCCGCAGGCCAAGAAGAAGGGCTTTTCGTGCTGCTTGCTGAGCTGACCTAGGACGTAGTCCACGCTTTTGTAGTCCCCCATTTCTTCGTCGCCGACGTTCTGGGGAGCCCAATCGAACATGCCGTACATGTATTTAAACGGAGGCATGTTCATGGTGGCCGCTTCTGTTCGTCCGGGGCCAATGAGTCTTGATGTAGAAAAATCCGGAAACGATTCGTCTGGCATGTTTTTTTCTTGGGATGGCCAATAGTTGTCCCAGCATTGGGGATCCACCATGTGATAGTGGAAGATCTTTCCCGCGCCTGCGCTGTAATACCCGTTCTCCCGGAAATAAGCGCCAATCGTTATGCGGTTCGGCATGACTTCTCGCCAATCTTGGTAGTTCGAATAGACGCCCGAGCGGTAGGGGGCGTGTCCGGTCATCACCGCTGTGCGGGACGGGTTGCAGCCTGGGCTCGGACAATAAGCTTTGGTAAAGCATACCGACCGGGCTGCTAATCGGGTAAGGTTTGGGGTTTGTGCCTGAGGATGACCGCCTAGGGGCTCGATCCAGTCGTTCAGGTCATCGATCGATATGAACAAGACGTTCGGTCGGCTAGCTTCCGTTGGAGCTTCTGTGGACGCTGCAGAGGCAGACCAGCTCGCGAGTGCGGTCCAAAGAATGATCGTAGGAAAGGACAGCTGCATTTGCATGTATCTTGGGAGCTTGGCGAGAGGTGTGATCTCGTTGCTATAATCGAGTCCTTAGCAGAGAGTAGAAACTACTTCCACACGTGGGAATCTAGCAGTAGTTCAGAATAGTGAGTTTTCAGTTTGTTGGTAAGTCGCTTCTTTAGCGCGGGGTTATCTGGGGCCAGATTTCGAGCTTCTCCGACATCATAACGTAGGTTGTAGATCTCAAAATCTTTCAATTCGGCAGCCTTGATTCGATCGACGTTTTCTTCAGAGATATTCGACATTTTCGGCAATTCTAAGTGCGCGAGCACCTTGAAGTCCCCATCGCGCATCGCAACTTGTTGACTGTTGAGCGAATTGTAGAACGCCCAGACAAGAGGTTTTTCACGTTTGATTGCTTCTCCTCTTAAAGCGGGTAGAAAACTAGCGCCGTCTAGTTGGAGGTTTGCTGGGGGCGCGACATTGGCTAACTCACAAAACGTTGGAAGGAAATCTAAGGCGGAGACTACCTGATTCGAAACCTGATTTTCTTCGATTCGCCCCGGCCATCGCATGATTCCAGCCACTCGGAATCCGGCTTCCGTCGTCCATAGTTTCATGCCTCGGAGCGGATCCGCTCGTCCCCAAGAACGACTTGCGCGTGAGTAGCGGCTCAGTGTTTCCGGTCCGTTGTCCGCGGTGAAGAGCACCAGGGTGTTTTCGTCGATGTTTGCGTTCTTTAAATGTGCAAAAACTCTCCCGACTGCGGAGTCAATATTTTCAACATTCGCGAAGTACTCCGCTTCCTTTTCTGAGTAGGCGACATTGCGATAGGTTGCCGTCAATTCTTCTGGAGATGCGACTGGTTCATGGGGTTCATGAAAGGCGAGGTAAAGAAAGAAAGGCTGGTTCTTGTTTTCTTTTCGATGATCAATCATCCACCCGATTCCTTCACTCGCGACGAGCTGACAACTATAGTCTTCCGTTTTCCCGATTGGCTTACCGTTGCGAACATAGTTATTTGGGTTCGCATGCGATGGGGCGGCATTGTTGTGCGTCGCCAACCAATGATCAAAGCCTGCCTCTCCGGGCTGCGGCTGAGAGGGCACGTTAAACTTTGAATTGCAATGCCACTTGCCGGCCATTGCTGTGGCATAGCCGGCACCCTTCAAGAGTTGAGGTATTGTGATTTCGGATTCTCGAAGGTGAACCTGATCTCGTCTGTCGGGTCGTTTTCTACTGCCCGGTGGAATCCAATCGTAGACGCCGGCTCGGTTTGGGCTCCGCCCGGTCATCAGTCCCACGCGAGAAGGGGAACATACTGGAGCCGTCGAATAGAAATCCGTAAAGCGGATTCCCTCTTCTGCCATTCGATCCAGATTGGGTGTCTTAATATGAGGATGGCCGTAGCAAGCAAGATCTCCATATCCAAGATCATCGCAAAGGATGACGATGATGTTTGGGCTCCCAGCGTCGGCACTCGAGCGGCCTAGGAGCAAGAGAGATAAAAGAAGGAGACGAATGGTTGTATTCATGAATGAAGAAAACTTACTTATGGGGTATGATCAATGTCAAAGAAGACCCGGAGAATTTGCATGTCGCGAGGCAGGTTGAATGGAGGGGCAGGGCGCCCTCGTCGTTGAACCTCCCCTTCTAATTCTGCAGTGGCGGCCTTCTTTGAGCTGGCCTTGCCTACCACCAATCCCAATCGGGGTCCGGTTCAGGGCTGCGGTTCCAATCTGCCGCCTCATCCGGAAAGGGAAAGAAATCGACATGTCCGTCTCCAAACAAGAGATTGCTCCGGTATTGGCCGCGAATATTGTGCCAGAGGTGTTTGAGATCGACGCTCGTTCGGTTGGGGTGCCAGTTCCAATCTCCTTGAATGATTTTGTTGACCGGGCTGCGAGCGATTTCGCTGGTCTTGATGGATCTTACTTGGCTGTTTCCTTTTATGCCACAGACCATTTTTACTCTGAATTGATCGACCGAGAATTGTGGGAAATAACTATTTCCATAGGCGTTGAAGCTGTTTTTGACGTCGTGCAAACTGTCTCCCTTATCGGATGGGCAAGCGAAGACGGTCGCTCCGGGCGCATAGGCATTGAGGGGGCGCTCTTCGGGGGGTGTGTTAGCGCCGTGAATCCCGGGTCGGGCTGGCCAATCTCCCAGCTTTCCTCCGGCAGTTGCCCAGCTGATCAAGGAGGGAAAGTAGTCGTTGTTGTCATCCGCATACATAATATAGGCGAGGCCAATCTGTCGTTGGTTACTGAGGCACTTAACGTTCTGGGCTTTCGATTTTGCGCGAGAAAGCGCCGGAAGCAACATGCCGGCCAAGATGGCGATGATAGCAATCACGACCAGGAGTTCGATGAGGGTGAAGCCCTGGCGACTACGACTGGCTTGATGTGTTTTCATGTGGAAGCGAATCAATGAGCAGTGTAACCGCTTATTCGCGGTCCCAATGCGCTAGATCGTGGCCCCGAGGGTGCTGGAACCCGACCGAAGACGAACGTTTGGCCTCGGCATGGCCATCGACGTACAACATCGAGGCCCGCCCGCCGTGTCGGTTAACGATTCGAGAAGGGAGGCTGGTGTAAGCTCCATTGTTGGGTGTGCGGTAGAAAACGGTTCGGAAAACAGCAAACTGTTGGCTTGTCTCTGTTGTCGCTTTCCATTTGTCAGCATCTTCCTCGTTGGGGTTTCCGATGACCGCTGCGTCGCCCAGATGAACGGTTTCGACGGGGCGTTTGATCGTCGTCATTTTGATCTCATTGCCAGACTCTGGAAGCCAAATGCTCAGCTCGTGATGGTTTAACCCGATGCCGAATCCATCCTGAGGTTTCACGGAGGGACACTGATTGACTTCGCGGTCCTGACTATATTGCTTGAGTAAATCGGGCCACCACCGAATACCTCCCTGGCGGTTGTCTTCTACCACTTTGTCGGTTTGGTTTGGATCGGGAATCGCTAAAGGGATCAATGCGGCTTCGTTGTCATCGTGATACATGATCATGGCGAACCCGAGCTGGCGCTTGTTGTTCACGCATTTGATGCCTTTGGCTTTTTCCTTGGCCTTACCGAGTGCGGGTAGAAGCATGCCGGCCAGAATGGCAATGATGGCAATCACTACTAATAGCTCGATAAGTGTGAAACCAAAACAGTGTCGGTTTTTCTGGAAGCGTTTCATGCCTTGTTGGAGCGCATTGCCAAGTATTGGTCCCGCATCCACAGACTTGGGATTAGCAATCTTTACTAATCCCATTCATCTGCGGTCTTAGTTGCTCGGTTTCAGTCTTTCCGAGATTACTGTGTTGTGATGCGGAAATATTGTTGATTTCCGGTAGTCTCTTGGACGTGCGGACTGGTGGCCCCCGCTACATCCGTCCACGAAGCATTATTGCCCAGCTCGGCGGTCGATTGTAGCTTCACGCCGTTGGCATCCCACGTGATGGTGGCTTGGTTACCCTCGACTGATATATTTACGATAAGGTCCGTTGGCGTTGTAGGTAGGGGAGGTAGTTCTGGTAACTCCGGAAGCTTAGGTAACTCGGGAGGTGTGGGGGCGACGGCTTGCGTGAGGTCTTTACCTTCCAGACCCGCTTCATAGATGCCAACGATTTCCTCCGTTGCGAGGCCTCTTCCCCAAAGTCCGAAATCATCCAATTTGCCATCAAAGAATCCAGGGTCCGCCTCAAAGGGAAGATTGAAGCCATCAGCATCCATCAAGGCACCAATGGAGAGGAATCCAACCTGAGCTCCCGTTGCGCCATCGGTGGTTCTTAATGAATCGACGAGCTGGCCATTACGGTAAAGACGTGCTACTCCGCCGGATCCTCCGACATCCGGGTCATTGTCTTCGAATACGTAGGCGACGTGTTGCCAACTTTCCAATGGGAAACTGGCGGCTTCAGCGATCAGAGATACATCCCCGTTTTGCGTTTGGCCACTACCTGTGAGCTTATCACCAGCAAGTCTTACGTTGAATTGACGTTGGATGAATGTGTCGGCCCCGTTCACGAGGATATAGCTGGGATCTCCTGCGGTATCTGCCCAAACCCAAGCGGAGACGGTTAAGCTGGCGGGATTTGGGTCGGGTTGGGATGGGATGACGACCCATTGTTGGGCGTCGGGCCCGCCCAACTCAAGCGCTCCACCAATCACACCATCAACCCAGTGACCGTTGCCTGATGAATTGACGACCTCGCCTGTTGGGTCGAGGAAGTCGAAGTCAAAGAAGACGTCGGCAGTATTCGGAACGGATTGTTCGGTGAAATTGCCGGAGGTTTCGTCAAATTTCCAATGTCCAATTAAGACTTCTTCGATGTCGAATTCAGGTAGGCTTGCTCGATCTGCGGGATTACTTCCCTTGCTTACTTCAAATCCATCACTGGAGCCGTCGTGGTCCGAGTCGGTGTTGGTAGGATTGGTTCCGGTATCGGTACTGTTTACGAATTGTCCAGTGTTGGTTTCGGCGCCATCCGATACCCCGTCTCCGTCGGAGTCCGTATTGAGCGGGTCCGTTCCGGTATCTGAGGAACTGACCCAGATTCCCGTATTGGTCTCGGCGCCATCAGAGAGATCATCGCCATCCGTATCGGGGTTCTGCGGATCTGTTTTGGCTTCAAATTCAGCGAGGTTGCTCGATCCGTCATTGTCTGCGTCCTGACTGGCATCATCTGGATTGTCCTTATCGAGGCCATTGGCTTGTTCAAAGAAATCCGGTATTCCATCGCCATCGGCATCTGTGAACTCGGATTCTGCCGGCTCGAGTGCAATACGATCATAGCTATGGTTGACGTCGCCCCCCCGCTGGCAGCTCACGAAGACGTGCCAATCTTGGTCGTCCCCGAAGACGTCCTGGAAGGTGGTGTTTGAATCGGCCCAAGTGCCCTCATTGGCGAAAACGGTTTCAACGCCGTCGACATCCGAGACGCCGTTAATCTCGTAGGACCACCCTCCTTCGTTGGCCGTGATGGTCACGGTGCATCCATCCGCGAAGGACACTAGATCGAGATCTCCGTTGTCCAAGAAGAAGTTTGAAGGTGCTCCGCCATTCTGATCGCCCGCAATTAAGCCAAAGCCTTGTCCGCTTGCCGTTCGACTCTCATTGCCAAAGAAGGCCAAGCCAAAGTTATTGGCAGCACGATAGAATGCTCCGTTGTTGGCAACGACTCCCATGAATAATCCATTAGCCGAGGGACTGGTGAAGTCGCCGGTAGCAGGGTCGATGACACTATTGAGAATAAAGCTCGCTCGGACGCCTTGAAGGGCCGGCGAGAACGAAGCAATACTCGCGATGCCTCCGTTCTGGTTGCCGCCAGTATTCATCAAAACAACCTCGCTGTCGGCTTCCGAGACTGAAACGGCGGTCGCACCCACGTTGTTGTGTTGAATCACCCAAGATGATTCCCAATCTGCCGTCTCGAAATCGTCTTCAATACTAGCCGCTAGAGGGTGCAATTCAATGCGATCGTAGCTGTGATTGACATCGCCGCCGCGTTGGCAACTGACAAACACATGCCAATCCGTATCATCTCCAAAGACCTCTTGAAAAGTAGTGTCGGAATCGGCCCAGGTGCCTTCGTTGGAGAAAACCGTCTCAACGCCATCTACATCAGCGACTCCACTAATCTCGTAAGACCAACCGGCTTCGTTGGCCGTAATCGTCACCGTACACCCATCGGCGAATGATTCTAAATCCAAATCTGCGTTGTCTAAGAAAAAGTCTGATGGGGCGCCTCCATTCTTATCGCCTGCGACCAGGCCGAATCCTCCGCCGCTGGCCGTTCGGCTATCGTTACCATAGAAGGCCAAACCAAAATTGTTGGCGGCTCGGTAGAATGCGCCGTTGTTAGCAACGACGCCCATGAACAATCCGTTGGCGGAGGGGCTCGTGAATTCACCTGTTCCTGGATCGATCAAACTATTCAGTACAAAAGTGGCCCGCACTCCTTGATCGAAGGGCGAGAAAGCGGCGATGCTGGCAATCCCTCCATTTTGGTTGCCTCCTGTGTTCATCATGATCACTTCGCTGTCGGCTTCCGAAACCGATACGGCTGTGGCGCCGACGTTATTGTGTTGAATCACCCACGATGATTCCCAATCCCCAGTATCGAAGTCATCGACAATGGAGGTTTGGCCGAAAGTGGTTTGGCTTGAAAGAACCAAGATCATCGAAAAGATGAGAGGAAAGGATTTTGTACTCATAGTTCGGTTTGGAGTTGGTTTGGCTGTTTAAAAGGGACAATCTTGAGAAAGGGCCTTTAATTGTCATTTCTCAAATGAGATCGAGATATGGAACGGACACTAAGATTTTAGTAGTGTTCTAGATATTGAGTTAGGTTGAGTGGCTTTTCTGTCTTTGTCAATGCCAGTTCGCCGTTGTTGGATGGGTGCATCCGACAGACGACTTTCGTCAGGCAGAAAGGCATACTCGGGAAGTGCGTGGGGCGGAGTGCGAGCGAGTGTTAGGATTCTGAACAATGTCGCAATTCGTTAAAACGGCGTCGCAAAGCATCCTCGACTAAACTGAGCTTCCGCCTACGATGCTCCGATCACAAAACGGTTTACGGTGTCGCTGAACTCAGAGCCACCCGTGTTGCATTTGTATGTGAATCATAGATTGAATCGGTTGATCAAAGAATCTGATGAAGAAACGTCTCCTTTCCCTCGTCGCAATCGCCTGCATCGTTCAAATAGCAACGGGTGCCGCTTCGTTCGGTCTACAAAAGTCGGCTACCGGTATTAAACATTCTTTCTTAGTCGCCGGGCCGATCACGGTCATCGTCGGGGAGGATGGAGAAGTTAAGTGGCGGACCAAGGGGTACGCTCGTGACGCCTTTGTTTTAGAGAACGGCAATATTCTCGCTTCTATCGCGAATACGGCTAAAGAAATCACGCCTGATGGGAAGCTTGTTTGGAGCTATAAACTTGCTCCGGAGAATTCAGAGCTCGGAACGTCGGTTCGGTTAGAAAATGGGAACACCCTTGTGGTTGAACGGGGTGTGAAGCCTCGGCTACTCGAGGTGACTCGGTCCGGTGAGATTGTGGTTGAAGTGCCGCTTAAGCCTGAGACCGATAACGGACATATGCAGACCCGCATGGCTCGCAAGCTATCGAATGGAAACTACCTTGTGCCTCATCTCCTGGCTTTCAAGGTGAATGAGTATCAGCCAGACGGCACGATCGTTCACACAATTAAGACCGACCTCGAAGAACTCGGGGGGCGCGCAGCCGAAAACTGGCCCTTCACGGCGATTCGTCTAGAGAACGGCCGGACACTGGTAAATCTCACTCACGGCAATAAAACGGTAGAGTTTGATGCCGACGGGAAGGTGGTATGGAAAGTGACAAATGAGGATGTCGATGGTCGATTCGCGGATCCTTGTGGGGGACAACGCCTAGCAAACGGGAACACGGTCATCTGTAGTTACGGTCAAGGGAATGCTGAAATGCCAAAACTCTTTGAGATCACGGCCGATAAGAAGGTTGTTTGGGAATTCTTTCATCCAAAAGTGAGAGCCCACGAGGTTCACGTGCTGACCACTAATGGCAAGAAGGAAGGTTTTCTGAAGTAGCCTCATTTCCCAAGAATTCGAGAAACTCAAGAAATGCAAACACCAGGATGTGAGCCAATATACGGTCCGACGAATCCCTCCCCGGCAACGGAAGCTGAATCAGAAGTCAAACGATTCGGTTCGGTCGTGGGGCTGAATCCGGAGAAAGAAAAATACTATCGAGAACTTCATGCGAATGTTTGGCCTAGCGTGCTCGAGCGCATCAAGAAATCAAACATGCGCAATTTCTCGATTTACACGACAGAAATCGAAGGGAAGAAGTACCTCTTTAGCTACTTCGAGTACGTAGGTCAGGATTATGAATCGGATATGAAAGCGATTGCGGACGATCCAGAAACCCAGCGGTGGTGGAAAGAAACCGACCCTTGTCAGATTCCGCTTCCGTCCCGAGATAAAGGCGCGCATTGGAGTGGGATGGAGATGGTGTTTTTGGGAGAGTAATCGCCAACCAATATCTTAAGAGTCTGTTTGAAAAATCAGAAAACCCCAGCAATCAGGCCAATCTGTTGAGCTGAATTCGTATCATGGCGATATAAGTCCATGCCGCAGCGCTTGTATCGCTACCTTCGAAGTCTCTGACGAGTCG
>WLWI01005441.1_pt1 | contig 10621 bp, 4 predicted proteins | sample 6701501 | NCBI WGS metagenome assembly WLWI01 (sample SAMN12718690, study PRJNA515312) | sponge metagenome | isolation source: marine sponge | host: Mycale hentscheli | place: New Zealand: South Island, Marlborough, Capsize Point | collected 2014-11-01
AGCTTCATTTAATACCCACCATAGCACAAGCAGAACAAAAAAGCCTAAAATATGTTGTTTAAAAATTGAAATGAGGGTCAAGTTCACCCTCAAATCTTTTTCAGTCAATGAGCTGGACTTTGATGGCAAATTTATTAGTCAGCTAAATCGTTTTGCTTCCAAATGGCTAGACACAGTTCAGGTTAACTATCTTTAAGGATTTTAGTGAATTTCTTTACTTATTTCTGTAGCTACCACCTCTAGTTAGATCTAGTCTCTTATAGTATCCTATAAATTGACTATAATTTATTAAGAATAAGTAATACATATTTACTCAATGAAAACTGCAGCACACTCATTAAATCATTATGAGTGCATTTTTGTACATCTATTGACCTTTTTTTGTTGTGTTGTGTCTTCATATTTTGCTTCCTGTTGGATTAGTCCCTAGTGACCTTCTACAATCTCCACAGTAGTCCAGCATTCTCAGGCCCTGCCTCTTATAGACTAGCAGAAACTGCAGGTAAAGGCACTTTAAAAACTATCTCTGCAAGAATGTAAGAAACCAGTAAGTCTGCAAAGTGATATATCTGCACTTTTATAGTTAGGAGACTTTAATATGAAAAAACAAGACACTTATAGTGGATTTCAATGATGGACTGCACTTAGCCAATCCATGTTCACTTTAAGTTTCCATTTATCTTTTCACACATTCCAACACAATCATCTCACTCAGACACATAATCAGTACGTTACTTTTGATTCAGTCAGTCAGTATTATTTCCTTTTTAGTGAAGATACAATTCTTGAGAATGATTTCATTCTAGACCTTATCCAAAGCACTCATGCAGTTTGGGCTCCTCCACACCTATTTACCAATTAACCACTTATTACTCATAGCATTTCAAGCAACACCACCCTCCTAAGTACTTGGTTCAGAGAACATTTCCCCACACAACACAGACGCACATCTGTAATATTGTGGCTCCTGTGTCAACACACTTGTTGTAAGGCTATTCATTGGTGGCCCTTGCATTTCTTTAAGTTAGTCATTGTATCATTATACTCTTCTCGCATACTGCTCTACTTGGTTTCTTCCTACTTAATGATAAATGTTATATCTGAATCTGAACTGATCTATTTAGCATAGTTTCTAAGTAGTGATGTATTCATGTTTTACAACCCTGAACAGAAGCAAAACTAAAATACTACCCAAACTGTTCACATGCTTTTTGTTTGTTTTTGGTTTTTTTCATCTCAACAACAAAGAGATATACACAACTTCGCAGCTGAAGTGGTTCCTTTTGTTATCTAAAATTGAGATACTTGTGAAAATTTTGGAAGATGTGTTTCTCTGAGATAAAGTCATAGGTGGAAGAATTATGGAGTGTGGTCAAACTAGCTGGATCCTCACAGAAAACCATCTATTCTCATCCACCTTAAAACACTCCTGGCTAGAACGTCTCTGCATATATAACAACTCAATCCCTTCATTGTTTGACTTTTTTTATTTGCTTTCTCTAGCCAATCAAGCTTGGTCTGGCTGAACTTCACATGACATGCTTTGTACGAGGAAGCACTATGCCTTATTAGTGTTGCTTCAATACCATCTCCATCACTTAACCTTTTTATGTCTATTATTAATGGCATGTAGTCATGCATCTGAAATTTAGCTGATTTGCAGCCCTTATATAGACGCATAAAGCAATCTAGCTGAGCATCCAAATAAGCTACGGTTTGTTTGTTTTTTGATAAAAAAAATGCATATATTCCAGTCAATGATACTTGGTTCCTTGGGTGGCAAGGTTGTGGAAATGTCAAGGAATGAATGTTGCTTTGTCTTGCTAAAGTGCTTTTGAAATACAGAGCAATATATAAAAACATTACCGTTAGAAAGTTACTGTAACTTACCATGTACTCAGTGAAACTCTATACAAATTAAGTACCAAGTACAACTGCATAACTCACACCTGTAAGGTATCAATAATTATGTAGATACAAACCACAATTCTAAAAAGCAACTGTGAATTAATGTTCATAACTTTTGATCTATACTATATAGATACCAATCTGATCAAAGTTCCAATATATCATTTAGAAAAGGTCTTTTCAATCATGTCCTGTATTTTTAATTAGCAAGACATAATCTGAGCTCTTAAAATTGCTATTAATGCCACTGAAAGAAAAAGTCTGAAATTGTTTTAAACCAGAAAACAAGTCTATCTTGTGTTGAATCCATGTATTAAGTGTCATGCTTTTATTGTAATATGCACAATAGTTGTGCTTAGGTGCTCTTCTATGTACACAAATCTGTACACATAACCTGGAACCTGCTTCCTGTCTTCTGACATGGGGCCCCTGTGATTCCCACCCCTCACACCCCACCCCCTTGTTCCTACATGCCAGTGGATCTTTAATTTAACTAAGATCGCTCCAGCAAAGTTTTAATCAAAAATACATACTAAGTCAAAAAATTGTGGGCACAATATGAGGAAGTGATTATTCTAACACAATACTACAGGGGTGATGGGAGTGAGAGGGAGGGCATACAGGGCCCCTCCCCCATAATTTATGACTTGAGGGGATGGTCATTTGATTACACCTTGTAATTGACTTTCATAATACATATTAATATTGGCTCATGACTTCAAATTTGTAAAATAAAACAACCTGCCTATCAGAACCTCCCTACTAACTACACAATACAGTTTACTGCTGTCATTATGGCATATCTTTGTCTTAGGCTCCTTGAGTAAAAAAAGAAGACTTGATGGTCCTAATAAAAGTAGAGCACTTTAATAATGTCATTTTGATGCATATTTGTACAGACAATGCAGACAACATTGAACTGACAAAAAATTGATTAAAAAAATTCATAGAGGAAACTGAATAAATATTAAGTATATTATATGACTAAATTATAGTAAAAGATTATGATTTTAGTCATACAATAATTACTAGAATTATATAAACCGTTTTACTCAGTTCAGTTAAGTTTAAGTTGTATGTTTCACAGATCTGTGATCAAAGCAAATTGTTGAGTGGTACATAGTGCCCCAACGCCCCCACCCCCACCCCCACCACTTTGAAATACCTAACATCACTTCAGTACTATAAGTACTTCTTTAGTCAGTTGCCATTGTTCAACTGGAAAGGCTACTTAAGGCTTCATACACATTTCAAGGTATGGTGTAATAGTGATGACTTTTATGGCTTAGTAAACTGTACAAAATAAAAATTCCATGAGTCTTGTAGAATGTCTGAGAAAATTACGAAGACAATGAGTTCTATTACTAAATTGGTCTGTGCCTTCCTATCTCCTGCTGCATAAAGCCTCCAGAGTTTCTTGTCCTACCAATTCTTACTATCTTCCATAGTATTTGGTTATATCTGACATGTTGCCATCAGCATTATATTCTTGAACTATAATGACCTGCTGTAGAAAAAATTAATAATGATGAAGATGTGTGACACAAATGGTAAGGTGAGACGTGCAAAATTTGATTTTACTCAGGCTTGATAAAAAGTACTGGTGACAAAAAAGTAATAAATATACAAAGATCTGTTCAATTGACTTGAAACTTTGGGCAAAGCTTCAGAATGCCTGATCTACGGAATAAAAAAAAAAATTAAGTAATAATAAAGCTCCACTTCCAATAATTTTCCAATATATTACAGTCGCTGTTCATCAGTACTTCATATTCTTCCAACCTCATACAACAATCACCTCAATACAGCCTTAGAGTTTATCAGTCAATTGCTAAATTATAATTCTGTTTCAGTGTTTCACTGTATCTTGAAGTTGCTTATATTCTCTTGTAGTCCATCAGTCTATTACTTGTATAGGAGGCTTTACATTTTGCTTTATATTTGGGGTATTACACAGTCTCTTTGTTATTGCTTTAAGTTGACACAGCAAAAGACTGTACTAGAAAGTAAGTAGAGGAGACAATTGACTTTATTTAAGTCTCATTAGTTTTTATTTTTTTAATAGTCCCTTTTTAATTAACATTGTTTTTAATTAAGCAAGTCAAAGACGCAGAAAGGGCAACCTGCCAGTCTATTGTTTAATAGCAGAGAGCCTGGCTGCAAGACAAGACTCTATAAGCTTAAGATGTATAGAAACTTGCATTCTTATAGCCACGTTCGCAAGTCTAATTAATTAGGTGTGTGAGTCAGTTACTAACATAATACAAATTGATATGTTAGGTGTTGTAGCAGTCCAGTAGTTAGAAATCATGATCCTAGGTACACTCCCAAGTGCTGCGCCTGTGATAGAGAGAGTGGCTGAGACAGGTCAAAGCTATACGTCCTAAGAACAGTATTGTACTTACTTGAAAATCTATCACCGACAATAGTCTAGTCACGAAATAAAAAGTAAATCTGGTGTTTGTATTTCCAATTAACGAATATGTAAGTGAAAAGTTGTTGTATTTTTTTTTTAAACAAAGACTTTTCAGTTTCCTACAGTTACTACAACAGTCTTATACGAAGGTGTAGCTAAAAACTGTTTCCTAGTCAGAAAGTTGGGGGGAGTGGTTACTATTGCAGCGATAAAACCTTTTACTTCACAGAAGACATAATCGGAATGACATGTTTATATTTCACAAGCTATCATTACGGGGAAAATTAAGAAAACAATTATTTAGTCAAATTGAAAATGTTTTATGAATTAATGTAAGCATTGGCTCACTCTTAATGACTGCTGAAGCGCATTACTAGTGTGTAGCTAACCTTTAGCTTATTTAAACTAGTCATCGCGGAGCATTAATGCGCGACAAGCTAGCGTGGTCACACCCACTCAGAGGCTTTAACCTAGCGTGAATAATAGTAGCGTTATCTGGTGATAAAAAAGTGCAGTAAAAAATGGAGATCATTTTGTTTTTAATATTTATTCTTAATCCAAATATGGTTGAGGGTAAGTGACATTAAAATTAAATAGTCGTATCTTTAATAATAATAATTTATCACTTCACAATTTTTTTCTCAGCCTTTTTTTACGCATTAGATGTATTCTCTCTCTTTCACAGGCTTTTTTAAACAATACAGAATTAAAAATATTTGGTGGCCACCAAAACTCTGTATTGTTTAAAGAGCCTGTGAAAGAGAGAGAATAAATCAAATGAATAATAATAATAATGATAATAATAATAATAATAATAGTTATTATTATTATTATTGTTATTATTATTATTATATAATATTATTATTATATTATATTATTGTTAACAAATAATATTAAATAAAAACTAAGTATACTTGTTTGTAAGAAATTCTCTTCAAGCTCATTTAACAGCTGATTAATAACACACTCTTTAAGTAGTAAGCCATGCCCTCACAACCAGTTCAAGTAAGGTCTTCAAAAGGGCACGCAAATTAAGTTGAAGCTACCACAGGCGGTAGTTTGGATTAAATTAAAAAATTTAACCGCAACATTAGGCAGCAATTAAATTCTTTACGACTCAGGTTACGCGGATTCTTCATTGATTGCATTCGGCCAGAACCTGGAAGTACGGGAAGTGTCCCAGACCCTTTTTTTTTCCCCAGTGGGGAGGGGCATGAGGGGCTGGCCCGCGAGACTGGCGTACTAGCAACAGTATTGTACCTAATTGAAAATCCATCACCCATAATAGTCAAGTCACTAACTAAAATGTTAACCTGGTGTTTGTATAATGTAAGTGAAAAGTTTTAAAAAACAGAGACTTTTAAGCTTCCCTACAATTACTACAGCATTTTTATATGAGGGCTAAGCTAAAAAGTGTGGTATAAACACTCTTTTCCTAGTCAAAAAGTTAGGCCAAGTGGTTACTATTGTACCGATCAAACCTTTTGCCTTACATAATTAAAAACAGAACAAAGCAAACTCGCCCCGTTTATTTTGTTAATTTATAATCAGAATGACTTGTTTATACTACACAAGTTGTCATTAGTGGGAAAAGAGATTTAGTCAAATTAAAAAGTTTTGTGAATTACTGTGGGCAATGGCTCACTGGTAATGTGTGCTGAAGAGCAGCACATTGCTAGGGCATAGCTAACCTTTAGCGTATTTCACGAGGCACCGCTGAACATTGAAGTGGGACAAGCTAGCACCGCCACACCCACTCAGCGGCTTAATTTAGTGTGAGTAGTAGTAGCGTTTATTTATTTATCTCGTGGTAAAAGTGGGGTAACAAAAATGGCGATAATTATGTTGTTTATATACATTCTTAATCTAAATGCGGCTGAGAGTAAGTGACATTAAAATTAAATAGTTCTATCTTTAATAATAATAATATTATTATTATTATTATTATTATTATTATTAATGTATTCATATTAAAAAACTTATCATTATTATTGGCAAATATATTAAATAAATAATAAGTAGTACCTTTTAAAATATAAAAAAAAAATTAAAATAATTAATTGAATCAGTTATTATACTTCTTTGTAATGATTGAATATTTTGTCATGTTTCACCATTGATAATAGAATTTACCCTTATTGAAAACGCTCAGTAGCCAATACAAAGTGGGCACTGTAATAATACAGTGCATATCTGATTTTTTTTTCAGCTTTCTCAATTTTTTCTGCTGTGTTTAAAGTGATAGCTACTGACACAGGTCTGCAATATCTGCAGTAAGCACCATTAGGACCCAAATCAGGAAGTTTGAGTCAATTAAAGCTTTATTAATATAAACTTTCTAGGCATGTCCCTATACCATAAATGGGATCAAAATCATAATGCTTATTGGATTTACTAGTTACACACAAAATTCAATTGTTGTTATTGTATAAGTAAACTTTTTACCTTACATAATAAAAAACAACAACAAATTGCACGTTTTTTTTTAAATTAGTAATTGGAATGACTCGTTTATACTTCACAAGCTATCATTACTGGAAACATTTTTTTAGTCAAATTGAAAATGTTTTGTGAATTACTGTGCCAGCAATGGCTAGCTCAAATGAGTGCTGAAGCACGTTACTACACTGTGTAGCTAACCTTTAGCGTATTTACTCAAGTATCAGCTAAACATTGACGGGACAAGCTAGCTGGGCCACACCCACTCAGCGGCTTTAACTTAGCGTGAGTAGCAATAGCGTTAAAAAGTACGTAACAAAATGGAGATCCTTTTGTTATTTCTATACATTCTTAATCTAAATATGGCTGAGGGTAAGTGACATTAAAATTAAATAGTCATATCTTTAATAATAATAATAATAATTATTATTATTATTATTATAATAATAGTAATAATTATTACTTTTGGTTTTATTATTATTATTCTTATTATTATTATTGTTGGCCAATATATTAAACAAATACTAGGTAATACCTGTTTGTAAGGTATTCAATACTTTTTAAATACTTAATTGAACAAGTTATTAAAATATTTTGTAATGATTGAAAATTTTGTCACGTTTTACCATTGATAAAAGAATTTAAGGGGACGGAACCGCACAGTACCTAATAGAAAGCGGCGCTGTAACAATACCTGCATAGCTTTTTTTTTTTCTCTTCCTAAATTTTTTCTGGTGAGTTTGAATTTGACACAGAGACCCAATGTCTGCAGTACCCACCATTAGGACCTGAATCAGGAAGTTGGAGTCAGTAATAAGTCTTTTACTAACCTTCTAGAATTATATCCAATTGGCAGCACATAAAAAAAGTTTAATAGCTTTTACAGGAAAATAATTGCGCATTATTCATAAATGATCACAAATGTAATTGATTAATTAACAATCAAGGTTGCTCAGTTGCATTACTACAGTACACATGAACAAATTTAAATGGATCTCTTACACATATTAAAGTATTATTAAAGTAAACTTTCTAGGCATATCACTATACCATAAAAGGGATCAAAATCATAATGCTTATTGCATTTACTAGTAAATTACCCACAAAATTCAACTGCTATTATTGTATCAGTAACATACAGTTGGCTATCTACCAAAGGAATATTAACACAAACATTATACACTTTAATTGAAGGTGTGACTTTGGTTACGTCTATTAAAATGGTTCACAACGGTGTATAGTTGTTTAAGTGTCTATTCTAGCCAGTTAAATAAATTAACAGTTTTGGTCTATCTTTGTCTTCTGCATCTTCTCTGTGATATTCAATGTTGGCAGTGGATCTCTTCTTAAATCTTGTCTGGATAGCCATTTCGATTGAATGTCTCTCTTAGGTAACTTAAATGACTGCAAAAGAGTAGCAATTCTTCAAGCACAATTCTTTTTATGCATTAGAATATCCAGTAACCTAGAAATAGATATTCCCTGAGTTAGTTCGCCTTAAACAGCTCTGGATAGGTAGGTAGTAACAAGCTTTGAACCCCAATGCAGCTAATTTTGTACACGCCTTCGATTATCGTTTTGTACTGTTTCGAAGGGAGCACGTGATCCGTTTCTAATCCCGGTAGAATTATTTTATCAATGGTTTTACTTTAGGTCCTATATGCCGCGACTCATACGCCTTGACGCGTCCCAACCATTATGCCCCGACGCTTACGCCACGTCGCACGGCTCCGCCCATACTACTCAACAGTATACTAAACGATCTGTATGTGTGCTAATACAAATTAAAATGATAATGTTGAGGAAATTAAAAGAGCTTGCTCGTTTTTATGCTCTTAAATTTTTAAGATTGGATCATCCATTAAATGTCTTCCTCTGCAAGTGCTCCTGTAAGTATGTACTAATATTTCTCCATTTTAATCATCAATTTTACTTGGGACGATTTTGATTTTCCTTCTGTAATCTGAGTATGTGCTCGATTGGATTCACAAAGTTGATGGAGTCACTCACTTTCTGGTGGCTCAATCCCAGAAAAGAGAGGGTTGAGCCTGACATTGACTCATATAATATAACTGCAGTGCCCAGCAAAATGTACTGCTGAAATATTGGTAGTATAGTGTTGTGGGTCCGCTCTCCATTGAAAGAGAAGGAAGTGGAGCAGAGAGGAAGGACAAGGGATAAACAGAAGAGAAGACAGGAAGAGAGGACAGGAGACAACTATATGCACAAACACTTTATTTTTAGATGTATCATGTCATCATGTTGTGAGCCACATTGGCTTTGTGTTTTGTGGGCGCGAGACAATGAGCCGGCTGGCTAGGTATCGGCCTGGCGCCCATCCGGGATTTCCATATATGCATGTGCTCTGTATCACTTTTGCTCGTCTGTTTATTTTTGTGATTCGGTGTGCGTGTGTGTTCCTTACCCTAAAATAAATATGTACTGGTTGGAGAATCATCCTGGGTGCACGGCTGAAGCCACAGGCTCTGGTGGCAGTCAACTATATTCGTATTAGAACCTCACTGGAGCAAGTATTCTTTGTTGACGACCATTTACCGGCTCAACGAAGTCGCCCCGCCCCAACGAAGTCGCCCCGCCCCACAAGTGTAATTCCTGATCTATCGGGCATTTCTATCTTAAAAGAGATGTTGGTTCTTCTTCCTACAGCTAATTTGTTGTATCTACCTCACTTATATTTCCTGCCTACTTTTCCTTTCCCTGCTATGCCTTTTCATACAAGAGTAATTGTTCTAATTGTAATCTTTACAATTTCTTGAGGCCCCTTCAGTTAATAATCATAATGATTACTTTTCTAGCCATGTAATTGACAATAGTATTGATTATATTGCTGATGTAATCTTTACAATTTCTTGAGGCCCACTCAATTAATAATCATAATGGTTACTTTTTCTAGCTATGTAATTGGTAACAGTATTGGTTATATTGCTGATGTAATCGTAACAACACTGCTAGGAACTATGGCCTTATAGGTCTGAAGAAATAGTACCAAATCCACTATAATTTTTGTGGAATGCCCAGTCTGCTGGATAGCCATTGAAACTGAGACCTCACATGACAATCAGTGAAATATTTCCTGTATTTCATTGACATTTAAGTGGAAATTTACATCCATACTTTGGGATATCTCCTGCAAAAGATTCATTCTTGAACAAAGTTTCAAGCACTACTCTATTGGTTACACTTAGCATTATTTGTCAATACACCAATTCAATTTCTATACAAATAGCAATACAATTAGCAGTTTCCTGCTATTTGTATAGTTTAAATAAATGGAAATCTCAACACTTAAACAATGGTACCTAAGGTAAACCAGGAGAATACTTGCGATCTTCAATTTGCGCAGTTCGTTCGCATCGCGTGGTATACGTGAGGCGCACAGTGTGAGTGTCGTAGCATGTAGGACCTAAAAGTGAAACAAGTTTTGTGTAGCTAGACCCTTCACCGAACCGCTTTGCTGGGAATGGATCTGGGGACTGGCCGTACCGAATTTGTTCAGCCGCACATATTATTGCGGCGGTCACCGTTAGCAAATTACCCGGAAGAGCCCTTCTCTACCACATATACAGATTCCTGTACTAGTCAGCCACCCTTTCAATGCAAGGTCATGGCTAATTTGATTCAGGTAGAAGGGATGAGGGGCACTCACCACTTCCACATTCCTCAAGAACAAATTTGTATGGCTATATCCCTAGACTCTCTGCGCGCTTCGCGCGTTTCGTGGGTGTGACTCCGCCAGACTTAATGTAAAACGTGGTCAGCGCAACTACTCGTTCTGATTAGTGCTGAAGCCCTCTACTAGTGAATTCATAGCTAGCATTTAGCCTATCTACATGTGGC
>WLWI01005442.1_pt1 | contig 10620 bp, 7 predicted proteins | sample 6701501 | NCBI WGS metagenome assembly WLWI01 (sample SAMN12718690, study PRJNA515312) | sponge metagenome | isolation source: marine sponge | host: Mycale hentscheli | place: New Zealand: South Island, Marlborough, Capsize Point | collected 2014-11-01
TCCTAGTGTGAGTTCTAGAGCACGCCAGAGCTTACAACTGCGTCATAAGCTAGAGCTAACTGGTGTCTATCCATTTCTGCCATAAAAAAATTTTCGAAAAAAATCGACCCATAAGGCTTTACCGGGGGATACTGAAAAAAATTGTTTGCCGCGTTTAGGCGGATTTTCCCAAATCCGGTCACATATATGTGTGTGTGTTACAATACTTTTACATGAGTCATTGTACAATATGGAGAGATATTTCACAAGCACATGTAAGTATTGTCACAAGCCAAAGGCAAGTAAAAATACAAACTTATAGTGAAATTTTTACATAAAACTGAATAGTTTCGTCTTATAATATTCATACTTTTTTCATGTTACCAACTGGTTGCCATAATTACAGGTGAAAATTTCAATATCTGGAAATCACCTCTGGTAGTCCATATCGATTGTCATCTAATTTGACTGTAAGTTCACCCTTACAAACTGAAGTGATGTTGGCAATTACTCACCTTGATCTTTGGTAACCATTCCTCATTAATCATTGTTATGTCCTTCTTCAAGTTCAATGGACAATGCTTGGACTCTTTTACCTAATATATATTATATATACATATGGTCCATATGGCATGACCTTGTGCATTTTGAATGATACTCACCACAGATATGATGACATCACCATCAATGTTACGTGCTTTAAACCAACGCTTTCTTGGCCGCCATCCTACACAATATACGAGGGAGAGGAATAATAATCTAATTACATAGTCCAGGCTAGAGTACCAATAACCTTGTTTTAGGATATAAAGTAAATTTGATTAAATTTTCTAGAACCATTTTTGTGCTGAATTCAGATCTGGTGAGTGCCAGTGATGAAACATTGAGCATTTTTAATAATCTTGATACTATACATTTTTTTTTTTCAGATTTGCATCTTGAAGTGGTTCTACTACGAATTTAACTTGGTTTGCCGAGTGGTAACTTTGGAAACTCTGGGAGCACCAGTGGTCGCGTTTAAAAATATTTTTGAAAATTATACTTTAAAATGTATTGCTGTGCAGTTAAGGGTTAAAACGTAAACATTAGTGCGGGTGCGAGAAATTCAGGAGAAAATAATGCCAGGAAGAAAACAACAACAACGGCAATGGGGATAAAAGAGGACGGCTATATGTCTTATATACGGATTTGAAAATCCATTGTCCAATAGTCAAGTCACGAATAGAGTGCAATGCTAAGTCTTGTGCTGGTATATCCAGTGATCAAGCGTGTATGTGTGTGTAAAGTTGCTAAAGAAGTAAACTAAGTGATAACCAATTAACTAACAAAATAAATATTATTAGTGGGTTAGCATTCAAATTTAAATGTAAATTAGACCAGCTCGCTTGCCATTTGTGCTGAAGTTCATCACTAGCTTAAGTATTTTTGTTTCTTTACCTCTCTACCTATTTCCTGCCTTCCATTCTTTTTGGTTAATATTTTTTTCTTTTTACAATGATTTGGTCAGCTCATGTGCACCTTGCATTGAGGACACTGTCCGCTGCACTCACCTAAACTTTGAGATTTCTGCAGATTCCAATATTCATTTCCTGATTTTGTGACAAACTTGTTTGCTGCTTCATAAAACAAATCTACAATGAGAGAGGAAAGGAAGGAAATAGGAGGGAAGGTAAAGAAATACACTAATAAATAAATTAAATAAATAATGAAAATTAAAGGTAAAAAGGAAGAAAACATAAAAATACAAATAATAATAATAGTAGTAGTATTAATAATAATAATAATAATTATTATTATTATCAAGTTCTGACCTTTCATAAAAATTTGATTGAAACTTTCTCACCTAAAGGGGTCTGGAAAAAAAGCAAAGGAAAAAATGTGAAAAAAATCTTAGTTGTCACCAGGGATTCGAACCCAGACCATTGGCTTAACTAAGATTTTTTAAACATTTTCCTTTGCTTTTTTCCAGACCCCTTTATTGAGAAAGTTTCGATAATAATAACAATAATAGTAATATCATGAAGTTGAAATGTCAGGATTGATGCCTGTTAAGCTCATAATTATCCAATAAAAGGAGGTGTACCAACCCATTGGCCAGCCATAGAGAAAACTGAGGCACAAGTCAGCCTACAGATCACCATTGGATGCATAGCAATTGGAGTTTGTGCACTAGCACTAACGTTCAATGTGATTCCTGATATATAGGAAGCTACTAAGTAGGCCAGTGTATGTACTTGAGTCTAGTTTAATTGTTTATCTACCTGACATGATACCATACAAGTACAGTGTAGTGATTCACCAAGTAGTTATACCTCAATAACAACTTCCCAAAATTTTTTCTCAGCCTTCTTTTATTCATTAGTCTACCAGAAAAGTGGAGAAACATGAAATTTCCTATAACACAGACTACAGGAAATTCAAGTTTTTGCCCCGTGTTCTTGTAGGTACTATATAGCTTTTGTGTGTAACGCCCCCTATCACCACATCATAATCTCGAAAGCAAAAATTTCTTGCTGCCTGCTGTGGTTTTGGTTATGTAGGGAAGTTTTAAACCAAGTGCAGAAGTGAAGTTTCACGTTGAAAATATATTCTGGCGAGAGTGTCTCTGGCCTGTTTAGCTTCTTATATTATGAAGACAGCTCTATCGTTTTAATTGCTTGAGTTATATTGATACCTGATTAGAACACCCAATATATTATTATTTAGGTCTGAGATGATTTTGTAATTTCTAGCTAGTCACTGAGGGTTCACACCTTTGGTGCTTCATTTAAATTCTGTATTATTAAAAAAAGGAAAAAAAGAAAAGAAAAGAAGAAACTAATCTGTTTGTTGGATTAAAAGGTTTGATAATTGGAAATAATAGTCAATAGCTACATGCAGTGAAAGAGAGAGAATACTTGGATAGAGCTAAGTGTCCTATAGTGCTTTTAGCCTTATCCTCTACGGGATAGATGGTGAAAGTATGAAATATCCTAAATACGTGACTACAGGAAATTCAAGATTTTGCCGTGTGGAAGGTGACAGCTTCGCTTTTTTCTGAACAATCAGCCTGATATTAAAAAAGTAGCACAACAAAAGGTCTTAAATAGTATTTCTGAGTAAGTTCATACTTAAATCAAGGGTTAATTGTCAGTAATCTCCAAATCTCCAAAATCAGAGTGTGACAGACAGACAGACAGACAGACGACTACTATAACCCTCTCGCGCATGCACGCTGAGGGTTAAAAACTGGGGAAGTCATTATGATCGAACCAGGGCCGCTTGTTTAACACACAGCTGTGGATTCAATCCTTGGTGACAGTCAGACATTTTAAAATTCTGTATTGTTTAGTTTAAGGAAAAGCCAGAAAGGGATTACATCTGATGAAGTCAGGAAAATGTGCCACTCTGAACTTTTTAACACATGATACATTCATAATAATAATAGGACTTTATATTTGTCCTCTTTTCACTCGCAGTCAATGACATCTTCAATGTGTCATGGACATAGCCGTGTAAATTCCCCAAATAGCTACAATGATCAGCCCACTCTAACTGACCTACCCATATAATATTAATTTGTCAGCCTTTCAATAATTTACAGCTTTTATAAAGTTAATGTTAGCGAAGAATTACTAAATTATCTTAATAAAAATGCTTTACTAAGCCTTAGTTATTTTGTAGGTGTGCTAAATATGATTTGACTTACCAGTGTCTCTCCACCTGTGCCACTTGTCTTTCGTAAGTTCTTCCACTCTAGTGATATTTGGTATTCCACTAACAAGACTTCTGATGCCACAGATATCCCAGATAAACAATGTAGTGATAGCCACAGCCACACAGAGAGCCATCACTATCTGATAAGTTTCTAAGTACACTAAGCCTGCAATGAGACCTGCAGCTGACCACATCATAACAGTAATCACAACCAATAGCTTGTGCTCGATTTGTGCACAGTAATTCCTCAAGTTTTTCTGAAGAAGGGTATACATCCGATCTTTCCACGGGAACCAGTTTTTAACGCGTTCCGATCCTGCAAGTCGATTTGGCAAACCTGGTGGGTACAGTTTAACTACTAAGTTTGACTGCCACACCGATTTTGCAGGGCCGTAGCAAAGGGTGCGGCCGGTGCCGTATTATTCAGCGCATGCGCAGAAACACTTTGGAATACAATGTAAGGTAAGGGTCGGCGACACCGGAGCCACGCGCACGCAAGACCAGTACCGCAAGACGCAAGACCAGTAGGCTTCGAAGCTGATGAGTGCCCCGGAGGTTCCTGAGAAACCATACCAGCCAAAGGAAGCAAGTCTACGGTTAATCTTGGTGATGCCAGCTACGAATGCATCCTCCGAAAGATCTTTTAGTGCTTCGAGACGCATAAAGACGTATTTAAGATCTACTATGAAGCAAGAACGTCTTAATTATTTGATGCTTCTTCACATTCATAAAACAAGAACAGATGAAATAGATTTAAAGTGTATTGTCAATGAATTTATAGACGAATCCGAACACCGTAGCAGTATTTTTTCATTTATGTAACAATCTATTGTAATAAAAATTTTGAAAATTGTACTGTTCATAATATTTAAAATTAGAGGTCCTTTTTACTGGTTTTATTGCTGTATCCACTTGTGAATTCAGTGATTAAGCCACTTCCACCTGCAATAAGTTCAAACTTGTAACTAAAGTATTGACAAACCACACCCACAAACTATTAACCACACCCATTTCCGGAGCCGCACCACCCCAAAATTGCTTGCTACGGGCCTGTTTTGCGTTCTGCGATTTCAGCAATAAAAGATCTAATGAATATCATTAAAATGGAGTGATCTCACGAATAACGTTATTTCTTAAACGAAACGAGCTCATGAATTACTTTAAGAAAACTGTAGCGCTTATGGTAAAATGGCGTGCCGTGACTGCTGCCAAACCGATTGTGCGTTCTGCGATTTCTGCAATGAAACGATCTCATGTATATCATTAAAACGGAGTGATCTCACGAATAACGTTATTTCTTAAACGAAACGAGCTCATGAATTGTTTTAGGAAAACTGTAGCGCTCATGGTAAAACGGCGTGCCGTGACTGCTGCCAAACCGATTGTGCGTTCTGCGATTTCTGCAATGAAACGGTCTCATGTAAAAGGGAGTGATCTCATGAATAACGTTATTTCTTAAACGAAACGATCTCATGAATTGGTTTAGGAAAACTGTACATAGCGCTTATTGTAAGGTAAAGAATCGTCTGAAAATCATGGCAGATTTGAACCAAGATCAAATACGAAAATCTAAGGAAGTCGTTGAGGTGCTTTCAAGTCTTAGCCACCGTCAAAGGAATGATTAATCAAATTCTTCACTTTCTTCTATATGTTTTTAAATAAGGTAGCTATTCTTCATGCTGCTGATAAAGCACTTGGTGCATTGAACAGGATACGAGCTGGCACAATTGCTGAGGAAAGACGGATGTCCGTACCAAAGGGCCAAGTCAAACGCTTGCTAACAACTTGATTTAAAATAGGTAACAAGTGTTCAAGACATCAAATTGCTTGGAAACATACTTTTGATTGTTTTTGGCGTACAAAGATCAGAATCGAATTCCAACAACTGAATTGGAAAAAGATGAATTATATGAGGCAGGATTAGGCACTCAAGATATAGAATTTTCTTCCATAAATATGAATGCTGAAGAGTTCCTGGAAATGCTCCATGAGTGTCCAGCTATCTGGAAACCGTTGTTTGTTCTTGATGCCACTCAACTAACTGCTGGTATTTTTTTTTAATTTTTTTCTTCAAAAATTGACATTATCATAACTTTCTTTTCTAGAGGATATAAAGAAAGTGTTTAAAACAGTTTCTTACAGTGAATCAGGATCAAGGTACAGGGGTGCAGAAGATCAAGCATGGATTCGTTTTGTTGACTTTTTGGATGATTGTGAAGGTATATTATAATCTATTGTTTTTCTACATGATTTCTAAAAGCAGATTTCCCACTACATCAACATGAATTCAACTTCATATACCTATTTCTCATGGAGATCAATATCAATATTTTAAGGTTGATTTTTTGTTAGCAATTTTCGGTAATGATGGATTTGGTGGCGTTTAATTTTTTAATATAAGAACTCATTTCACTTTTCTTTGTCATTAAGTCTTGATTGTTTGTCTTCCTTGGAATCTAAAATCATTAAACAAATTTGATCCAAACTACTTTTTATTTAAAGGAAGATATCATTGTGGCAAGTGGTAGCTAGCTACATAGTATAGTTATGCTGACTCAACATCTCCTTGCAAGGGCAATAGCTAGCTAATGTGGTAGTTTTGGTCCTATCCTCATTCCATTACAGTGTTTTATCTCTATAAACCCTGCCTATTATTTAAGAAATAATTGCTTTATCTTTGTGTGTGTTGTGCTGACTAATTAGAAAACAGAATTAGCAACATTATTTAGACATGCTAGATGAAGAGACTGGGTTGAACAATATTCCAGGCTCTGAGGATACCTGTGAAATCAGAAGTTGTATTAGTGGCATAAGAAACCTTTTCACTGGAATGAGAGCATCTATGTGGCGCATGTGGAGAGGCATTGGTATGTCAAATCATTTTTTTGAGGTTAAGCATTTTTGTAAAATTGGCAATTCTTTTATTAGAAGCTGTATAGTATTAAAAGACTGGAAGATTTATTATTTTTGGTTTGGAGTCCTTTCTAATATGCATGTATCATGTTATAAGTTCCGAGTGGCACGTTATCCTGGGCACTAATGACTTATAACCTCAAGTTTGAGTTAAGTTGAGTGGAAGCATTAGATCAAGTAATTTACAACTAAAATACACATTTTGTACACTGCCTACAATGTAGCTACTTCTATATTGCTAGCCAATGGGTCAGTTGACCTGTCACTGGATAGACATGATATTGTAGTTAAAAATTTTTTTTTCTCAGTTCTATCATATGTTTTTATTAAAACCTAACTAGACGTTTCGACTTCTTGCCTAAGTCCTCTTCAGGGTCAGTGAGGTCAAACTTTATGTTGTGATATGATAAATACAGAGGACTTCGGCAAGAAATAGAAAACATCTGGTTAGGTTTAATTAAACATGTATTGGCTGTTAGAACTGAGAAAAAAAATTGCTATTATTGTAATTATTTCAGCCAAGAATGACTGAATCATTGAATTATTATTATTATTATTATTATTATTATTATTATTATTATGTTTCGACTGAGAATAATATTGTCCTTTTTCTTTCTTTTATCTTCATTTTTAATGGCTTTGTCATTTTCTAGAGTGCAAGTATAATTATTTTCTCTTGTTCTTTCCATCCTACCCTTTCCTTTTTTTCTTCCTCCTATTTATTTCCTTCCCTTTTTCTTGTCATAGATTTGCCCCAAGAAGTAACAGAAGATGGTGGGAATCAGCAGGAACCGTCAGACTTACGTCTGTCCTCAATGCAAGGTGCACATGAGCTGACTAAATCATTGTATAAAACATCTACTAAAATATTCTGCTGCAATGCTTGTGGGTGTAAACTATATGCATTGACAACTTAATGATACTTTTCAACCTTTAGCTGCTGTAGGAAAGCACCTTACAAGCAGGGATTTTCCCAATGAGGAATAAGTCATTTTAAATGTAAAGTGGCTCATTCTCATTGTTGCCCAGGGGAATGTAGTTGCATAGGTATACAGATATGTTTGCACAAATACTGAGTCAGTTAGTAAACAAATTCTGCTTAGTAACCTACTTTGGAAAAATAAAAGTGCGCATGAGTGAGTGTGTGTGTGTGTTACTATGTTATTGAAGGGCTTTATTTAGTTGTCGGCTAATATAACAAATAGCAAGTACGTGTACCCTGCCGCACTGTGGCGCATGATATATTTTAAAATGTATTACATTGCTTTGTTAATATATTTATTTTATAGTGTACAAAAAGTAATTATTGTGCTTAAAATGGAAAAAAGAAACATAATAAATAAGTCGTACTACGTAAGGTTTTTGAGTAATGATGCTCTGTATATCATTCTCTGGCGAGCATAACAAAGTGTCAGTAACTGCAGGCACTAAAGCTCCCCTCTACTAATGTCTCACCCTGTTTCTTATTCTCCTCTACGGTGCAGAAAGAGTGACTGGGAAGCTCTCAGTTCTTATATTGTCCTCTCCTCTCTCTATTAGTGCTTGTCATAATTATATAGTCTCCTCCTTCTCAGCCTTTACCTCATATTGTCCCCCTCTTCTTCCCTTTCTTCATCAAGTGTTTCCTTTCTCCTTCTCAACCTTTCCTTCTACTGTCTTTCTTCTTCAGCCATATCAGTTCTTCTTTACCTTCTCCTTTCCCTCTCTTCAGCTCTTTCTTCTTGAGTCATGGTTTTTCTTCTCCTCCTTTGTCTATCTCTGTTCCTTTCTCTGTCCCTGTCTCTTTCTTCTTCAGTTAGCGGACTTCTCCTGTTTCTAATTCTCTCTCTGTTCCTCAGTCTCGTTCTTTCTCTTTCTCTCTCATTCTCCTTTGCTGATAAAGATAGCTACTCTCCAATTTTTGCCACTCTTGTCTACTTTCAAATTGTTGTACCTGGTTTGGATGCTAACAAGTTCGCCTTGTCAGTAGTCTCACATAGCCATTACTTTTGTGCTCTTGGTTTATTCGGTAATTCATTGCTAATTCATGAAAGCTGCTTTCTTGTTTCTCTGCAACTCTTGTCTACTATCAATTTTTTGTTGCACTGCAGGAGAGCAGAGGGTGCCTGAGTCCACGGAGAAAAACAACAACAGGGAAACAGAAAAATTTTGGATGAAGAGGAGAAATGGAGGAAGAAGAGATGGGCAGAAGAATGGGGAAAAAAAAGAGGAACAGGGAAAGTCAGAAAAGAAGAACAAAATTCCAACACACACAGGTAGATTGTAATTGTAATATTATACAAAGGCTAAAACTGGTATTAATAGTGGAAAAATTAATTTGCATGCTAGCAGTCATAATTAAAAGTTTTATTCATTGACTACAGTAAGATTGTAATTGTAATATTATACAAAGGCTAACTTCACGGAAAATGTCAGAAAATATAACAATGTGTTCTCTTTTTCTATACCTGAAATTCAAATTGTACAGGTCAGCATGCATACATACATGGTTGTAAACCTTGGTCAATGCATTAGAAACATGTATGATTTGTTCGTGGTGTCAGCTGCATCATTCCATTTCAATTGTGTTCAGCCTGCATGTTCAGCCTCTTCCTCCTGTCAGTGTAGATATTTTTACTATTAAGTCAAAGCATAACAATAATATTTCTTAGTACTAATATTTATTTAGTTCATTAATTACAAGGTTAAATGATTTTTTTTAACATAAAAGGTGAAAGGAACATTCAACGTGGTACAGAAGAGTTTTATTGCAGGAGGAATTATAGAAGTAAAAACACAAATGCCATGGTATGGCAGGTAGTAGCTAGTTATTGAGCGAGCGAAGCAAGTGAGATACTATTAGGAGTGGACAATTGAAAATTGGTTATATGATCTATATATATATATATATGGATGGATTTTACATATGTCCTATCACATGCAGTTCTTTTTTTCTTTAAAACACAGCTTATTTGGCTTGAGTTTCTTGTGATACTATAGCAATAAGCAAGACTTACTTTAGTATTAGGCTCAAAACTGTGTGATACTTCCTTCAAAGTATTTGTTTTTTCAAGTCACAAAACCTGCGGCAAATAGTTACCATGGTATTGATGACTCCTTACTAGACTAGAATTCAGACTCGGCCATTTCTTAGTAGCAGAGTGCTTTTTTATTGGGAGCTACTGGTCATTATTTGGACGGTCAGAATGGTTTCAATTATAAAGACGATACTGTTTATTGATTGAGGTAAGAAAATAATTTCATATTTGCTAGCTAAAAATAATGGTCCACTGCTATAATATATTCGACTTATTGGTGTGCCAGCGAAGCGAGCGAGACACTCTCAGGGGTAACTCAATTGAAAATAGGGGATGTTTGTTTGTTTGTATATGTGTGGACATACGTATGTCATTTTGTACTTTGATCCTCACGTTTATGTGTTTGCTTTGTGTTCTACCCCTTCCCATACCTCCACTAAGCAGAATCTTTTTGTTTAGCAATCCGGTATCATTCAAGGAAATTAAATTATTTATCCCTTCATTATTAGGTTTTTTCTGAATGCAACAGGATGCACTTAGGTCTTAAAAACTTACTGTTTTATTCAACACTATGCAGTACTAGAAATTCTTGTTGTTGTTGCTTTTTCAAGTTATGGCGAAAGGTTACTATGGTATTGAAACCCTTTACCAGACGTAATTAAAAAAGCATGACAATTATTAGAGACTACAGAAAATACCAATACTCGGAGAAATTGAGGTGAGAATGTGGTTCTGTACTTGTTAGCTAAAGTATATAATGTTTACAATGGCTACGTACTTAGCTATACTTGTAGAAAAGGACTGATAGATTATTTTGAAGTGTTTCATTTGTGCACTGGCTCGCTCGCCCTTTGTGTTCAAGCACATCACTAGTAGTTAAAACAAAGCCTGTGTCAGAGTGAACACTGTCCTCCCATGAAGAGTGTCTCCCCCCCCCCCCCCCCCCCCCCCCCCCCCCCCCCCCTTTCCCCCCTCCCCCTCCCCTCCCCCCCCCCCCCCCCCCTCCCACTCACCC
>WLWI01005443.1_pt1 | contig 10618 bp, 7 predicted proteins | sample 6701501 | NCBI WGS metagenome assembly WLWI01 (sample SAMN12718690, study PRJNA515312) | sponge metagenome | isolation source: marine sponge | host: Mycale hentscheli | place: New Zealand: South Island, Marlborough, Capsize Point | collected 2014-11-01
AGGCAGTTTTACTATTGTAAACATTATTGGGATGATGAAGAAAAGGTATGTGTATGTTAAATGACTGTAGTGAGGGTCTATACAGTAGTTTAAAAAAATCCACTCTTTAAGTTGGAAGCACTGTATATGACATGCTTAATATTGTATAACCTAATTAAGCGTATTTATTTCTCAAGCTCAATAATTCATACCTGAATTATGATTCCATGACTAGAGTACTCCTTATGCAAACCATGTGAGATATAGTTGATAAATACCTTTACCACAACAATATTTACATAATAAAGTAATACACACATAATTTTTTTTGGTTTACAAATTAACTTAGTTAGATTCAAGTTAAGTACATTAGTTCCATAAGTAATGTTATCTAGCATCATTCTAGTGGGTGGGTGACCCATTGAAGTACTAACACTTTTTTTTTCATTTTTGTAATTTTGACTTTTGAAACATGATCCGTATAAATTGAAGTTTAAAAATTAACACATTACTAACTTGACTTTCGATTTACTCTTTTAACTTAATGTATTATGATTATATAATATTTTGTGGAAATACAAACATTATCACTCTTGCCAATGGTGCATTGTAGAGCAAAATAACATATAGAAATATTGATGAATAGTATAATACTATTTACATTTCACTACAAATTACTCATTACTAGCAAGTGCCCCATCACCATGCTTATCAGTAGGTCACAGAAATGTTACTGTTTTTTTAATATTATATTCGATTGGTTTTCTATAGTTTGGTAGTAACAAAGATGAGCTAATAAGGTGTCAGTGGGCTATTTATTTAACAGCTAAAATCAGTCAAGTTAAATTTACACAAATTTCAGTCCTGGTGGTTTCTATACTAAAAGCGGTATTACAGTAAAATTCAATGTATTATTTACAGAATACCTTGATAAACAAGTGGGAAAAGTATATGTGACCGTCTACAGGAAAATCGGGCACAACGCGGCCCCGACCAAAAATTTTTTTTTTGCACTTACACACTCCTCGGCAAGCAGATATTAAGCTCTCCAAGTTTTATCACCGTAGCTTTAGCCATTCCCGCTATATATCACCTAACCGTTCCCTTCGTTAGGCTTATTTAATACAATTTTAAGAACTAAATCGATCTTTTTGCGACGTCTACGCATGCCGCGTTGTGCCCGATTTTCCCATAGACGGTCACATATGTGCATCTACAAGGGTGTGTGACACTATTGACACTTGTGGGTGTGGCATCTGTGGGTGTGGCACATATATGGTCACTACTTCATCTGGGCATTTCCTGCTAATCAATTATTCCAAGAATGTGTTTTCAGTTTGACAAATTGCCAGAAAGTGTTAATTGCCTCGACTTCCTTATGCAACACACCAATGGGATGCAGGGGTTCACTGGGTATAGTCCAGCAGATAAGAAAAATTATTGTGACAGAGTGGACCAAAGCATGAAACTTGGTATGCAGGTTCGGTTTGGCATATATATATAACAGTATCAGAAGGGGTACCAAAAAAAATTGTTTAATTAAAACAAATTTTTAAAGTGTGAAATTTTGATTAACAGTTAATTATGTAAAAGAGCTCAATATAAATTGTTTATTATAATGTATTGTGGTTTAATACTTGATTAGGAGTCACCTGATATTACAGGCAGCTAGAGGACAATTTCTGTGACATGTAAGTTGTTGTACTTGGGAGTTGTGAAGGTGTAGTCATAATTGAATTAGTGGCCCCACCACACAATGATCTCATGTTCTGTATCATCTGTTTATACAAAGTTCCTTGTTCAGTCACCCTCATTCAGTTCAGTAACCACTAGAAGGTTCCACAAGTCGAAATATTATGGTTTTATTCTACTGAAATAAATTCTCTGAAACTTGTAACACCTGGCTAGCTATCAGGGTAGCTAGTTCTATTAAATAGTCTAGCTGCCTGTAATATCGCCGTTTTTTTATTTTCGCTATAATAATTGTATTGGGCGCGCAAATAAAAAATTAAAAAATTCGCGGGTATCGCCGATTATATTGACCAAAGTTTCTTGTAAGACATATTTTTGTAAAGGAATGTATATCTGGATGGTACTCCTTCTAATATTGCTGTACATACCTTCAACAAACACTGTGCTAAGTTTCATGCTTTGGTCCACTCTGTCACAATATTGCATCAAAACTACAATTTTCCACTGGACTAGTAGGTGAATTGACCTCATCTGTGTGTGTGTTTGAATTGTGTGTGTTCGCAGGCTTAAAAGCTACAGGCAGAGAGTGACATCACTGATTGCATGAAGTCGTTTGACGTATTGTAATGAACAGAAAAGCTAAGAATGACCTGAATTTGATAGTAAATTCTGGAGGGTTACTTATCGAGACATTGGGATGTTTAGTTACTATTTATATGGTATGTGTCACGCCACTGTTTAGCCCATGGCTCTATTTACGTAAGTTAAGTAAAGTGTCCGTCCATGCTGTGAGTGGTGGGTGGGGATATCTAGCGCGGCTCAATTCAGATGCTTTTAATTAACTTCTTGTGTAGGTGCCATAAGGAACCCAACTAAAAAGTTTGTCACCTGAAAAGTAGGGTATACCTGGGTGAAATATTGTCTATTTCAAGGAAGATGTTCAGCATGGGGTGGGGGCTTTAAGGGCATGCATTTTGTGGTTTTAAAGTGTTCATGTGAGAATTCACATTGTTAGATAGCGCCCTAAAATTATGAGGGGGCTCCACCCCCCAGAGCCTCAACAATGCATAGCCACCTACATATGATACCCACTGTAAGACAGACACTATATTACACATCAAGTACAGTTGGTATTCCTTTAGCTTCTACCAGTTAACAAAGCATAGCACACTATAAGAGCCTCTGAAAAAAATATTACTATGGTACCTTATGTGAGAACGTGATACTAGTAAATCCTTCAAACATAGCTGGGTTATCTCGATCGCCTTTTACACTGAAGTACACCTCTAGCTATACTGTTAACTGGTATTGTATGCTACAGTCTCACTCTCAATAGATAATGGAAATTCACTTAAATTATTTTATTCATGGAATTTTTCTGTTGCTGCCAATTTATCACTACACCATTCAGCCTGGTCCATGAACTGCACACGATCAGATTAGATTATTTTTTACCCACACAATTTTTTCGTTTCTGTCGGTTACTAAATGTTGGAACTGGTTGTCATCAGTGCTTCCTAAAACAAGTGCATATAATGCTAAAATACGAATCACCATAGTGTCCAAGGAGGTGCAGACAGTTTTGCATGGGCTAAGAGGCTCCATTGGGTCTGAGTGATGACTTTACTGCTGTGGAACCCTTCTCTGCATATGTACCGACTGATGAGCCACGCCTTTACCACATCACATAAACAACAGTACTCACCTTCAAAAGGCATTGGTCGTCAGGAATGGCTACTGGGCTGTGCTTGTTGATGAGTTTGTTACACTCTGTGCACATGTTAGCCTTTAGCATGTGAGGAACGAAGGTCCTACACGGAACCTCCCCTGATAGATGAATCTGGCTCAACAATTTGGGGTCCATGTCTACCGAAGATGACGGGACTTTTCTTATGCGCACGATTTAATAAATGTGCGCAACACACCCCCACCAATTGTGCAAATCAATTTCCGCTGAACTAACAATATTAGGGCCCTCCCCAGCTTCAACTTTGCAGTTTTGTCTGCTCGGCATTGCAACCACTGTTAGAGAGCATGAAAAGTTCGTTGGCTATTGACAGTAACAGCTATGACGTCGCTAAGTAAAGCGTTACAGGACTCTAGAACGGGGACTGGAGTTTTTGTGTGCTTCATGTGCAGCGGCGGAGGAGCTAGCGGGGACAGAGCTCTCCTTCGAAGACTGTTAGTGTTATTGTATCACTGTTGTTGTTAACTTAAGAGGTAGCTATAGCAATGGCCGCTGCCGATACCATCATGACGTCCCGGGTACCGTACCCGTCTAACCACGCCAGGACGCCTTCTACGCTCAAGTTTCTAGTTAGTAGCGAGACAATGGAAGAGGACGTTAAGGATACGGTCAACTTTAGAAGAGTTCAAGAGCTTTTCTCTGTGAATATGTCGGTTTGTTCGGATGGAGAAGGTTATGACGTGGTGTCTTTGACTGGTTCTGATGCGGATAGAATTGAAAAAGCTCGGGTGAGTCATTTTATTTATTTTCTTTTTGCTTTCTTTCAGTCTTTGTTTTCTAAAAACTGGACCTTCAACTTACATAGAATAGTTAGCCTCACTAACATTGATCACTAACAATGGGTTGGTATCATAAAATACCAACTAGAGTAACCTAAAAGATAGGGGTGAGACTTGATAATTTTTTTTGTAATGTGCTAGCTTTATCTGGATGTACTATATCCTTTTAGTGTTATGTTATGGCCATGAGCAGTCCCCAGGCCTTCTGTGATGTCCAGTGCAGTCAATCCATGGCAGTGTTGCTAATGACCCAGCTCAGAGGCAGCATTGAGAGAGACCACCTTGTCTACCTACGCAGTAGCAACTGTGCTAACTCCACAGCAAACAAGCATCAGATCCTTACCAGTACAGGTTCTGTGCGTGTGCAAGGCATGGATGACCACGTTTCTGCGGCAGTATCGAAGATACGTTCATTAATAGAGATGGTGGAACAGCAGGGACACTCAACTGTGGATATCTGTCGAACAGTGTCCAACAGATCTGAAGTGGGTTCAAGTCCCTACCCGAAACCAGTGTGTTTGGACTATTTCAACATGAAGAAACTTGAGCCTAGAGTGGATGAGTTTGGGGAATTGAGTTACGGAAGTGGTTCTGTTCCAATTGTGGGGGACTTTGCGAGAGGAGGAAAACTGCTTTTACCAAGAGACACGCCGGACCCAAATTTAGAGAAAAGGATTGAGTACTTTGTCAAGTTGGATTTTCCAAGGGAGAGAGTTCGTTCAGTTTTAGAATCTCTAGGCCCGCACGCCTCTGAGAATGAAGTCATGGAGCGTCTGATGAAGGTAACACCGGGCATCCAGCCCGTTATCAAGCCCCACCCATCCAGTCGTCGCAGGGGCACTCCTCCCGGCCCTGACGTGGGCACTGATGAGCAGGAGCAGCCGCCCCCTTCCGTCCCGCCAACTGTGCGGAAAATTCCAGTGGATCCATCCAGGCTGAGAGCAATTGTGATTGATGGCAGCAATGTGGCGATGAGGTCAGTCAATCTCTTTGTTGGTTGTTTTTGTTGTTGTTTATGTACTGAAAAGATCTGGAAGGGAGACCTATGAATAGTGTCTTTAGCCTCTTTGGTATCTTTAGCCTCTTTGGTTTTCAGTCCCAGTTGTAGCAGCCTTGCAGGAATAAATCCCTGGGAATCAGCTGTTTTGGCTAGAATAAATAACAAGCTCAATGGGCTCAAATAAACAACTGATAAAGCTGGGCTGGCTGGTGGTGCTCACAGTGGTAGAGGATATCATTATGGATGGCTAATGCAGAAATGGATTTGTATTAATGCTTTGTTTGAACGGGCCAATTTAGGAATGAAAGTCATTTCAAGAGATTTACTAAACAAATTATTTTTCGCTCACTTTCTGTTGTTATTTTCATCTTGTTATGAATGTATGCATGGATAAAGGCTTCTCTTTCTGTTTTGGACAAGCTATTTCAGAGCTTACCTGAAATCATTATTTTTTAAGTGTTGGTGAGGTCATAGTGAAAGGTTTAAGGTAATGGGGGGGTTATAATTATTGAAGGGCCAAGGTTAGGTTGTGGCAGACTCTCTGTCTGTACTGGGCAGAGTGCAAATGCCAGTTGGAATGTAATAGTCTACCACAAGACATTCTTGGAAACATTTTCAGTTTCACTTGGCGGGGCTTGACACCATTAGTGGGCTATTAGATTAGTATTAAGGGGAGGAGGAAGGTTGTTAAGATTCATGGTAGAAGTTTTTGTAATTTTCCTTTTTTTGCATCACAGATTTTTTTTTCTTTTGAAGTAGTATTGGATGGTGGGACAGAGTTAGCTCATCATTCGGTTTGTTAGGCCACAATGGGTCTCTTCATCTTCAGGTATATCACTTCCTGCTTACATTGCAATGTTAGCCAAGCGTACATGACACTTACATTCCTCTACTACAACATGGCTCCTTTGTTCTTAGGCACTGGACTTTAAACAAGTGAGGGGTGTGTAGGTAGCTTCAGGTAATGCAGTTGTTTTATAGAAGTGTGAAGCGGCAGAGAGAAGCACTTGGAGCCATACTGTGGTTGAAGGGTTGGTTAAAGGGTTAATAAGGCGTGAAAGCTTGGAAAAGTAATTTTAGAGTGTTTGTATATTCAGTATAAGGGATTAGTTAGTATAATTGTAAAGTGTGAATTTCCTAGTATAAAGGCTATCAGGCTGTGGTCTAGGATATATATAATTAAGGGTTCACCCTCTCCCGCCATCAGGGCTTTTGAAGTCTGTTATTCACCTTACTGAAAGGAAATAGGGGAAGTCACCTCTTGCTAGGTGTCATGGCTTCTCAGGTAGTGGCATAGATCTTCCCCTGCCAGCGTGTCTTGTGAACAGCCAACAAGACCACACTGAATGCAATCCTAAGGTTATGGTACCACTGAACTTTGATAGGGCAGCTTGACAAGCTACTGGGTTTGCCCTCAAAACCCTGCTTCTGAAAAGTGCCTTTTAAATTACAACTGTATAAAAAGAAACAAAAGTTTTAAAAAAAATAGAAGCCTTGTGGCTGCATAGTGCCAGCAAACCATATTTTTTGTACGTGTAGCAGATTGGGGTACTGTTGAATCAATAGTCCTGTTTCAAGTTTGGGAGAGTATGTGCATTCTTTGTTTAGGCATTTGGGTGCTCCCCCCATTCTCTATGGCTTGCTGGGTAAGGAAGCCAATTATATTCATAGGTGCACGGGTACTACCTGTCTGGCATGCTAGGCTCGGCATGACCATGCATGACCATGCACGGCTCCGTGTTGCTTGTCAGTTGTGGTGATGTAATGGGAGGTAATCTAGTCTTCATGTCAATGAAAACAAGTCAATTGCCAGAGGCCATCCCTAGAAATTAAGTTTGAAATATACGTATACATTGGGCACTAGGGCATTTTACAGTATTTATTGAAATTTTCTTGTCGTTGTTTTTGTTTATATTAGACATGGCAACGGACAAGTGTTTTCTTGCCGTGGTATCCAGATTGCAGTGGACTATTTCAAAGAGAGAGGACATGACAAAATCACCGTCTTTGTCCCTGAGTGGCGCAAAGAAAGTTCAAGACCAGAGAATCCCATTACTGACCAGTACCTCCTCGAGAAGCTGGAGAAGGAGAAGCACCTTGTGTACACTCCCTCAAGAAGACTGAACAATGGTAGACGCATTGTTTGTTACGATGACAGATACATAGTGAAGCTGGCACACGAAGAGGGCGGAGTTATTGTCTCCAACGACCAATTCCGCGATTTGATGCAGGAGAATCAGGAATGGAAGAAGGTCATCGAGCAGAGGTTGCTGCAGTTTGCGTTTGCATCAGACTACTTCATGCCTCCTGATGACCCTCTCGGGAAGAATGGACCAACTCTGGACCAGTTTCTGAGTATTGACTCGCACGATTTGATGACTGGATCGAAGAAAGCGTCCTCATCGGATAGATCCAGTGGCAGCAACAGTAAGCCAATATGTCCACATTTGGGGAACTGCACCTTCGGAAAGAAATGTCGCTATTACCACCCAGATCGAGAGCCTCAGGCACAGCCATTGAAACAGGAGTCAACATCTCTCAATATAGCCAAAGCGCCTGGTCACCGCACTCCCAGAAGCACCACTCCGTCACCGGGGCCTGAGGGGTGGAGCAGCTTAGGTAGATCTTACGGTGCTAGCAAATCAGATCGTCGAGGACAAGCATCCAGCCACAGTTCAACAGATGATTTATATCACCATGACAGACATGGCAGTGGGAGCTCAGGAGCAAATGGTGAAAACCCGTCAGGGATAGACATTTCTAACTTGGCAGAGGAATTGGAACGAACAAATCTCGGCAGTCCCAACAGGAAATTAAATTACGGTTTGGAGCGTGTGCACCAATCTAGGGCAAACCGTGTGGTGTCATCTCCAGTGTTCTCAGAAGGTGTCAGTTCTTCTGTTGCCGAGGTGTCCCGCCCACATAACTACACATTTCCCCTGGCTCAGGTCCCACAGAGGGACTCTCGCGGACCCAACGTGACCGGAGATCACAGCTATCTTCTCAATCAAGCTCCCAGCGGGAACATCAGCCAAGGCCACGCCCATGTGAACCAGTTGCCGCCACACAGCAGCTCCGGTGTCATGGCCGGCCACATGTCTCGACAGCAGTTTTTGCCGGGTCATTCAATGCCACCGGCAGATGCCCAGCAGCAACGAGTTAGTAGCCAGTTCCGTCCTCGGGATCCTCAGTTTCCTCAATCTCAGCCTCAATTCTTGACTCAACAGTCGGCAGGATCTGCTGTCTATCCTCAGCCAGCCCCACCCCCACCAGGTGGTAGCTCCGCCCATCATGGAGTGCCAAGTCATCTCCCATCGAATATTCGCCTCGGATCTTCTGATTACTATTCGGAGTTAGTAACGGACTCTGCACAGCCGCACTCTGGACTTCCAAGTCACCACTATCAAGTCACACCTCCCAGCCATAACAGTATCCCTAAATACGACGGACGCTCCAATCCCGCCCAATCACTGGATGTCACGCGCCAAGCAAACATCGCATCTCACTTGCTGTACTCTGGTTCGCATGCTGGCCTAGTCGTGGACCAATCTGACCTTCGCTCCCAGCACTATCCTTCCTCTCAATCTCATCATCCTGAACGCCGCAACTACAATCAATCTATGAGCGGCAACGCCCCTCCAGTGTCCGCCTTTTCAGTGGGTCAAGGATACCACAGGGATTGGGACTCCCGGAGTGGGAGGCAGGACCTGTACGGTGCCTCAGTCAGTATGCTTCCCGGTGAGCATAGAGTCAGGTATGTGCTGGATCAGCATCCGTAAACCCACTGCTCAGTCAGATTGAAGTGCTGGCTTCAATATATTCGTCGTGGTCACAGTAGTTGAGTACAATTTCTCTTTCGCAGCTTCTTCCTTATGTTATCCAGTGATAAGACTGGTGGGTCTTACTCGTGAAATATGTAACACTCGAGGGAAATTTGCTTGATTTTTTTAAATATTTCCCCCCCTCTTTATTGCTTCTACATTTATTTCTGGTCAGTTTGTCGGCCAATGCAATCGTACCAAGCCAACCAACCAATCAAGTCATTTAGCTACATACGTGGAAATGTGATTTTCATTAAACTTAACAAACTTGTCAATTGTTCATTTATTTTGTCTCATCAACAAATGGTTTTGTCTTTTTCGTTTCATCAATGTTGTTACAACTCCCATTCTGCTTTGCTTCTGGTGAGCAGAAGTGTTTCAAGTTTTATAAGAAGTTTTTAGTTGGGTTGCATCAACCTTTGCTTGTTAGAGCTGTTTCAAGCTCTTTTTCACTGAGTTTTTTGTAAGCACAATTTCAAAATGCAATTCTTTTTGTCCTCGTTCATTTTTATGTATGACTGTCCCAATTCTATTATGAACAATTATGTTTATTAAAACAAAGCAAAATGCTAATTTGGTCTTTTTACGGGCCTCGGGTGATTACGTCATAGCGCCAGCCGGTAAGAAAGTAAACAAACCTCGGCGAGAGGTAGGTGTCGCAATCTGAAATTTGTACGCCTAGCCTGTGATGAGATTAGTGAGGAAAAATGTGCTTCTACCTGCTGCTGCAGACGCTGAAAACGTTTGGGTTGGTTAGCTTCTACTATTCCTTCTCTATAAGTTTGACATTTTACAACAAATGGGTACTCATGGTGAGTTGCTCCACAGTCAACAGTGCCGTTATGGCTGTAATTAGTGCGCACCCTGTCTTCTCGCCTAAACCTGCTCATTATTATATTTGTTTGTGTCAGGGATATCCTTTCCCAGTGTCCATAACCATGATACATCTTATTATCAAGTTCCTCCTTGCTTGGCTGGTGAGGAAAGTGTCGGGCTGGGCCACTACTAAGGCTCCAGTAGAGCTCGAGTGGAAGGCATATCTCAAACACATTGCTCCAATTGGTGAGCCAGAGACTATAACTATGCCTTTATCCTTGCCAATTGCTTTATTATTTTATTTTATTATTTTATTATGCAGCTATCTTTAGTGCCCTGGATATTGGCCTTTCTAATTGGAGCTTTTTGTTCATCACTGTCTCTCTGTGAGTATTATTATTTGTGGGCTTCAGTAAATGGAATGGGTATTTAGGTAGGTCAATGGGATGTACAATACAGTAGTGTTCTCACTGTGTTATTGAAGATGAATTGCTGAGCTATGCATTGTGATATTGTGATTAGTTTTCTTTTCTGTCAGCCCTTGGGGACTCTTTTAAGTGTGGGTTTTGTCTAGTGAAATTCAATTATAGTAAATGTTAGACTCATCATAGTATTCACTATTTATAGCATCAGTGCTTGCTGCCTGTGTGGATCACATACATATGTGACCGTCTACAGGAAAACCGGGCACAACGCGGCGTGCGTAAATATCGAGAAAAGATCGATCGATTTCTTAAAAATGTATTGTTTCAAGCCGACGGAAGGGAACGGTTAGGTCTATTAT
>WLWI01005445.1_pt1 | contig 10617 bp, 7 predicted proteins | sample 6701501 | NCBI WGS metagenome assembly WLWI01 (sample SAMN12718690, study PRJNA515312) | sponge metagenome | isolation source: marine sponge | host: Mycale hentscheli | place: New Zealand: South Island, Marlborough, Capsize Point | collected 2014-11-01
AGCGAAATCTCGATTGAGTTACCCCTGATAGTGTCTCGCTCGCTTCGCTCGCTCGCCAATAAATAAACTAACATCCCCGATTTTCGATTGTGTTACCCCTGTAAGTGTCTCGCTCGCTACGCTCGCTCGCCAATTATATTATAGACTGTTTCCATCTCGTAGAGTCTCTACTGTAGTTATAGATGATGCTATGAGAAAAATGTGCTTTGAGACTTTTTTGGTGGGGGTGGTTGGGTGACAATCGTATTATTATTTGTTTCTGTAAGGAGCAAGATCTATTTTCATGATTTAGACTCAGCTCTATAGCCACCAATAGTAGGTATTACAGTTACAATGATTATCATTTCACTTCATGTATTCCCAGTAGCTATAGTAGAGTAATTACTGAGTAGCTATTCTTTTTATTTTAGGTTTGTGCTGAGCATGATATCATTTACAGTGATAGCTAACTCAGCTGAATTGTCATTGTCCTCAAATAGGCTAGTAGTTGATAACAACAGGGCCAAAAGTATACTGTGCAATTCTGGGTTTATCCAATCATGTCAAAGCAGCTGCTAAAATATGAGCTGGGGGGGGGGGGAGCCCCTATGAGCCAACCCTCCTCAGAGGATTACTGCTAACTTTACAAGGAGAGTTACCAACTCTAGTACAAACTACTGCAGATAGCATAATATATTTATTACAGTGATAGCTCAGTCCTTTTTTTTTTTCTTTTTTCTTTCTTTTCTTCACTTCCTCTGGCTAATGAAAATAGTTAGCTCATGAAATATCTTGGTCATAATATCACACTTGACTTGTGTAATAAGTATTTATATAGATTATTAGTTACTTAGTAACTGCCATGTGTTTAATTATAGCTATATTTCTCCAGTAGCTATCACCTGTGGACAAACATAACTTTGTATCATAGATTGTTAACACGAATTTTTTTTTTACAAAATAGAGTAAATGTACATGGCATAAAGGGGATTATTCCATGCCAGATATCTTTGCAATGTTATTTTTAGGTACTGACCAGTGAGATAACTCATGTTATCTCATGGTGTTCCTCCCATGCTGTACTGGCAAGCTCATTGCCCTAGTAGTTATCTGCAAATGGTGTTATCTCATGCTGTACTGGCAAGCTCCTGGCTTGCCAGTTTTCCTGGTTTTTACAACAGCTATGTACCTTCTGTAAACTAAAATATCTGCTGGGGGTGAGGGGGAGCCCCTAGAGAGTTCTACAGCCTACTTTACACCAAAGCTTACAAACCATAGTGCAAACTACAGTAGTGAAGATATCTAGCATGGAATAAACCACACACTACACTCATCAGAGTGATATGGCTAGATATTTCACTCTCAGGCGTTGTTTTCACTCGCCTCTGGCTCTGGAAAATAAATTAGCCTGCTCTTGAAACATTTTGCTGTATCACACTTGACTCATGTAATAAGTGCTACATGTATGTGAACTTCTCAACTATGGAAAGTAATTGATTTCTTTTAAATTTGTACGAAGCTTGTTTTTGCGAATGGTCATTCCTGTCTAAAGTAGACTGAATAAATAGTATAGCTAACGTCTTGTATTGTGAACTACACTGGATATCATTGCTTTATCACCAATGTTATGTTTGAAGGTGGCGGTAATAAAATGTAGGTATGCTTATTGAGTCACTACATGGAGTGACCCTCGCTGCAATAATTTATATTTTCCCCCTCAATATCATGTCATTGCTCATTAGCTGGTTGTTTACACTACTCCTCTTTGCTTTAGTTTTGTGCGTTCTCATTTAAGTTAACATTGTTCATTCTGTTTTATGTAGTACTTGCTTGTTGCACTTTTACCTTGGATTTTATTTTGTACAGCCATTCTTTGTTCTTTGAAGTTCCAAATCATTTGTGACTATAAGAATAAATTGACAGATATCTGGAACATACCGGGGGTAATAGATGGGCCTGATGTTTTTAAACCACCTGAATAGTAGGTATAAGTAGTGATTTTCAAGGATGGATTGCATTTAGCTAATTCATGTTCACTTTAGTTTCATTCCCATTCACACATTCCAACACTATCATCTTACTCAGACATAATAACCACCATGTTATCTTGATTCAGTCTGTATTATTTTCATTTACCAAAACTAATTCTTGCTCGAGAAAGAGTTCATAGCGAAATTACTCCACAAAATACGTTCAAATAGTTTATGTGTATAGTTAGCTATTTGCATGTAATATAGTATTATATAGACATACAAAATAATGTGAGAAAAGGAAGAGATAATCAATTCCACATTGCTTTATGATTAATGAATATTATAATTTCGTCATTTTATAAATAATATAAAAGATATAAACATATTGTCAGTGTTCTTGCTCTGCATCTGATTAGATAAATATGTTTTCATACAACTGTAAATAGTTTAAAAGAACCAATTGCTTTTTAATTCTTTTATAAATTTTGAATTTGAGGCAACTTCTAGTCTCACTCCGATGTGGAAGTGTTCAAAATCCTATAAACAGGAACAGAATTGCAGAATATCATTGTCACTGACTGAATAGCTAGTTAGTAAATGCTATAGACTTGGCTGTTGGTTGTAATGTACTTGAGTCAGTGCAGTGTCTCATAGCAACCGTGTCATGTAATGTACTTGAGTCAGTGTAGTGTCTCGTAGCAACAGTGTCATGTAATGTACTTGAGTCAGTGCAGTGTCTCATAGCAACAGTGTCATGTAATATGCTTGAGTCAGTGCAGAGTCTCATAGCAACAGTGTCATGTAATGTACTTGAGTCAGTGCAGTGTCTCATAGCAACAGTGTCATGTAATGTGCTTGAGTCAGTGCAGAGTCTCAGAGCAATAGTGTCATGTAATGTACTTGAGTCAGTGCAGTATCTCAGAGCAACAGTGCCATATAATGTACTTGAGTCAGTGTCTCATAGCAACAGTGTCATGTAAAGTACTTGAGTCAGTGTAGTGTCTCATAGCAACAGTGTCATGTAATGTTAATGTAATCATGATGTTTTACTTACTGCATATGAGACTCCGCCCATAGATTTTTGGAGAAGAATACTAAACATGTTATGCCAAAGTTTGGTATCTGTTCCTCTAAACATCTTTTTGATTTGCTCCCAACCAGCCATGCCAGACTTACTGGAGTCTAGCTTCATAAATATCTATATAACAAACAAACAAACAATATATATATATATATATATTAATATAAAAACAACAACCCAAAACCACACCCAGTAAACGAGCCAAACAACTTGGAAAATAGATGTCGTTACATGACACATTAGATGTAAAAAGTGATGTTTACACTTCAAAAAAGCTATTTCTTTGTAATTATTAAAGTCTGTTTATCAGCTTGCTTGACCATGCTCCCTTCCAATGCACTCATACACATTACTAGTAACCTGTCTATATTCTAATAGAGGTATCTGGCTGTCATACCAGATAGCTACCTCTCTAACTATATTCTAATAGAGGTGTGTCTGTCTGTCATACCAGATAGTTACCTGTCTAACATTCTAATAGAGGTGTGTTTGTTATACCAGAGAGTTACCTATCTAACTTAGCTATATTCAATAGGTGTGTCTGTCATACCAGATATTAACCTGTCTAACTAGTTTATCTTTCTGAACAGAATGTCTAGATGAACTACATCTGTTTCACTAGTAATGAGTCAAGATAGCTACTTGTCTGACTAGAGGGTCACCTGTTTGATAAGATTAGAGCTGTCTTCTGTCAGTACTCCAGTCATTACAGAGAGTACTGAGTCCAGGTGTAGTCCGTCTAAAGTGTCATTCCATAAAGGACTGTTTTGAAGTAACTTCCAAAATGCACTCATATCCTTCATTGCACACAAACATACACATACATACATACACATAAATATATATTAATCATAGCACATTAGATCCTTGTTTATGTATGAACATCAGTTAGAATACATAGGTATAATATATTAGCAAAGCTGACACTCTGACAATTTGAGATTTGGGATCGTGTGTGTGTGTGTGTGTTGAAGCTATAGGTGGGGATATAATAGTACATGTACAGGCTACTTAATTTCCACTGACAGTAATCATGTTTAAACTTAGCAAAGAGTGAAGTACAGATAGCACCAAAGGTGCGAACCCTCAGTGCTACTACACACTATTACAAAGACCAAAATTGAATAATTTATTTTATGAAGACAGTATTTGCGTGCATGGGGTACATATCAACAATTGATACTACTCAAATAAGCTAGACATGAAAGGGACACTCACCCCCACCAGTAATATTAATGAGAAACTCCAATCTCAGCACTTGGGAAACCCCTGAGACTACTATCACTGGCATAAGAAATTCTTTGCTCAGTTTGCAAAGTGATTATTGGGAAAGATACCCACAAAAACTATGATTGTATAATGGCTAAATAACTTTTGCTAAAGAGATTGTCTTGTATAATAGTTTGGTGCCTCTTTCCATATTTGAGAGGCCACAGTATTCGAGATCCACTGTTGTGTGACAGAATAACTGACAAACAAACTGACTACTATAACCCTCTTGTGCAGGGGCACTGAGGGTTAAGTAGTAAGTAGCCTTTAAAAAAGTAAAAATTGTGGATTTAGGTTTCCCCCAAAGACTATGAAGTCACAACTGCTCTAAAAATCATGGAAACCTGTAAGGTCACTTGCCCCATGTAATGACATATCCCTAAATTACTGCTTTATTAAATAAGAGAAGACCATTTTGCTAGGTATCATTGAAAGAGGCTGTAATTTAGGGATATGTCATCACATGGGGCAAGCAACCATTCTTGTTCATACATTTTAGAGCAATTGCAATTTAATACTTTAAAATACTAGCTCACAAATGTATGAACAAGAATGGTTGCTTGCCACAATGTCACCAAGACAGGAATTATCTGCATCAATATAGTTTTTTTTTTTATAGTTATTGCCAATGAATAAATATTGATACAAGAAAATATAATGAGTCTATTGGCTTAGTGTTTACATGAGTGCCTCAAGCACAAGTGTAAGTATGGCCAGTCAGACGAGTGATATTCTCCTATATCAAATGAATAATAAATGTATTGTGTGTTAAACACAATGAACAATGCTATAACCTGGATGGACATAGTAAAGGTAAAATCTTACCTGATGTTTAAACTGGTGTAGCTAAAATAATTTCCATTAAATAGCAACAGAATTAACTTACGTAATATTTCTGTATTGTTACGCCTCAACAGAAAGTGCTTACTGTAATTGTAACTAAAAGCGGGTGGAATAGACGAGGGTAGGCGGCGTAGGTTTAAAAAAGGAAGGCTAAAATGTGAAAGAGAAGGCAACAAAGCAGTTAATTAGCCGGTGGAATCGACGAGGAAAGGTGGTGTAGTAAAAAGGAGCATGAAAGAGACAGCAAAAAGGAACGATTAATATTGTAAAAAGTGGGTGGAATTGAATCATCGAGTAAAGTTGGCGTAAGTTTCAAAAAGAAAGGTGAAAGTAGAAAAGACGGTAAAAGTTGCGCAAAGCCTAAGTCCACGATCATGATAGAAGGACTGCAATACGTCTAGCACCACTGTGTGGCGGGGTACTTGCTAGTAAGATACAATTATTAGATCAAACTACTACAAGATATATATATTATTATAAATATTACAAATATTAAAAAAAGAACAAACAAAAACAATAATACAAATATTAGGTGGCCAATATCTTACTACTTAGTATTTGTATTCATATTTACTACCTATGAATTAATCTAATTTGGTATCTATTCAATTTGTAATGTAAGTGTTATCGAATTTTTATATCCTATTGGTTGTGTTCATACTAAGATCTCTTACTTCAGCTTCATACTAATGATAAATTCATACCAAGATATCTTACTTCAGTTGTTAGACTAATATGATAAATTCTTAAAGCTTGTTCGAACTGGTTGAAAGTGACAACATCTTGTGTAGCTACTCCTTGCAAGTGTCTTCCCAGATCCACTAGCACATGACTAGCTCGCCCAGTAAGCAAATGACAGACCATTCCCTGCATAGTCAGTAGCATATGAGCATCTCTCACTGCAATATCACTCCCTGGAGATGGCTTGGCAGATAGCAACATTTTATGCTTCTCTTCTGGTCTTCCATCTTCTTTGAAACTAAAGCATAATTGAATAAATATACAGAGTACAGAGTGTAATCGTAATGGAAGCACGCAAACAAACAGACTCTCTAACATGCTCCATAGAGATGTTGATGTCATTCCAACATTAGAGCCTATTTGTTTAATCACCACTTAGTAGACCAACTAGTAATTAATTAGTAAATTAGTATTAAAATAGTACTTGGTGAGTGAAAATAGCCAGCAGGAAGCTTTAGATGTAGCACCATCCATGAACAATTGAATGTGGCACAATTCATTCAATGAGTACTTTCAGACGAAATTAAGTGATAACAATTTACGTTTATTTTGACATCTGTAAGTCAAGACGGCAGTACAATAATAAAATGAAGCACTGGAGTTGCACACCCTCAGCGCTACTATACACTAGCTAGCTATTACAAATCATCGCAGATTATTCAAATAGGATATCAATCTAGCTCGAGCTATTAAAATGTTACATAAAAACGCTATCTTCATAAGAGAAGAAGCTAAATGGGCCAGGGACACTCACTGGTATATAATTTCAACGTGAACTTCACTTACACCACTCTGTAATGTTAACTTCCCAGCATAAAGAAAAACTACCGCACAAAGCAAGAAATTGTTTGCTCATGTGATTAGGATGTGACATTAGGGGGCTTTACCCACAAAAAGCTAGTACTGACGCAGAGCTGACAGCGTCACGGTTTCCCAAAAATCAGCCTGAAATAAAAAAAAAGTAGCACAACAAAAGGTCTTAAATTGTCGTTGTGAAGTTCATACCTAAATCAACAGTTAATTGTCAGTAATCTCCAAAATCAGTGTGTGACAGACAGACAAACAGTCGTGCATGCGTGCTGAGAGTTAATAACAGTATTCATGATAGCAAGTTAAATACTATGCATAGCACTCATTAGCTAAGTATTACTAGCTAATTGGTATGTTTAATGTAGTAATAGTGAACTCTAATGGCAAGCAAGCTAGTCAGTCTTGTAGCAATTATAAGCGTCTTGAAGTGAATCTGTGAGTAAATCATAAGTCTGCTAGCAGTTCTTAAGTTGTGGCAAAGACCGTAATGACCAGACAAATTGCCAGCCTCACCTTGCTCAGTGCGCACAAAGCACAAATAAACCTCTCGCTTGCAGCAACACCACACTCTCTCTCAGCTACAACAGATTGTGTTAGTGAGAGGTATCTAGACATCTTCAGAATAGTGATTTTAGGTTAATAACCCGTGAAATAACTCGTGATATTTCACAGTTGCTATCCCCCGTTGCACCACAAACGCTCATTACACTCGAATATCTAGTAGTTGATCGCAACGATCCAGATGGTTGAGGCACTAAAAATAGTACATATTGACGGGGAGGAGGTATAGCATGTTATTGATAGGGAGGAGGTATAGCATGTTATTGAAATGAGTAAAAAACACTGGAGAGAAAGACGAGGAGTGACTTCAAGTGGTACAAATGGTGTGTGACTGCGTAAAATATAGAAATGTCGAAGCTATTCCTGCTATGGATTTGTTTCCCTTATAATTATTGGCACTACTAGCTGAAGAACAAACAGTTATAATAGAATAAACATTGGATGTGTTGTACCAACTACTGCAACAGTGATGATAATTTTATTAAATGTAATACAATTGGCTCATTGGAACTTGTGTCTAATCACGTCTTACTTTGCTACACTTGCTTACCAATAATTGGTATACTCACATTTCTTTCTCTGACTGCTCATTAACGTCAGTAATCCTGAGGTAGAGTACACATCTGTTCTGTAAACTTGCTGGGAGACTGGGATGCTCTCTACTAAGAAATTGGAGAATGAACCCCTAAGCAGTAATAATTTCAAGTCATCATTACTATCACATTAATAGTAATTAAACAGCATAGTGATGGTGAGTGAGCTAGTCCTACACAGTGTAGTGATGGTGAGTGAGCTAGTCCTACACAGTGTAGTGATGGTGAGTGAGCTAGTCCTACACAGTGTAGTGATGGTGAGTGAGCTAGTCCTACACAGTGCAGTGATGGTGAGTGAGCCAGTCTTACACAGTGTAGTGATGGTGAGAGACAACTTTTAAAGCATTTATAAAAGACTTAGGAAGGCCAAAGTAACTCCAAGTGAAAAATAGAAATGGTCATGCAGCTACTTGATGACTACATGCAAACTTTTTTCCTCTTAAAAGTAAGCAATAAAATATGATTTTTTTGTCACTTTATCTACCTGTATTAGCAATGCTTCATACAGAGGGGGGTGGGGCCTGGAATGCCCCTCCCCCTCCCCCACAAGAAATCCGAATTTTTAATTATAAACGGTAACTCAAAGCAAAATTATTTTATTGTTAAATCAAAGCACAATTCTTCTATTTTTTGTTTGAAAATCTCTCGAACTTCATCAAAGTTTAGAGCCGAAAGCTCAGGATCCTCAATGGTAATTTTCATGAGCCGACCGAGATGGCCAGTAATACAGTTGCATAAACAGTTTCAATGAGCTTCATATAGCTGAAAGATCTTTGAACTCTGAACTGTTTCTGGAAAAATCCCAGAATTAGTGTCACTTCGGCCATCATTCTTACTCTGAGTCACTGACTCATCATGATCTGGTGCTAGCTTGACTTCTGAAACACCTCCCCCCCCCGAGAAAAAAATCCTGTATGAAGCCCTGATTAGGTAGAAAAAATATGCCAGAACCAATAGGTAGCTACAGTACTAATACTCTAGACAAAATCTATGCCAGTTCCTTTACTTCAGTTGGACAGTCACATCATAATGCTACTTTTTTTCATTAATACATATTGTGTATACAAGTTTGTAGGAAATACATAAATTTAGAACATATCTATAATTCACCCCTTTTTTTAAAAAACCTCCTACAAATTCTAGATCAGCTCCTGAAGCTAGTATAGTAACTAAATGATTTCAAACACACACATAATCACACATACAATTAGAATTAGCTTCCATGGATGCATAAGACTCACCTTCTTAATATCAGTTATATTGTAATAATTGCCTCTATTCTTTCCTGAACAGAAACTGTACTTGCCATGATGTATGAGTGGTAGTGCACTGAGTCTAGATCAATATGTCACCATGACAACATGAATTGTATAGCAAATTAACTCACTTCTTTCCAAATTGTCTGAATTCATAGATTGTGAGTGAGTTATCGTCCAAGAAAAAATATCCACAGAGTTGCCGATGGACGTCTCTACCACAACTACACCAAAACAAGAACTAGTATGAAGTTTTGGAGACTCCCAGGATGATTTTACCCTGGTTCTATAATTATAGTGTATATTTTAGAGACTAGCAAGCAATATGAAGGACTGCTATCCTAATGTTTCGACTTTATTATAGACTAGCAAGTTCACCGCACACAGTGGTGCTTGATGTACTAACTTTGCAAATTAGAAATGCAGTAGCATTTCCATTCTTATTATCCTCTACCACTTGGTTTAGTTACACCTGTCCATTTTGTTCTCACTTACCTTTCTTGACTCATGTATTCATGAATGCACACACCACCATCATAGTCGATATTGATGACACTTTCCCAACCCAACCCAGCTTTATTCTTGAACATACACACACTGAGATCTTTATCAACCTGGCTCATGTAATGTATAATTTATAAATACAGTTCCGATAGCGGACATCCTGAGAAGTGGACACACTCTCTAGACTGGATAAGTGCCAGGCACCAATTGACAGTTCAATTCCTACTGTACATTTACATGCTCCCAGAAGCTACCATTGTAGCGGCCCATCTAACTGACTATACTATGAACTATTACGTATACATGCATTCTGTTATGTTGCAAACCCTTTACCAGTCAATGATTAAAAAGTTTTGCTGAATTGTAGTTGTAAGTTAGGAGCCCGTAGAACGGTCTATCGGGAACTTCTACAGTGGTGACCTCGACGAACACGCTACCAATTAGAATACTTCTCTTATGGTGTAGTCGCCTACTGGACTCTGGCCTTCATCTTTGAAGTGACATTTCTATTTCAAGCACACCAGTAGTTCCATATGGCTGACCCTGCTGTGGCTGCCGCTGCTGCTGCTGCTGTTAAAGCTGTCTCCCTTAAGTTGCCTACATTTCTGGCTGCCAGACCCAATGTTTGGTTTCAACAAACAGAGGCTCAGTTTGCACTGCGTCACATTGCTGAACAGACTACACAGTACTACTACCTCCTCACTGCTTTGGACCCTGTGGTTGCAGAACGGATGGCTGGAGATATAGCAAGTGTTCCTGAAGAGAATACAGTAGAACCTCAGAGTTACGAACCCCAGAGTTACGAACTGACCGGTCAACCGAACGGCTCAATCGCAATATTAATATGGTATTAATCGTTACGGAACCCAGTTAACGCACACGCTTTTTACTTCAATTGCAGCTGCTAGTCTACTACGCAATGGCTTCCAGTTCGGCCAGTACTAGCAGCAAGGTGGCGACAAAGCGGAAGAGAAATACACTTTCTATTGAAACTAAGTTGCAGATTT
>WLWI01005446.1_pt1 | contig 10617 bp, 4 predicted proteins | sample 6701501 | NCBI WGS metagenome assembly WLWI01 (sample SAMN12718690, study PRJNA515312) | sponge metagenome | isolation source: marine sponge | host: Mycale hentscheli | place: New Zealand: South Island, Marlborough, Capsize Point | collected 2014-11-01
CACCACCACTGCATGCATGTACTGGTCCACCACCACTGCATGCATGTACTGGTCCACCACCACTGCATGCATGTACTGGTCCACCACCACTGCATGCATGTACTGGTCCACCACCACTGCATGCATGCACTCGTATAATCATGTAATTCATAGTAACACAGACATGAAGTGGCTATGTAACTGGTTTTTGATCATCTACTAGTAACACTATAATACATTCTCTGGTTGTGCATTACTTTCTTTAATTAAAAAAAAAAAAAAGTAGTACCACAGAAGTATTCCTGGTAAGGACTCAATAGACAATAAATATTCAGCTACGGATTTCTAAAATTCAAACCTTAAAACTCACTGTTACCTATCTTTACTCGATTTTTACTTTCGCATTATGAAAATAAAAAAGTTACAAGTCTATGTACCATACGCAATGCCTGGAGTACACCATCGACAGCTTAGCTAGTCAGCATTAGTGAAAAGAGAAAAACTATTACTAAGCAGCCAGAACTTCCATTGGTTGAACTCACGCAAATCCAAGTTGCAGTCCAAAAATGAAGACAATATGAAATAGAAAACTAGCGACATTTGTTATCAAGCCAATCCATACCAACTGCCACACGATACCCTAAAACATACAAATAAATTAATACACACACAAATATACACACTACACACGTACAGTATACATTGTAAAAACACTACCACACTGCCATGACAATTACACACATATACTATCCCTCCTTATATCCATCATATCTGTTGAGGTTCCATCTTTACCCTTACCTGGGCCTGGAGGTAGTATCTTAACAGAGAATAGACAGTGTATGCCTACAAATAAAAGAGACAATAAAAATATGAAAAAATAAATATAACTATCAACAACAACGTAAGAACCAAGAATCAACCAAGAATCAGGGGAAATTCAATCATCCTGTCATGAAGCTGACTATATTTTTACTACCATATAATATAATATAAAAGCAAAGCCTGGCCATGTAAATTAGCGGAGCAACAACTCTGTATTCACTTACCGGAAGAGAAAAAGAGAAAATGTACACATACTGAGCAGCAAATCTACAATAGTGAAATATGAATGTCATATAAACCTACAGCCAGTCATTAATACCGTCATATAATTATATAAATAGTACACTCTAGCATACACTAAGACTGGCTATTTTATGTCATGGAGTCAAAGCCTTTGATTTAACATACTACGAAATTATACAAAGGATATTCCCTTTTTCAAACTCTCTAGCTTTAATGTACACATCACGCAACACTGTGGCATGACAGAGGGTGTAGGGATCTCTAGGCCAGTAGTAATGACAGAGGGTGTAGGGATCTCTAGGCCAGTAGTAATGACAGAGGGTGTAGGGATCTCTAGGCCAGTAGTAATGACAGAGGGTGTAGGGATCTCTAGGCCAGTAGTAATGACAGAGGGTGTAGGGATCTCTAGACCAGTAGTAATGACAGAGGGTGTAGGGATCTCTAGGCCAGTAGTAATGACAGAGGGTGTAGGGATCTCTAGACCAGTAGTAATGACAGAGGGTGTAGGGATCTCTAGACCAGTAGTAATGACAGAGGGTGTAGGGATCTCTAGGCCAGTAGTAATGACAGAGGGTGTAGGGATCTCTAGACCAGTAGTAATGACAGAGGGTGTAGGGATCTCTAGACCAGTAGTAATGACAGAGGGTGTAGGGATCTCTAGGCCAGTAGTAATGACAGAGGGTGTAGGAATCTCTAGGCCAGTAGTAATGACAGAGGGTGTAGGGATCTCTAGGCCAGTAGTAATGACAGAGGGTGTAGGGATCTCTAGGCCAGTAGTAATGACAGAGGGTGTAGGGATCTCTAGGCCAGTAGTAATGACTGGATCATTTGCTTTTTATCTCATCACAAAACGGAAAACAATTCTGTGCATTGGAGGATCAAGATGAACACAACTCCATGGTAACAACGATAGCAATCCAACAATACACCTCATGTAAATATAAACTCTGTACAAACAGCACTGGAAATGACACGAAAAGAACTTGCACATATATTCACTGAGGCGCCACCCTAGGCAAGAAAATTATATGCCAGCTTGGTGGCATGTCAGTAGCCTACCAGCTCAGTCCCACCCACAACACCACATAGTGAGTAAAGCAGTGAAATATGTACACAACACATGAGGTTAATCTATCTAATCAGGTTAAATACAATTATCATGTTGACCCCTTACCTAGTTCAGCGAAGCGAGCGGAGCTGACTTACTAATGAGTCTGCGATATATATATATATTTAGGTCTAGGAATTGTTTTTGTTCTTGCGTGGGCGTACGTGTGCACATTTTCTCCTACGCGCTTGCACGGGCCGGGTAACCTTCTTAGCAACATTTTGTTTTGTTTACCCGCCGTACGAAGTAGCGATGCCCAGTGAAACAAATTCTGCGAAAGAGAGACAAAACGTTAGAAACACTCGGTCAAGAGCTTTGAGGGCGTTAGAAACTTCAGAAGAAAAATTAGTAAGGAGAGAGATAAGAAATGAAAAGGACAGGGCAAGGAGGAGGAGAGCTAAAATGAATATTCCTGAGGATTAAGATACCAATCAACTTGATACAGCTGTAGACTCAACTACTCTTGAAGACACTGAAAATGCGACACCATGTGAACAAGAAGCTAATATCCCCACTACTTTTTGTACTGCAAGAGTATTTTGTAGCCCCACCAAGCATGCATGGAACAGCTGCAATTACAGGGAACATGCATCGCTCGCTTCGCTATTTTGTGCTATTAGAGCGCATCACTAGTCATACATTAATATAGACTATAGCAGCATGTGAACATGGCCATCCCTTACCTAGCCACACATGGAGGTTGCTGCAGAAAAAGGAGCACTGGTTCCGTGTTCACCCACACTGCCCACACAGGAAACAAACCTAGCAACACAATGAGAATTCCTACACACACACACACATACAACAACATAATGTGCATTCACACACAAACATATTCATACATACTACACTCATGGTAAAAAGATAAACGAGCAAGCCAGCCTAGTTATAATTCAGGAGAATACCTAGTATAGACATTAATTAAATTAATGTCATTACGCTTGTTTTACCCCTACAAAAGGAATCTCTATATCGAAAAACTTCAAAAAAACAACAACACATACCTAAAAAAAAAAGCTACATGTACGCTATGTATAGTGGGATTAGTGAGCAAAAAACCAGTGCATGCGCTCCTCGTGGTTCCTGAGTTGTCAGACACACATTCATGTCTATTACCAGTTCATTTGCCTCTGCTCTTCATCTTTTTCCAAACATTAATGGCTGCTGCAGAGTTTAACTAAAACCTGTATGGCAAACAAACAAAAAAAGACAGCCTGAAGATGTATCAGAAGAAAAATCTTAGATTGTTGTGCTAATGTCTGTTTTGAACAGAAATTGATTTTTCCATAGCTTCTTCAGTCATTTCCTGAATCTTTACTACATGAAAAAGCACACCAACTGCACAACTAGACTTAAAACAACAACTTGTTCTACACACCATACGTAACCTCTCCACAGAGCTGCATAAGATAGTATCTCACACACCATTCATTCCAGTGCTCTCACACTTAACTGGCAATATGAACTACAGTGTGCATTGTATAGCACATGCAAGTGACAGGCAAGAGTTAAAACCCACACAAATTGCACCCACAAAGGAAGGCATTGTTCAGACACAAGGCTGAATAAGACTTTCCACAGACTTCATGAATGTATAGTAGGGAAGTAACTGGTCACAACAGAAGCTGCCAGGACAGTCTCCTAACAATAATGGAGCACTAACAATGTGAACTCTCAATGCTACTATACTTGCTAGCAACTACAAATTCACTTCTCACAGCAAATAATACTTTTTGTGGCATATACCTTCTGAAAATGGTAGATGTAAAAGAGAAGCTAAACCTACAAGGGACACTTACTGATAGTTTTTAGCGTGAAACTCCAACTCTAGCACTCGGTTAAATTATACTCAGCTTACAGCAAGACTACAACGCTGCAGGAAATTATTAGCTCATGTGACTGAGACGTGATAATAGGGGGTGTTACCCACAAAAGGTAGTATATACGTGGTGCTGACAGCTTCACATTTTCTAAAAATTGTCCCATAATATAAAAAAAACACAATAAAAGGACTTAAATATTTTTTCTGAGTAAGTAATTTCATACACCTAGTTTCTACCGTTAATTGTCAGTAATCTCCATAATCAGAGTGACTAGACATGATGACTGCTATATCCCTTTCGCACATGTACGCAGAGGGTTAATAATGATTTATACCGATCTACCTATCTCCCACATACTGATACTCCACCCACATTCCCTGATGCTCCACCCACATTCCCTGATACGCCACCCAGACTGACCTCTCTGTAGTATAGTGCCCACTCTTTTATAGCTTTTGTAGCCATAGGCCTGGACATGACAAGACAAAAAAAACAACATGGTAAGGGTCACCTCACTAACAAACATGATGTATTAATATCCAGGAGTAACACCATCAACCTACAATCATATGGTAGTCTATCTATGGTTGCATTAACTCATTATTTTCTGGATATTTGCACGTGTCTACTTTTTAATGTAATTGAATCACTGGATGGTATAGATGAATTTGGAGATCATTTGCCATTAACGGTAAACCAGCCATGCCTACCTGCTCATTGATTATAATTTGTTTAATCACTGACAGCTATCACCTTCACCCTGTTATTTCACCACTAATATTGGCAACAAGAGAAAAGCTATTGCATGCATTTCCCCACGCTTATCAGAGCTCCAGTCAATTATAATATGTACGTAGCATAGTTTTCATATGAGGAGGCAAAAAGACTATGTAGTATTCAATGTTAGCATACAGTACCTACATATACAATAATAATGCACAAGTAGTTACTACACTACTTGTAGTGAGCCGCCTTAGGTCAAAACTGACAACTCTGCTTCACTCACTCACTCACAAATACTTGCATAAGAAGGCGTGTCCAATCAAGTATTTAGCATGACTATTGCACTAAATTTAAGCAGTAAAGTAAACATCCATTCAATAATTGTCACTTACAACATCATCTTTATTAATATAGTTACAGAATAATAAATAACCAAAATTACCCGATATTAAACATTTTAACATGACAAGGTTTCAAATATCGATCATGTGATACAAGTGCCGAAAACTCACAACACAACTACTCACTTTATACACGAGCATGCTCAGTTGCATGTACACTAACACGTGAACAAACCTGTGCACGCACACACAAACACACCTGAGAACACAGAGTGTCAGCCGCAGAACTGAGTCCATCAGCTATGGCCAGTCCTGTCATGTTCACAAACTGTTGCCATGACGCGCACAGATGTGGAGCATGTTCGAATGATATCATACACACATTACCAACAAAATGATGTACTAGAATACATGCTAGATTAGGAGTACCACTTACCGAAGCTCCAAGACCTGGGACAGAAAAATAATACATACATACATGTACATACACAAGTAGTAAATGCAATACCACAACAGAATACAGTTACTGTAAATATCTGTTCACTAAAGTAATGTTTCAGTTGTTTAGTCTGTTTGTCTTTGTTTTGCTGTTGATGTTGCCATTAACGGTCTTTACATGTATTGTAACTTGAATACGCCATATTAGGTATGAGATTGGATTAAAGATAACATTACGAAAGTGAACTCGCAATCCTGAACCACCATACTTTGGGACTGCAGTGCCAGCCACTGAGCTTACACATGCTCACAGCGTGGCCACACCCATAGTAATAGGATATTTTGACACAACCTTACCTACGTATATACCTAGAATTAACATTCTAATTGCTACCTTCACAGCAACACTAATGTGAACTAATGTCCAATGTCGTGCATGTATAGAATCATTCACTGAACATGGCCTACCTGCAGATGAGTAAGCCAGGGAGATGTTATTGCCTTCTGGAAGGTGGCCAATAAAGATGAGAGACATCCACACGGTCAGGTACTCCAGAAATAATGTCAGCACCTGAACACACAAAATGAACCAATGGCAATGAAATATGGAATGTGGGGGGGAAAAAACAGATGACAGAGTAGTTAATGGATGGTGAAATAAATGATAAAAAAACACAGATTGTAAATAAAAATAAAAGGATTGCAAATAAACTAATGGCAAAATTATTAAGTGGGAAATTAAAAATGGTGAAATAAAATGAATAGAAGATAGTGAAATAAGAATGGCTAAAGAAATGAGTGTAGATGGTAAGGACAATGGAGACCAATGTGAGAGCAAATAAACTCTATGAATGCTCAAGGGATAAGAGTAAAATACAAGACATTGCCTCCATCTTACCAAACTCATCCACTGTCACTGCCTAACAAATATAAAACAATTAATGAAGGAGTAGGTTACAACGCTCTATTTTTTAATTAAAAACAAGAACAAGAAAAAACTACAGCAATTGCCTAGTTGTATGTGGCTGTCAGCTTGGTGCACCATGTGAAAATGATGCCAATAGATCACTCATAGCAACTGCACTGTTGGGCTAGTGCCTGTGCTGTTTAGGCAAGCCAACCTAGAGAAAAGTGAGCAAAATCATTTTCCAAGACAGCATTAGCTCCTGGAAATACTTTGTTAGTTTCTAACTTCCTCCACGGACACTACTCAAGACCCAGCGTGATGAACAGAGTCCATTTATGATGGAGGAATGAAGTTATTCATTGAATGTTATACACTGCTTAATGTGCACAGTTTAATGTTTATGCATGCAAAATAATTTAGTATCAGTTAACAAAAATACTGTATAGTCATAATGCTGTGTCAGCATTTATGATTGAAAGTTTAGCCCCAGGCTATACATTCTGGGGGAGAATTGTTGTCATTATTAAGATATGCTAGATAAGCTTATAGTACAGTTTGACAAAAAGCAATATGAGACATAGCTGCATATACAATCACTAGCTTCAGAAAATTTGTCCAACTGTACATACAACTCCATAACACCACAGGACATAGCAAGCAGCAGTGTGTGAACATGAGTCAGAAACCTGTTACAGAGTTCACAAGTGACAAGTGTATGGAGACTACCAACCAACACTGTAAGCTGTGTAAGTGGAGGCAACTGAGCAAGCACACATCTGGTGACTACAGTAACTAGGACCAGAAAACAGCTGCCCTCTGCAGTTAGTTACATGACAAGCCACAGGTGGAGGGGCAGCTATTAGTCCCAGTTCCACTGACCTATTTTAGTAACTAGCTATACTAGCACACACTACTCACTCACTTGCAACTTATGTTTATTAGTGGAACCTCCTCGTAGGTTCAAAGGTTGCATCATAAATTAGTTCACTGGACTAGTTGAATATATCTCAATCATCATCTCAGGATAAGTGGAATTACACTTCAATGTAAGGTAGAATTAATTTACACTATAGCCTCTAGCTGTTGCAGAGTGTGTGGAACAGAATAACTTAAGATTCTGACACATAATATACATTAAATAATTAGCAATTAATTATTAGTTTTGGAATTGAGCTCTGATATTCAATATGTTACACATAATTGCATACTAAAGTGCACAAAAGCACATGCCTAAACATGTACCCAAGCAGGCACCATATTAACAAAGTGTCCATTGACAAACCTTGGCACAACCTGAAACTTACCACTCAGCCAATAACAAACTTTGCCACACCCAATCTGACTAACACCAGCCAACCACATCACTTGCTACAGTCTTCATCCTTTCATTCTAGAAACTCCTTATTCATGCATGATCCTTAGAAGTTGTAAGTATTCACATTATTACTATTAACTTTATTATTATTATTATTATTATTATTATTATTATTATTATTATTATTATTTATTACACTGAGTATTACACTGAGTATATGTCACCACATTGATCGTAGAGTGCAGCATTAATCTCGTCATCAACACTACTACTAAAGATTGCACACACACACATAATCAGCAACTTAGAAACTCTGACTCCATCTTGGGCAATAAAATTAACAATTACTCCTTTCTCATGATTTCATAAAGTCTGTCAGCCTACAAGTCGAAGTTCACTGTCCAAGACAGAGTCAAGAAGAAGTGACACATGTCACATGTCTACCTATACATCTTGATCCTGTCTGCACCTAGTGATCCTGCCTATATATCCTGATCCTGCTACATATTTTGATCCTGTTCATGCATGCATGCAGTCAATCCTGCCTACATGAACACAACTTCAGATCAAGTGCTTAATTCAGTCTTTATGCCTTTCATTCATCTTATCATTTCTTTATAAATAAAGACGGCTTCATCGGGTAAACACTTCCCCAAAACGAGACATACACTGACTTGGCAAGTGAAACACTGTTAATTTAGTAATTTGGTATGTACTTAGCTACTTTTTTTTTCTTCTTTTAATTCTATTCAAGGGAACAGTTAAACTATAGAGATGGCCCAATAATGCTGCCTATACAGAGTGGCTCTATAGTAAGTAATTGTGTATTGTGCAATTAAATGTCACCTCTATGTTGTGTTGTTTCAATAATAACATTTCAATATGAGTAACTTAAAACAATTCCCTTCTATTTATAACCTAGAATCCTGATTACATTACACGATGGCTAAAAGTAACATTTTGTGAAAATCAAGATACTTAAAATTAGCGAATAGGCAACTGCAGCTATTTGACCCTTCTCACACTGAATCCAGAGTGCTAAACTTTACTGCTCACAATACCACAGCCGATCCAGAAAAGAGACAACCCAAAAGCATAAATCTGCATAGATCAATTCAACATACCATTGGAACAGATAGCTTGCACAAGGCCAGGGATTCTTCAACAATCCATTTATTCTGTAAGATTCTTATGACTCCCAGTAAAATTCCACGCAACTTAGCCAGCGTTGAAACCATTGTCGGTTTCGAGGGAACCAGAGACTCAGCAACTCCGTCGAGAACCACCATAATTTATTAACTACGCGAGGGTAACCCTTTACCAGTTAAAGGCGGTGCGGTCCAGTTTCAGATACCGGAAGTGGGAGTTAATTAATTCAGACTCAAGACCAAAATGTGGTATGTTTAGTCCGCACAAAGAAAGGGGCCCCAGCAAGACTACCATTTGGGAGGGGGGATGGGGTTTAGGGGGATTTACGCAAGGGTTGCTATATATTGTACTTAGGTAGGTAGGATGTTGCTAGGAGGTAAGACAATACAGAACTATCAATTCTAAATTTGTTGGCTAGTTTCAAGCATACAACTATGGTGATAGCTAATAAGTTCATAGTTAACAACAAATGAAATATAATAGATATTATAGTATTAGTCTTGATATAGAAAAAATGACAAGAATATAACTATTGTACCAAATGGGTTATCTTTGGGACTTGAACCTCCTTCTATAATAATACAGTAATAATAATTAAATTTATATTCACAGACTGTGAAGACAAACAAGCCACTATACAAACTTTTCTCTTGATAGTTAACTCTATAAAATGCCTCAATTTAATCTTACACATGGCATATCATAACACACACACACATACAAAATATGTGTGGCATTCATATACACTAATGTCACCACAAAGCTTGTCATTACCACAATGTACTAGACACCAACTCACTGAAGCAAACAGGTTCATTATCTATCCACATTCCATCCTCGCTACATCTCCTGGCCATTTTGCCACGTAGTATGAATCCAGGATTACAAGTATACTCAGTATATGCATGGTTGTATTTTATTGTTCCATTTGGTATTGGTGGTGGTACAAAGCAGCTAATAGCATCTATATCTATATACAAACGATACTAAAACAACTAAAATGACCATGACTACAAAAAAAAAACAGCAACAACAGTAAAGAAAAATTGGAGGTTAGTATTATTTGCACTCCACTCTCAATAGAGGACTTGTAGTCTCGAGGGCCAGACCCTCATGCCCCTCCCTCTGCAATCAATGAAGAATCCACGTGACCTCTGAGTCGTAAAGAATTTAATTACCGCCTATTGTTGCGGTTAAATTTTAGCCCAACTGCTGCCTGTGGTAGTTTTAGCTTGATCTGGGGAATACCTACATCTGCTTTGGAAGACCCTGCTTGAACTGGTTGTGAGGGCGTGAACTTACTACTTACGGAATGTGTTGTTGATCAGCTGTTAAATGAGCTTGAAGAACACGATTTGCATGTACGACTATGAACTCCAACAGTACAACCAGTCCACTTTTAGGTTCTGAATAATTTCTAAGTAAAAAACAGTGGGAGAGCATAAAAGCAAAAACTTCCCCTCGGGAGGGAAACGAAAATATCTTTTCCCTGCACGAAGGAAAGAATTGCCCTCCGCTGTTCTGCTAGTCTGGCGTCGCCGACCCTTTTCCTTCTATAGGAAAAGAATCGGCGACGCCAGACTACTGTTCTGCATGCGCAGCTTTGTAACCAATGCCCTCCACAACACTTCTCAAAACTTCTATGGAGGTTAACTCCCAGTTAACCGGGGTTAACATCGGCACTGGGGCTGCAGGGCAACAGGAAAAGGGTCGACCGGAAACCTAAGGATAACGGGTAAGGTGGAAGGGAGTATATAGGTTTGAGCGGG
>WLWI01005447.1_pt1 | contig 10616 bp, 2 predicted proteins | sample 6701501 | NCBI WGS metagenome assembly WLWI01 (sample SAMN12718690, study PRJNA515312) | sponge metagenome | isolation source: marine sponge | host: Mycale hentscheli | place: New Zealand: South Island, Marlborough, Capsize Point | collected 2014-11-01
TTGATTGTGACCCGTGAGATAACTCACGTTATCACACAGTGTTATCTCACAGTGTTATCTCACAGTGTTATCTCACAGTGTTATCACACAGTGTTATCTCACAGTGTTATCACACAGTGTTATGATGTTATCTCACGCTGTATCACATTTTGGCTCTTGAAAATTAATTAGCCTGCTCATGAAATATTTCACAATATCACACTCTGGCTCCTGTAATAAGTCTTCGATATCTATATTATATATATATATATGTGTGTATAATATTATATATGTATATGTATATATTTTCTTCAAGGAGGAAGGCCAAAGAAGATGTTGACTTATTTGGCCCTAAAGAGAAGCGGCAGAGACGGCCAGAGTGTGGGATTAAGATCTACGTTCCTGATTACAGGGCCAAATGAGCTGTAATAAGTACAACCAGTAACTGTCATCATCATCATTTTTTGTCTTGGACTCTATACTAATTGTTTTTATTTGTTGTGTTTAATGGAACAAGTGTATATTTATAACTTTTATTGCAAATATTACAATTTTAGCCATTATGTTTCACTTAGCTAGGTTGTTACAACTCATATGCATGTATGAATGGCCTGTTAGGAAGGGTAGAGGATTCTTGCTGGAGAGGTTTTAATATGCATTGTGTGGTGTATAAATATAATGGTACAAGCAACATACAATTTACCAAGTTAATAGTTTTAAAATAATGTAGTCCATTATTAACTATAACTGATTATTGTATCTGTAGTCTTCTCTATCTCACTAGAAAACTACAACCGACAGAGTTAACCTATGCTCCTATTAATCTTATCTTGTTGGTATAGCTATATAAAAGATTACGCCATTCAAAGTTATTTCAGCCAAATGATTTGGCCTTTGCTTTATGAGTACAGCTCAGATTATTGTTTAATTTCTTTAAAGCAGACCCATATATAGTAATGATTTCCCTTCGTTTTTCATCTACAGCCCATCCTTTGCCATTTGAGATGATGTAATATGAAGGTGCGGTGCGTATTAGAAACTAGGTATCCAAGTAGCTATGTCAATTAACTAGATTACTTTTGCTGGTAACTAATATGTGGAGATACTGCTAGAGGCAGCACTAATCCAGTTCACAATTGTTATTTGTGCATAGATCCAAGGGCTGCTGCTGATGCACTTGACAAGGAGGACTTAGAAAGAAGTTGAAATGTTGTATTAATTAATATACAATTTTATGTACGCATAGAAAGCTGCTATTATTATTTCAGCCCAAGAATAATGTTACATATAATATTATATATACACATACATATAATATAGCAAAATATGAGAATTGCATACATATTATAGAAATTATACACGTACATGTGACTAGTAGCACATGTGTTAGAGCTATATCACTGAGATCTTGATGCAGTTTTATTCTGGTCAACTTTTGTTTAATTTTCAGTCGTAATACAATTTAGCGGAACAAGCACACTTTGTCTTGAAAACCTTACCTGCATAGAATATGATTCATGATATTATGGAGGCTGTATGCAGTGATATTGTGACTTCTATAGTTTGAGGCTTATATATCTTTTAAAATTTCATACAATGTCTAGATTCTCTTTGTTCTCAGACTCAGTTGAACTACACACACTCACACATCACAAGGCTTCTAGATCATCTATGTTCCTAGTTTGATACAATGCATGGATCATTGAGTAGCAAAAATAACCCAATTAGCTATAATAAGCCATTGTAAAGTAAGCAAGTATCTTGGATACCAGGAAGTTATAATGCAATATTGTATTCGACGGAAGCAACCAACAACAAGAACTAACAACTCATTCAAGTGAATATCACATTTTAAGTGTATCAAATAAACTCGTAAGTTGAGCAATTTTCATATATACTTTGAACTATGACTGAAAATTTTGAAGAGAGTAAAAGCATACCTCTGTTGAGCTCATTATCTGCTTCCCAGGACAGGACAACAGAGAATTTACCAGATGAAGGTAACAATATTTATTCCCCATTGAGTATACTTATGTATTATGATTATATAATTTAGATAAGAGCACTAATGTACCTGAAACTTGTGGTATTGACTTGCTAATTGAATCACAAACAAAGGAGAGTTTTTCTGTTAAACTTTCTACTGAAATTACTATGGATGAAGCTACTACCTTGGAAGGAATATTTTGTGATAATCCACCACAAGCACAGCCATCTAAATCTTTAACAGAAGGTCTGCTTCATTCTGCAGTAACTGGAGTGGTAGCTGTTGGGCTCCTCAAGAGCTTGTCACCAACAACAGAGTCCCAATGTATTCAAGCAAAAGGTTCCTTTGAGCAAAAATATGGTGCTGGAATTACTTCAGAACTGGCTTGTAACACAATGGTACTAGATTCTTCTCCAGCTTCTATGAGGGAGGAACCAGAAGAAATTACCAAGCCACTTATCAATGATCTAAACAGCAGAGAGTCATTGGATTGTGTTAAGATAGCAAATGAATCATCAGTTGACAAAAGTGAAACTGAGAACCAATGCTTCGAATCTTCACTAACCAATACAGAAGCATTTACCAGCAATGATAAGCAGTCTAAATATGGGACCAGCCAATCAAGTGGATCTATTTCCACTAGAGTGGAAACACCTGGAAGTATAAATATTCAAGATTCTCCTGAGCTGTCTGCATCTGGAGCAACTGAAGAAGAGCAATCCTTCAGCATCAGCTCTTCTCCATCACATTTGCTCCGATCTACAGAAGAGCACCAGGAAGAAGTTAGTAGTGTCAGAGCTAGTGAAGTTGAACCAAGCCTCACCCGGATTACTTCTACTGCAGAATCTACTCAAGACAAATCTGAATCAAGTGGAGTTTCCAAGAATGTGAGTATGCCTTCTTTACCCATGACCACGGCATTGCTTGGTTCCACTCTAGCTGGATTAGCAGTGGGCATGATTCAAGAGATACCGTCTGATTCACGACAAACGAGTGCCAGTCATGCACCTCAATCTGCGAGTATATCTCAAAGATCTTGCTTTGAATATGCAGAGGATATAGACCTCATAAAATCAAAAGATTTAACAATGCAAATTTCATCTTCAGAACAAGAGAAGACAGCAGCTTGTATGCACTTATCTGTCGGTTCTAAAGAGGTCTATGAACAAGACTTTGCTACAAGTTCTGATACTCACTATGAACATGAGAATGTTAAATCTTGGGACTCCTCTACTCTCACTGAAAGTTCTGAAATTTCTGTTGAACAAGGCTCCTCAAAGGAATGTTCCCACTCTTCTATGCAGCAAGACTCATTGTTCCATGACTCTACACAGACTGGGGATTTATTAAGTGCTGCTTTTGCTGGGATTAAAAAAGTGTTTCAGAGAAATGCATCCAGTGATAAAAAAAAGGACACTTCTGAAGCGAAGTGTACCCAGCCTGTTTTACTAGACAGAAAGTCAGTTTCTCCAAAACACAAGCCAATTGCCTTAGAGATACAAGAAGTAAAAGCAATTTCAAGTTCAACCGAGATATCGGACAATGCTACCACTAGTGCTGAGAATAAGACTGATAATTCAGTAACTGTTCAGTTCTTATTCAACTCTGAATCTGAGAGCACAAAGATTCCCGAACAGGAGTCAAATCGCTCCGGTGTGCCTGCTCCTGAAAAATCTATATCCATCAAATCCTCCTCCTCTTTCCCAACCATGCCCTCCTCTAAACCTTCACTTCAGCTGTTCAGTCACAGAACTCAAAGGTCTAATGTAAATGAAAGTGGGGTGGAGTCTCAGCAAAGTTCTCTGTCTGAAGGACTAATTTTTTCCACAATGGCTGGACTGAAGCTAGCATTGGGCCACACAATTACTTCAGATTTGGCAGCAGTAAGTTCAACTGTGGTACATGACAACGAAGGAAATGAAAATGTCTCAATTGAAGACCTAGAGGAACAGAATACTTCCTTCTCTTCATCTGCAGCAACTGTTGAGAATGATTGTCAAATCTCTGACAGGGATACAGTCGTGACTCAGAGCCAAGGCAAATTAAAACATGAAAATACCATTTCTGAAAGTGATTCAAAGAACGTTTCCTTCTCTTCTTCCAAATCTGCTACTGGTCAACTTTTAAACTCTGGGACTGCAACTGGCCACCACCTAGCAGATAGTCACTGGCTGAGTAGACAAGCAACAAGAGAAGATAATTTCACTGAATCTTGCTCCATTTCAACAATATCAGAACCATCTATCAGACTTTCAGGTGCTTATTTTTCAGAAGAAAAGACAAAGTTTGACCCTTATTCTGTTGACAGCACTAAGGAAAGTGTTGCTGCTGTAACTATTGAAATAGTATATTGTAGTGAAACAGACCAGAGGAAGAAGTCTGGGGTTACTTTCAAGACTGCCACTGACTACAGCTTAGAACTAATGGATGCTGAGAAAGCCAACAACAATGGAGCTCTAAAAACATCCCAGATATCAAGTCCTGCAGATTCTGCTGAAGATTTACTAAGTACAACTGAAAGTTACGGCAGATACTTGCCCTCCAGCAAGAATTATTCTGAGGATGTCCAAAAGTCTGGTAATGTGGAGATGAGTAGGACTGAACACACTCAAGATGTTGGGTGGGATATTGAGGCTCATTCTCAAGTGCAAGTTTCCATAGCAAATTACAATGTACCTGAAGGTTCTGATATCGACTCCTTCAACAATGCTAGTGTTGAGTTTTCTCATGATTTTTCAGAGAATCATCATGAACTAGATACAGCATCAAGTCTTAATAATACAGAGAGCTCTGCTTGTAATTCTGGGCTTAATCTTCACAGTTCTTATCGAGTTCAAGCTCCAAATGAAGGTGAATTGGAAGATGCTCACAACTCTGGTAACACAAGGTCAGTGGAAGAGGAAGCACAATTTTATGACTACAACAAGAAGTTCACTAAAGAAAAAATGAAAATCATTGAAGACAGCATAACTGAAGAGGATATAACATTCCCAGCAACAGACACAATGTTTCCTGAGGGTGACTTAAAATTCTCTGAAGAAGCAAAAGATGTAAAGTTTATTGAAGATGATGTAAGATTCAGTAAAGATGACGAAGAAAAGCTTAATGAATGTTGTGTGAAGTTATCCGAAGATGTAAATTTAACTGATGATGATATGAAGCTTACTACAGCTGAAGAAAAATTCACTGAAGATAAAGTACAGTTCACCAAAGATGATGTGGAGCTTACTGAAGATTTTATTAAACAAGATGAGTTCACGAAAGAATATGATGTAAAAGTCATTGAAAATGATGAAAGTTGTAATGGAAATGATGACATGAAATTTAGTGAAGATGATATAAAGTTCTCTGATCATGATATAAAATTATCAGGAGGTGTACAATTTAATGAAGATAGTGTGATGTTCGAAGATGGGACTGAAGATGGAACAAAGTTTACTAAAGAGTCCAAGTTCATTGAAATTGAGGCAAAGATTATTAAAGATAACACTGAATTTATTGAAGATGACATGGAGTTCTCTCAAGATACTATGAATGAAAACTTCAGTGACTTTGAGATCACTGAGGATAATGTAATGGTCAGTGAAGATAATGTTATAATCAATAAAAATGATGGAGCAATCATCAAAAAAAGTGCTGTAATTATGGAAGATGATGCAAAGATCACTAAAGATGAGACAGAGACAACTAAAGATAACATTGAGAATATTGAAGATGATGCAGATATTACCAAATATGATGTAAAGGTTATTAAAAATGATGCGGAGATTACAGGAGATGATTCAGAGAGTACTCAAAATGATATTAAAATCACTGAAGATGATGTGGAGGTTATTAAAGATGTTAAAATCATTCAAGACAAAATGGAAATGGCCAAAGAAAATGCAGAGATTACTGAAAATGTTGTCACTAAAGATAATTTAGTTACCAAAGATGTTATGGTTACTGAAGATCTTATAATGGTCACTGAAGATAATGCTGTAGAGATCACTGAAGATGATGTAGAGATTAATCAAAATTATGCTAAGAAGCTTGAAAATAATCTACAGATTAATAAAGATGATATCCAAACTATTGAAGATAATGTAGAGATTACTGGGTATGATATACAAATTAACAAAGATGTTGGATTAATTCAAGATGAAATGGAGATTATCAGAGATAATGTAAAGATTACTGAAGGTAATATTGAGGTTACCAATGATGAGGAACAGATCATCAAAGACAAGGAAGAGATAATAAAAAATGATGTGAAAATGACCATAAAAGATGTAGATATTACTAAAGACATTGTTGAGATTATTGAAGATAATGTACAGCTTTCCCAAGACGATGAGAAAATTATTGAAGATAGTACAGAGATTAATGAAGAAAATATTGAAATTACCAACGATGGTGCAGAGGTTATCAAAACTGATGCAGATAATGATGTCACAGAGGTTGATGTAAAGGTAACCAAAGATTTTGCTCAAATGAATGAAGATGATGTGGAGATCACTGACGATCATGCACAAATTACTTCTGAGATTATTCAAAATGATATGGAAATCACCAAAGATAATCTGAAGATTACTACATGTATAGGTAATATTGACATTATCCAAGATGGAACAAATATCACTGATAATAATGTTATACCTGAAGATAGCATAAATAACACTGGAGACAATCTTCAGATTATCAAATGTAGTGTTTACATTATTGGAGAAAATGTGCAAACCACTGACTGTGAGATGATGATTTCTCAAGATAGTGTAGATATTAGTGAAGATGGTGTCAATAATAATGAAAATAAACCTAGCATTACCAAAGATGATACAGAAATTTTGAAAAATGTTGCAGAAATAACCACAAATGATGTTGCTGAAGATGATGTAGAAGTTCTGGAAGAAGTTGAAATTGCTGAAGATGGTGTAGTGATCACTGAAGATGGTGTAGTGATCACTGAAGATGGTGTAGTGATCACTGAAGATGGTGTAGATATTACAAAACATGATGCAGAAATCAATACAGATGATGTAGAGAGTATTGAAAATAATGTACTGGTCAAAGATGATGTCCAAATTATTGGAGATAATGCAGAGACCACTGGACTCAAAGATGTTGAGAGTATTCCAGATGAGATGGAAATCACTAATGATCCAACTATTACTGAAGTTAATGATCCAGTTATTAAAGATGCAGCAGAGATCTCCAATATTGAAGATGATTTCACTAAAGATAATATCAAGATTATTGAAGATGATGTACATGGCATGAAGATCACTGAAGATGACGTGATAATTATTCAAAATATTGCAGAAATGAATCAAGATGCTGTCAGGATCAATGATGCTGATGTCAAGATTAACAGAGAGTATGTCAAGTTTAATGAAGATGATGTAAAGTTTAACAAAGATGATGTTAGCATTAATGAAGCTGGTGTCGAGATTAACAGAGATGATTCAGATGTTACCCAAAATTATGCAGAGGGAACCAAAAATGATGTGATTGAAAATGATGTAGTAAAAATTACCATGGATTTTGAGCTTATGGAAGATCATGCAACAATCTCTAAAGATGATGTTTGTATGATTGAAAAGGATGTTGATGCTATGGAGATCACCAAAGGTAATCTAAAAGTTATTGAAGAGGATGCAATCACTGATGACATGAAGATTATTAAAGATAATGCACATGTCAGCAAAGATGACATTGAGATTCTTGAAGATATTACAGAGATTACTGAGGATAACATAGATATTACCAAATATGTTAAGGCTGTTGAAGAGGATACGGAAATCTATCAAGATAATGTTGAGATTAAAGATGTGGATATCAATCAAGATGATGCAAACATTACAAAAAGTGATGTCGAGATTACCAGAGATGATGTAGAGTTTATCAAGAAAACTGGAAACATTTCTGGGAAAGATCCTGGAAGCTCACAAAACATTTTCCCATTACAAAAACTAGCTGGCTTGGAAGACGATAAAAGCAGAGCTGTATCATTTTCCAGTGAGAAATCTTGTCCACATAAGGATTTAGGAATGGCACTAAATCCTGCTGAAAAATCTGAGGACAATGAACTTTCTCTAAACACCGATACAGTTGAGCTTCTAGACTTGCAAAGTCCTTTCAACTACACCAGATTCAGCCCTCCTCCTGCTGGTGAGGCAAGGGAACGACATGGTTACGGCAAGGTTAATGATAATGTAATTGAAGAAACATTTGTAGACCATGATGCTGACAATGATGGCGGTTCTCCTAATCTTGCTGAAGGACAGGAACATGATGATGTCTCAAGAGACTTGTACAGTAGACATGAATATGATAAGCAGAGTGATGGAGAAGAAATTATCAGTTGTTCTAAAGTACCTCTAGATTCAAATGATCAAAGGAAATCTAAGCATTCGATAGTGGACAGTCCCTCTATAACTGAAAGTAAAACAAAACTTACCAAACAGCCTTCTAAGAAGAAATGTAATATGCATCACTTTATTTTGGGGGTTTCCATACTGTCTGTGGTATTGATTTCATTTCACTTAGTCACTACAGTCGGCCTGCACAGTGTCTTATTTTCAAACATCAGAGAAAGACAAAATCAATTGAAAGCAAATATAAGTAAGTCTGGAATTAATAAGACCTCCAATAGTAACAGAACAAATTCTTCTGATACTTATAACAAGACATACTTCCTCAATCAGATTCTGTGGGAATATAAACCCTTCACTCTACCAGGTGAAAGCTTTTATTTTCCTGCTATTTCTTGTAGATATCTGAAATATCAATACCCTACCATGCCGTCAGGATTCTATTGGCTGTTGCTGGATCCTACAACCCCACCAGTGCGACGCTTTTGTGATATGTGGCTGATTTGTGGGAATGTGATTGGAGGATGGATGAGAGTTGGTCACCTTGACACCAATGATGTTACTTTCACCTGTCCAACTGGGCAGAAGCCAAGAGAGAATACATTGTCGGAATATGATCCTTCAGTTCCTTCAGATTGCTTCTTGGAAACTTTTCGTACTTGCGTTATTGACTCTGATCAAGACAACTCTTGCTCTACCACCAGCTACTCTATTGAATTGTCTTACGATAAAGTGTGTGGTCGAGTTATTGGCTATCAGTATGGCAACCTCACTGGCTTTCATGACCTGTCTAGTAATAGCAGTTATGTCGACCCCTTTACCAATCAGTTTTATGTGGACGGTATAAGTATCACTCATGGTAACCCACGGCAACACATCTGGACATTTGCAGCAGCTTCCAATGAGAACAAGTGTCCATGTGGTCACAGTAATGCCTCCAGGGTATCTCCGCCTCCCTTTGTAGGTGATAACTATTTCTGCGACAGTGCAGTGGAGTCAGGTCCTCCACAAGCCAGGATATATCCCGGAGATCCTTTGTGGGATGGAGTAGGATGCAACCAAACCCCAAATGGCTGTTGCTTGTTCAGCAGACACTCGTATTTTTACAGAGAAATTGCTAATAAAACAAGTGATTATATTACTGTGACTATGTGTCGAGAACACAATAGTAGCCAGGCAGACCTGGGAATACAGATATTAGATTTGCTAGTTCAATAATCAGATTAAAACAATATTCTGTTTACTTTATTCTTTTTTTTGCAGACAATACTCTAGAATCTTTAGCTAGCTTTGTACACTATCATTGCCATGTTTTATCTTCAGTTGTTTGTTTCATACAAACTCTAAAAAAGTTTATCTGATGTAATTTTAACAGTATCATATCTATGTTCAGTTTGTATGTATTCTTAAATAAAATAAGAATTTGAAGAAGAAAAAAAGAATTTTGTACTCTCCTCATAAAACTCACAAATCCTGTTAGTGTATCAGCACGTATGGGAAAACACATACAGGAAGCTAGTGTTCATCTTACAATAGTGAGAAAGTCATCACATCAAAGTCGCTAATAATAATCACTGTTATGCTATCAGTATTTCTTTGAAAGTCTGCAGTGGCTGAACATTCAACTGGTTTTTAATGTCTAGCTAAAGTAACTTAAAGAAGTCTAAACAGAAATGATTATTTATCAAAACCTACTACATAATAACAGTGAAGACATTTGGATGATATCAGAAAAATGGATTTTTATGATAATTGCTATTTATCACAATTGATCAATAAACATTGCACGTGTAGCAATATTGTACAAATACTACACCCACTAGCTCAGCAATTCAAGGAATGGTACTCTTACAATACACAACTATGACTTCCTACAAGCTGTCCAATTTGTTAGAAATGGAATATTTCTTTTGTATACACGATGCACATGCCCAATAGATTGGTAGCAACTCATTTGTCCTACTAGCTTGTCGACTGTAGTGCTCAACTGAAGCTCGAAATAGCTACAAGCTGATTAATGTGCCCTAATTCAAGTTAAAGAAAATATCGAATACATATGCAATTCCCACCTCAACCTATCAAGGAGGTGCTATATTCCAGGTTTATACTTTCCAGTCAGAAGCGATAGAAGTTGATTTAAAGTTGGGGGCACCATGCATTACACCCAATAATGGAAAAAGTAAGACTTTACATTAACTAAGCAGAGTAAAAGTTTAAAGTCACAGCTAGTGAAAGTGTAAATGTTTAAATTGATAGTTACAGTCAATTAATTCAAATTCTATAAATCTCTTAGTTAT
>WLWI01005448.1_pt1 | contig 10614 bp, 2 predicted proteins | sample 6701501 | NCBI WGS metagenome assembly WLWI01 (sample SAMN12718690, study PRJNA515312) | sponge metagenome | isolation source: marine sponge | host: Mycale hentscheli | place: New Zealand: South Island, Marlborough, Capsize Point | collected 2014-11-01
TGCGCATTTCAGATATCCCAGATTCAATAGTTACAAGTGGTGTAAGTCCTTCACTCTTGCCACGCTCCTAGGCAAGATGGGTAGTGCATCTGCCTTGTAACTCAGAGATCATGGGTTCGAACCCCACCCAGGGTCGAACTCGGGATTTGAATCATATAACATTGCCCGTGCGTCAGTCATTCTGAGAGCCTGCGCATTTCAGATATCCCAGATTCAATTGTTACAGGTGGTGTAAGTCCTTAATTCATTCTTGCCGCGCTCCTAGGCAAGATGGGTAGTGCATCTGCCTTGTAACTCAGACATCATGGGTTCGAACCCCACCCAGGGTCGAACTCGGGGATTTGAATCATATATCTAATGTGCAACAAGAGGCTAAGTTTGTACACAGTCATTAAGTTCCAACAGAGGCTGAAGTTAACCATAAACTGATGAAGGCTGCAGTGATAGCTCAAAGCTTTTGTAGAAAAAGTCAAATATTCCTGTGAATTAAACTTGCAAACTTACAAATAATATAAATGTTGCACGTTATTTGCATAGAAACACATCAAAAGTCAACAGATTCCTGAACATCAATGTATCTGAACGGTGATACAGGCCATAGTTAATGCTTCAACTTTCGTTTAACATGTATCAACACGTGTGGAAAACTATTCGAAACTTGGCAATTGAATGAAAAAATATGTGTTTACGGTGTATACATTAATAATAAAACCAGAACCAAAAATGTCTATCTGCTGGTACTTATTGAACAAAGAGTTATGTTCCTTACTTGTCTATGTCTTAACACAATATTTGTTTGTATCATTATCAAGATCTTTTCCCCTGTTTGTTCCATAGTTACTGGTATAAGTCATTGAATGTACCAAATGTTACTGTGGTGAATTGCTCTGTGTATAGGTGTCATGTGTTTGCATCGCAGTACAATAACACTGTTATGAAGAATTGTAAATGACACTGCTGTAAAGAAATGTAAAATGACACTGTCGTAAAGAAATGTAAAATGACACTGATGTGAAGAAATGTAAATGACACTGTTGTGAAGAAATGTAAATGGTACTGTTGTAAAGAAATGTAGAATGACACTATTGTGAATAAATGTAAAATGACACGGTTGTGTTTGTATGTATGAATACAATACATTATAATCATTAATACATTAAATCTAATAAATTTCTGGACAGGGCTTACGTAGCGTATTTGGATTGACCAATAATTGTCTTTTGAAATAAACTATGTATAAACCAATTATTACCTAAAATACAACAATGCTCTAATGAACATTGCATCTAACGTAATGAGCATTGTCATTTTACCTACTCAAAGGCAGCCATTGTGGTCATTACAACGGTACATGCAATACTTCTTAAACTTACCGGAATTTTAAAATGTATTTATTTTGATAAAATAATGCCACAACATACGCAGGATTTTCTATTTCTTTCGAAAGAAGATCCTTAGCTACTTGAATTTTTAGGTAACATGTAACAATCAACATGTTAAGAAAATGTCCCAATATCAGTAAACACAATGTTGATTGCGATTTATTATTTATCTAGAATAGAAACACAGAAACTTAACATTGTTGAACTATCACCTTCTAACTCACACAATAGACATAAACTTAAGCAATATCTAGACATCATCAAGTATATAGACATAACACGCATGAAAACATCACCACATATAACATACGTAAAGTTAATCATCACTATTACTATACAACACTATCCTTGTATATATGGACCAATCAGGCATAACCATATTGGTAGAAATATTATTCTACACTTGTAATTCAAAGAAACTTATAATCTTGCTACATCAGACAGTAAAGACAGCAAGAATGTTAAACAATATATCAGTTGCCTACGTTATAACTATATTGTCAGTTTTATTTGCATTCGTTAGCCAGCAATAGGGACGAAAAACTATCTTCTACATTACATACAGATATTTTTGTAATTTTGATATTGATAAATAGCTTGTGAGTTTAACTTTAAATATAACTGGATAACAAATGTTTGAACTGAAACTTTTTATAAGGGGAGTGAGTTAAGTAATAACGAGATATATCAACATGTGATAACTATATTGACACAAATACGAAACATTACAGATACAAAATCATGGCGATATGATTTCAATCAATTTTACTGCCTATTTATTTCGTCGCTTTGTCTAAAATCCATGCTACTTTTAAAAACACACAGAACCATGAAATCTTATCGTTGTATTACATGATGCAAGTAACTACTTTGCCCTGTTCAATGCACGGCCACGTGATGACAATATGAATTCGATCGCATTTAGTATTTGCTATCATACAATCATTATATCATTTAATTCTGCCTTGTATGTAGTTTTTTTTGCAAACGTTTGTGTTAAACAGTTTGTGCAAGGATTTTAGGCGTGTTTACGTTGACTATGTCTGTTCAGCTTAGTGATGGGAGTATATGACTTGCTACACAATGTGCACTGGTATAGTTTCTCTTCAGTGTGTATCCTCATATGTTTTTTAAAGTTCCAGTTTTGCACGAGGGACTTATCACATACTAGTATGCGCCACTGATATGACTTCGTCTTCGTGAAGTGTTGAGACCTTGATTCTTACGTGTCAGCTAAATAGTGAACAATGTTGGTCATCACTGCTTCTTAGTCCATTATCATTAGTCGTCATTCCATTGTCTGATAGTATCGCTGGTTGTTGCTCTGTTTGTGTGGTGCCATGGTCGTTATCTTGGTGTTGCTCAGTTTGAAGTAGATTACCTCCTGTAATAGCAAACATATTTTGAATGAACAAATGACATATACACAAAAATGAAACATAACATTTAGCAATAAACGGCAGATATTACTATTAACAGCATATCAATCTTGACAAGTTAGCAGATGTATTGAGCGATTTCAACTATTATCAAAATACTAACGAGTATTGTGCTCTGTGGACTATGTGTGCTATATGTATGTATGCTCTATGTATGTGTGCTCTGTGCATGTATGATATAGAGTAAAGTGCCCACTATTCGGACAGCCCCAATAATCGGACATTAGGATATAAACGCAAAAATATAATGTGTAATCAATCCCAATACCAAATATTTTTCTATGACATCATGAAAAATCAACGTTGGCAAAAGATGTCAACAAAAAACCTGACAGTATGACATGGTTTTGATCAGAAATCTCAAAAACATGCCAAATTCCTACTGTATCAATATGGTGGTAACCGCAGCGCTAATCTCTCGCTGTGTGATTAATTGATGATAAAGGCAAGACTTCGTGTGTAAACAAAGATGTGGTCCACTAAGTACTGATTCGAATAGTCGAGATTACCACAGGCATCAATTTCGAATTTAACTTTTACGTTCTAATTGGTAGTGTTAGCTGTGAACAAAACCAGTTGCAATGAGTTTATGTGTGCCATTATTCGGACACCTTGCAGTTGGGAGGGGACTAGTATGAGCTAGTTAGAATATGTAGGGTTTTAACGCCGTCTTCATACTTACATTAAAACAGCTTATTAAGTAGAGATTTATTTGACACTATAAGACAATCTGCTGTTTAAAATAATTTGTGAAACATTATTTTCTTAATATTTTTTTTACTCTTTTACACTATCTCTTGATGAAATAACAGTGAATTGGTAAACAACTTACTGTGGATACATGATTTTACTACTAGAAGCAGGGTCTTGGGCCATTGTGTATCTGATGCCTGAGCGTTGTATGTAGACCAGTTTTATTGATTTTTGGGATAAGTAAGTGGAGGGATATTGTGGTTGTACTAAAGGGGTCATATGCAAGCCGGTATTCAGATATCCAAGAGCAATACGCACGGAGTCACTAAATCAAAAACAAGTTGGTAATGTAATAAAATGTTTTATTTCAATAAATTTACATCTGTTGTTTTCTCCATATCTTAAGTCATGCACTCGGGAAACATGTTGCTGAAATAGGAGGGAGGGAGAGAGAGATTTAATTATTATACAATGTATGATTTTATGCTTTGTGCTTGTACTCATTTCATTTTTTCTTAGAATGATGTAGGCCTACTGAAACAATATAAGGTTAATGATGATGATGCTCAAAAGGGGTTCAAAAGGCTCCTGGATGTTTCACGTGGACGTTCCAAAGTTCGCTGCCGTACAAGATATAATGTGATGTCTCCAGAAGATACATGTACTTGCAAAAATATTTTATGCTAATATGTCTGTGATTTCAATACATGTATTTTACATTTACGTAATTCAATTCTATAACATATAATCAATTAATATTTATATATTATAAATAAATCAGGCTTAAGATTATAACAAATTGTAAATTTTCTGTTGTAACTTGTTCATACTGTCAGATGTGCCACTGATACTGTGATTTATTTCCATATGACTTTCATTATGTTGCATTTTATTGTGTTGCATATTTATGTTTTATTCTGTGTGTGAATGAGTTCTTTTGTATATTCTCCTTCAAAGCCTCGCTCCTCCTCTCAAAATCTTCTCAAACCAAAAGACTCAAAATTGAAATGCTGCGGCGATCGGGCATTTTCGGTTGCAGCACCTAAGCTCTGGAATAACCTGCCTCAACATCTACGGGACATTAAGAAAGTGGATTCATTTAAAATAGAACTCAAGAAACATTATTTTAATATAGCGTATCCAAAGTGTTCATAACTATTTTGTATTTATGTATGTAATCTACTTCGTGATTTTGATATGATTGAGACACCTGTATTGTTAGCGCATAGAGCATATATTTTGCACTCTACAAATATTCAATATTATTATTATTAAAGCAGTTAGTATCATCATGTTGTTCTCATTGATTCTCTGTTGAATAAAGTATGGTTAAACAAACTATTACAACATGCGCCTGAATTGAATTAGAAAAACCATCTGATACTAAACCAACATGAACTGCAACATGAACTGCAACATCAAAACAACATAAAATGCAACATCAAAACAACATGAACTGCATTGTGCAACATCAAAACAACATGAACTGCAACATCAAAGTAACATAAACTGCAACATGAAGTGCAACATCAATCAACATGAACTGCAACATCAAAACAACATGAACTGCAACAGCAAAGCAACATGAACTGCAACAGCAAAACAACATGAACTGCAACATCAAAACAACATGAACTACAACATCAAAACAACATGAACTGCAACATCAAATTCATTAACATTAATTACAGCTTTGATGAAAACATAAAATAACCAACAAACTTATTCTACAAATCAATCAATTTCTTGTTTTACCACATCACAACAGCCATGTGCCACCACTTACCTGCAAAATAAAATAAATAAAAATATCAGAGTACACAGGGTACATTGCACACTAATAGTAATCCTGGGATAATCTATAGTAGCTTCCCCACTTTAAGTAAGATCATAACCGCCAGACAGCCTTGTCACACACACCACCAGTAATAGTCCGCAGCTGCTAGTCTAGGTCAGAGTACAGTCAGATGGGTGAGAAGCTGAAGTGGGGAAATGACCTAGATTTTCGTTAAGTACGCATACGTAAGTGTGACCCCTCTCAGTGTAAATATTGATTAGTAGTTTGTGCTTGTTAATCTACCATACTCTAATGGAATAAGGGTGAATACGGCGTACAAATCATGCATATATCTCATTGTCTGAATTCTGGCACGCGGGTTGTACTGTTAGGAAGTGGATTGGGATCGCGGATGATGGCCTACGGTCACTTCGAAACAGAAGTGCAGGCCCGCTTTCCAAAGCATCGTCTGATGATTCGGAACATGTGCGATGAAGGAAATACACCCGGTTTTCGTCCCCACTCAGGCCGGCCGTCCCCTTGGGCCTTTCCGGGTGCAGAGACGTTTTATCCCCCACGGTCCGAAGCGAAAGATCGATGGCGTTCGGGACACACTGGAGTCGGGGACTTTGATACTCCCGATGAATGGTTAACTCGACTGCACGCAGATGTCATCGTGGCCTTCTTTGGCTACAATGAATCCTTTCGGGGAAGAGGAGGCTTGTCCTCGTTCCGAGCTGAACTGGAGTCCTTTATTCAACATACTCGGAGTCAGCACTACAATGGAACGAGCTCTCCTCATCTTGCTCTCGTTTCGCCTCTGGCTTTTGAGGACCAATCATCGCTTTGGGGCGGTTCAGATGGAACGGTCGAGAACGCGAATCTGGCGCTCTACACCGCCGCGATGGAGGATGTAGCGAAGGCTCATGACGTGGTCTTCGTGAATCTATTTACGCTGTCACAAGACCTCTTTTCGAAGCACTCGGACGGCCTGACACGGGATGGAGTCCTCCTGACGGAGCACGGGTATCGTTCTCTTGCGCCGCTGTTGGCGGATCAACTGTTCGGGAAAGGCAGTTCCCACGGCGAGAGCGCGACGAGGCAAGCCTTACTCGCGGCTGTCCGCGAAAAGAATTGGATCTGGCATAAGCACTATAAGATTCCCAATGGCGTTCATGTGTTTGGCCGGCGCAACCGACCCTTTGGTCCTGATAACTATCCTCATGAGCTGAAGAAATTGGAGGAGATGACGCACATTCGGAACCAAGCGATCTGGGCCCTGAATGAAGGAAGCTCTTTTGATATGATAGCGGCGGATGCCAGGACTCATCCTCTACCTGAAATCAAAACGAACTATCGACCGGGCGGGCGAAAAACGGGGAATGTGAGCTATCAGTACGGGCAAGAGGCCCTCGACTCGTTGACTGTTGCCTCTGGATATCAGATTGAGCTCTTCGCTTCGGAACGAGAGTTTGAACACCTGGCTAATCCTGTGCAGATGTCTTTTGACAATCAAGGCCGGCTCTGGATCGCCACGATGCCAAGCTATCCACACTACCAACCCGGGGATGCGAAACCGGATGATAAGCTGATCATTCTGGAGGATACGGACGGCGATGGTAAAGCGGATCGAGAGATTGTGTTTGCCGATGGTCTTCATCTGCCAACGGGTTTTGAGCTTGCCCCTGAAGGCGTGTTTGTCGCGCAAGGCACACACTTAGTATTGCTGAAAGATGTGGACGGGGACGATCGCGTTGATGAGCAGGAGATCGTTCTGAGTGGATTCGATGATCATGACACGCATCATGTTATCAGTGCCTTTTGTGCCGATCCATCCGGTGCGATCTATATGGGAGAGGGGACCTTCCTCCATAGCAATGTGGAAACAGCCTATGGGCCCGTGCGAAGTTCGAACGGTGGCTTCTTCCGTTACAGTCCGCAACGGCATCACTTGGAACGGACCGCCCGCCTCTCGATCCCCAATCCTTGGGGCACGGCCTTCGATGAATGGGGGCAACCTTTCTTCATTGATACCTCGGATCCGAATCTGCGTTGGATGGCACCGGGAACGGTCAATGTCCGCTATGGAGAATTCTCGCCGAATCCGCGTAGTTTGATCGAAGAGGATCAGCGTGTTCGACCGACATCGGGTTTGGAGTTTGTTTCCAGTCGACATTTTCCCGATGAGGTTCAGGGAGATATTCTTCTTCACAACACGATTGGTTTCTTAGGAACCAAGCAGCATCAGATCATCGATGACGGAACGGGCTACACGGCGCGATTTCGACAGGACTTGTTGAAGGGAACGGACGGTAATTTCCGACCGGTTGACCTGGAGTTTGCGCCGGATGGTTCTCTCTACTTGCTGGACTGGCACAATGTGCTCGTAGGACATATGCAGCACAGTGCTCGAGATCCTCTTCGAGACCATGTTCACGGTCGCGTCTATCGTATTACCTACCCATCCCGACCGCTCGTCAAACCTGCTGACATTGCCGGCGCTCCGATTGCAGTTCTGTTGGATAATCTAACCTTACCTGAATACCGCACGCGCTATCGCACACGACGAGAATTGCGTGGACGACCGGCGGCGGAGGTGTTGAAAGCGATGTCGTCTTGGATGGAGCAGTTGGATCCCGATGACGATCGATACGAACATCATCTACTTGAGGCTCTATGGGTGAGCTGGGGCTTGGATGCAGTGGAGGAGACACTCATGGATCGGTTGCTCTCGGCAAACGATTTTCGGGTCCGCGCCGCTGCGGTTCGCGTGCTGCGTTATTGTGAGCATCTAATGCCAAATATCGAGGCGCGCTTGACGACCGTAGCCAAGGATGCGCATGGGCGGGTACGCCTTGAAGCGATCGCAGCTGCCTCTTGGCTAAGTCCGGATCGAGCCTTGCCGATCGTAGAAGTCGCTCGCTCCAAGCCGGTCGATGACTGGATCGAGCCTGTGGTGACAACGAGTTTGGCAAATCTCAAGGGGCAGACGATTGCATCTGTTGCTGAGGCAGCAGTAGGAAAACCGACGGTTCAGCTGCAGGGGCGGGCTCGGGAATTGTTTGAGAAAGGGGCCGAGGTGTACAGCCGAGAAGGGCACTGTATTACCTGTCATCAGGAAAACGGAAAAGGACTGCCAGCAGCGCAGTTTCCGCCTTTGGAAGGAACCGAGTGGGTGAACGGAGATCCCGAGCGGCTGATCAAGTTAACGCTACATGGCTTATTGGGGCCTATTACTGTCAAAGGGAAAGCCTATCCCGGTCTGGTTCCAATGACGCCGTTCAAAGGACTGAGTGATGAGGAAGTTGCTGCGGTATTGACCTACGTGAGAAACGCTTTTGGAAACAAGGCATCTGTCATTCAGCCGGGACAGGTGGGCGACGTACGCGCCGCGACGGCGGGGCAGGCGAGCTTTATTAGGCCAGCGGACTTGCTTCGCTGAAAGGAAAGTAGGGTTTCCCAAGATGTCAAAAAATGGTAACGCTACTCGAACGTCTGAGCCCTTTTCATTAGGTGGGCGTCAAACCTAGAGCTATGTTGAGCATGAGACTTAGATTCCGCCCCGCAGGTTTTACGCTAATCGAGCTTTTGGTCGTGATAGCCATCATCGCGATCCTAGCCGGGATGTTGCTTCCTGCATTGTCGAGAGCGAAAGCCAAAGCGAAGCAGATCAAGTGTGCGAGCAACTTGAAACAAATCGGTTTGGCACTTCAAATGTATGCGGACGATTTCGATGATCGCATTCCGCCGCGCATATCAGGCGGTTTTAATTGGCTTCGTGCTTTGGAACCCTATCACAATTCCCGCGATCTTGTCGTCTGCCCAACGGATAAGTTCAGGAAGGATGAGGATCAGCGACGGAGCTACATTATCAACGGATTCAACGACTATTTCGCAGTCACTCTTTCGAAAGAGGATTTTGAAGAGTTTAAAGAATGGAAGGGTTCCAAGTATATGAAGCTTTCCAGCGTGCGATGGCCTTCGGATACGATCATGTTTGGGGAGAAAAAGAAGGAGCGACAGGATGTGCACATGGACTTTTATCAGGGCGAAGGCAACGACGTTGAAGCGATTGATCAGAACAAACACAATTCCTCTGGCGGCAATTCGGGGGACGGTGGATCAAACTTTGCTTTTGCCGATGGCAGCGTGCGTCTCCTGAAGTATGGAGCATCATTAAGCCCCGAGAACCTCTGGGCAGTGACCGAGCAATGGCGCGACGCCCCTTCTCCTTTGGAAGAGAATTCTCAGGAGTAGAATCCTCCGGCGTGCTTAGCGCGAGTCGGGTCTCGTCTCGTCGAGATAGACTCGAGCGATTCGTTTCCCAAGTTGAATTATCCCTGCGGTGTCGAAAACGAGTCGTTTTCTTTGGGGAGGAATGCCGAGATCCAGGATATGGGTCATCCTTTCATCCTCACGTGCCAGTTGCCGGAATGCCGCGATCACATCGATCTTGTTGACACTCTTGTGTTCCGTTGGCTGTTGTTGACTGACGTACCAGTGTAGGTCCGGTCGCTCGAGATCGAGGCGGCTTTGTTTGATGGTGGATCGAAGCCAGGCCGCCGTTTGCTTCCGGTAGGGTGGCATTGACATCTCATTTTCTCCTACGTGGTAGAAGATGCCTTCGAGCTCGACCGTATGGCCCCGCGCCTTGAGATCGGTGACGGTATCATTGATGAAGTTTATGAAATCGGGGTAGATGTGGCGGTCCCGAGCGGGACTACCTTCCGGAGTCCAATCGTTCATTTGAGACCCGCCGTGGCAAAACTTTGCGATGGCGATGTGATTTGCCGCATGGTGTTGGAGTTCGGCCGCGAAACTGAGTTCGGGACCAAAAGTGTCGTAGTAGCCGGCCGGGCGGAGCGCTTGCCATCCGTTCGATTGTTTGAATCCGCCGCCAATGCTGAAGCGGTATGCAATTCTGGGGTTTGGAGAGACAAGGTGAGGGTTTTCGGATTGAAGTTCCTGAACAAAAGCTCGTTCGCCCTCCATGTTTCGGTGACCGGCTAAAACGAAGAGCTTTATGGCTGCCCCTTTTGGGTATGGCCAGGGGGAAAGGGAAGGTTGAGGCCGGGGGGCGAGACCGATGTTCTTCAGATAGGCGTTGGCGTAGTTGATCCCTTGTTCAAGTTGCCCGAGTGTGCCGTAGTGGTAATGGAGCCCTACAGGGTTTCCGATCTCGACTCCGATGTGTGAGCTGGGTACGTAGTCTGCCAATGGGTCAGCTCCCGTTACCGTTTTCTGCCCCTGCTGATCGCGTACATACGAGGGCGTAGGTCCATACCCCAAATGGTCTTGGTGCAGAGCTCTCCAATGTAGAATC
>WLWI01005449.1_pt1 | contig 10613 bp, 9 predicted proteins | sample 6701501 | NCBI WGS metagenome assembly WLWI01 (sample SAMN12718690, study PRJNA515312) | sponge metagenome | isolation source: marine sponge | host: Mycale hentscheli | place: New Zealand: South Island, Marlborough, Capsize Point | collected 2014-11-01
GCTTCTTCATTCCTGAGCTGGACTACCTCGTAGACCTCAAGGGGCTGATCTCATATCTGTGCGAGAAGGTCGGAGTCTACTATACGTGTCTGTATTGTAATGAAAGGGGCAAGATGTTTCACTCTGTAGAGAGCGTCCAGCAGCACATGGTGGACAAGTGCCACTGCAAGATGTTCTTCGAAGGAGAGTCCGCTTTTGAATATGCAGAATACTATGACTACACCAAGAGCTACTCCAACGCCGAGGAAGAAGATGCAGAGCAAACTGAAGGAAGCTCAGATGATCGAAATAAACTGCCGGGTATACCGGACTCTAATCTAGCTGTCACTGACGAACTAGAGCTGGTACTCCCATCTGGTGCTAAGGTTGGCCATCGCGCCCTGAGGGTGTACTATAAACAGAACTTGCCCACGTGGGAACAAAGGAAGAGCACGCTCGTTTCCAAGCTGATGGCGCAATACAGGGCCCTAGGGTGGAAAGAATCTGGTACAGGGTCAGCGAGGCGAAGAGATGTCGCTTGGGCGAAAAAGATGCAAAGTGCTCGGGACATGAAACTCGGCCTAAAAGCTAACAAACTCCAGCATCATTTCAGACCACAGGTTGTGTTTTGAATCTTACGATCTTCATTAAATGACATTATTTGTTGTACATGTATGTATGATTAGAGTATATAAGTGTGTTGTAATAGTAACACTTGGGTACTACTGCTTCCGGACAGAGCGGTGGTGATTAGCAGGGGCAGATCCAGCGCTAGTGACAGGGAGGGGCCCAAATATGATTGATTATACATTATTTGAATATTAATTTATGAGTGCAGAGCATTAGTTAGCATGCAGTTGACCTGTGAATTGTACTTCCCATATTGGTACATTCGTTATAATTTTTGGTTGGGATGAGGGGGGGACCTGGCCCCTTCAGTTACACCCCTGGGTCCTCCCTTGATTGGTACATACATAATGCAGAAGGCCAAGTTTGGAATTAAATATATAGCCTTTTCGGATTATAAATCATTGAACTGAACGGTGGTATAAAAAAGAATAAACAAAATACCTTTGAAATAAATTTTAACAAATGGTTTTTATGTGACACTGCTGAAGCACTTCAGAAGGTAGAATTGAAGATGGGTAAGGTGTTCGGTGCCTAGTATTCTCCATGTTAAATGTTCAATGTAATTTCCAAGGTTGATCTCCCGCACAGACTCGACATTAATTTTACGAAACATCTCTGCTACATCGTGGGCTCCTTGAACCAGATGCTGGACCTCACTATCCTGAAGGAGCAGACGAATGTCGACCGTGAGACAATACTCGGAAACTGTTTCTTCCAGTTTTCTCCGTTGACTCTGTTCGAATCCATTTCTGGTCATTAATTCGTAACGCTTACGCACACTTTCAGCCATAACATTTACTTTTCCGGCACAAGAGTGGCTATCATCAGTACACGAGAGCTGAATCAGAAGTGTTATAAAATACTGAAGGCACCTCATGAGTTTCGTTGTTCCCCAATGAGCTTCAAACGGTATTGGTGCCTTATAAACGTCCTCCATAATGAGATACGCATCACTCTGGCTCCAGATGTTTAAAGACAGGGTTGTCTCAACGGTAACCACACAATGGAACCAGTACGGAGGGATATAAATGGCACCACCTGACACAACCTCAACGTCAAACCCTCCGAGTTTACGCAGCAAGGCGTTAAGTTGTGGTTGGTCTCCTTTCAAAAGTTTTGGGATATCCATCGCCCCAACTTGTCGATACCATTGATGCAAGCAAGGATAAAGTTCAAGTTGAGAGTGAGCTTCTGGTGGAAGTAGCAGAAACCGTTTCCTCCCACGTACCACATAATGGAGATTATAAGAAGTGTCGTAATGTGTATAAGCAGTGACCTCCCCTTTACCCATCCAAAAGTTGACTTGCCCGGAAGTGGAAAATGCCTTCGAGTGAGAAGGAAAAGTCATGGAATTGAATATTGAGTCATCTGTTGTGAGATTCCCCAAATTCAACATTTCCAATCCTCCACTGGCATAATAGTAGTGTTGGTCCTTGGTTTCTTGTCTCAACAAGTCGAAAAAGGTTTTAGCTTTGTAAATGGCTTCAACATAGTCTTTCTCTTGTACCGTAGCATCATTTTCACTCAGAGGTTGGTCGGACGCAAAGTATTTGAAGACTGGAGACACGCCCTTTTTACACAGAACATGACCGATGTCATCAGCTCTGGTAGAGAGGTATTCCAGGGTCCAGTTGGAGGCTGGGTGGTCTTTAAATGGAGTTTCAAGGACTACCATCGGCATGTGCTGACCAGCAAGCTACATTACAATACACAACATCGCTTTCACTACACATGTAGCAACAGCCAACCACCACACTGTACCCACTCACTCAACACACACACAATGTATTAAAATTGTTATTAGGGTTCTGGAGAAGTTCAATGTGTGGAGAAGTAACTTAAATGTGTTTCTGAATCTCTCCACAGTTACACATAATTTGGAAAACAAGTTCTCAATTAAGTATTTTAGTGACTCCACAACACCATTAAAAAAAATTATATTGATATATTAAAGACTTGTCTTATAAGATCTCAGCATGCTTTAAATGCACTCACCCACTTCACCATATAATATGGATCATAGTCCATATACATCCACTGAGTATGCGGCAACCTGGCAACAGACTCTTCATCATATCATATGCATCTACAGCAGGTATACAAGATTGCTTGCCTGAGATCAGAATCCTGTTTAGCTCTGAGGAGCTCTACGAGGTGGTACAGAGTAAAGGCAAGGATAGGGAGTAGTACAGCCGAGAGAAAAACGAACGGGACGACTGCAGTCTTCATTGCAGTAACAACCCCAGTAAAGATCGTCGCTTGGCAGATAATTAGCCCCGCCCAAAATACTTGGTATTAATAGCCTATTCTACAAACGCTTCTTTCTTTCTTCGGGCCACGTGAACGAGGTTAAGTGGAAAATGGTGAGTGTCTTCGGTCTATGACTAATTAATCCAGTGAAATCTACTTGCCTAAGATAAAATGGACAGGTAAAACTACGCCGTTTCTCATTTGTGTGTAGGCCAAAAGGACGAGAAAGGTTGGAGTAGTCGGTAAATACGGCACCCGCTATGGTGCTTCTCTTAGAAAGATGATGAAAAAGATCGAAATTTCTCAGCATGCTAAGTATGCGTGCTATTTTTGTGGCAAGGTTAGTCTTATTCCCACTAAATTAGGCACACCAGAGAATACATTATAGTAGTTGGTCACGGAATGTCATGTGCTTATCTTGCATTCTTGTATAGAATACCATGAAGAGAAAGTGTGTGGGAATATGGAACTGTAACAAGTGCAAGAAGACCATTGCAGGAGGTGCCTGGGTACCTAGGTATGCACTAGTGAATATGTCCAGGACCTTCGTTTATAGTTTGTATAATATTTTATGTAGCACTACTACGGCTACTACTGTGAGAAGTGCTGTCCGAAGGTTGAGAGAAATGGCTGAAATCTAAACATTTTTTGTTCTAGAGAATGACAAATTGCATTTCCATCAACTTTCTCATGTTTGTAATTTATGGTAAAGGGTAGTTTGGATTTTGAGATATGCGTGCGCAAAGCAGTTCGATAAGGTAAAGGGTTTTCTTACCCACGCGGTCAATCGATTGAGGACGGAGAAAGGTAGCAACTGATAAGCATGGGGAAGAAGACTAAATTGGGAAAGAGAAGAAAGGACAAATTTTACCACCTAGCTAAAGAGACCGGCTACAGAGCCAGGTCTGCCTTTAAGTTGGTACAGCTAAACAGAAAGTACAATTTCCTTCAGTCGTCCAGAGTGTTGATCGACCTTTGCGCAGCTCCAGGAGGATGGCTGCAAGTGGCAGCCAAGACCATGCCGGTATCCAGCCTCATAGTGGGCGTAGACCTGGTGCCCATCAAACCTATCCACAATGTGATCTGCATCCAGGAGGACATCACTACAGCCAAATGCAAGCAGGTCTGTTGGTCCTAGCTCAGGGATCTTGTTAAGGTATAAGGAAAGAGCAGTAAAATTTAAACTACAGTTTGAAAAACTCAAGCAATGCCGCCGGTCCATATTACAAATTACACAATAAATACCATTATGCATTGGGTTAAGAGGAGGAGTTGTCTAGCATGGCCACACCATCTCTTATGCTGGCTGTGAAGTAGTCTCGTTAACCAGCCATTCTCCGCATGCAAAGGGGTGGAGTGCAATTTCGCCAAAAATTTAGGTCCAAAAACTTGAGGGAGTCTAATAAACAATTGATATTTCAGAGGAGCTTCTCATTTCCACAAAATTTGTGGAAACTTAGTATAAAAATCATGATTGTTTTCAGGAGGGGCGAAATGCTCACTTAAAAGGCCTAACAAATCCCTGGAGTTAGGAAACGGTTGAAGCGACATTTGGCGAACTTTTTGTTGTATGTATGCTTTTGAAACAAGTTCTTGTGTTAAAACTTGAAATTTTTAATAAATTTTGTCGCATGTCTATACAATGGACACAACCACCTTACTCTGCTGCGCAAGCTTGTGCGGATACTAATAAGGCTATTTTAAGGAGAAACTACCACTTCCGATAACTCTTTATCTTTTTATGAGAATTTGAAGTAGAACCTATCAGAAGAACAACACATTAATTTTAAGGGAAGAGTCACAGAATACGAGTACGCAACTTATTCTGTTATTTAATTTAATATCCAAAACTCTTCCGTCCCCCCCCCCCTCCCCATTCTCCCCACTCTCTCTTTCTCTGTCTGTCTGTCTGTCTCTCTCTCTCTTTCCTCAAATGTTCAGGTAATCTGAAGTGTGGTTAAGTAGGGTTTGTGTGTATTGATGGCTTTGTATGGCCAATGATGTTCATACTAATATCGAGGAATAGAACATTGTCATGTTATTGGACATATTTTTTTATGTAGCTTTTGCAACGTGAGCTGAAGACTTGGAAGGCTGACTGTGTTCTGAACGATGGAGCTCCTAATGTTGGGTCGGCTTGGGTACAGGATGCCTTCTCACAGGCAGAGCTGAGCCTGTCAGCACTGAAGCTAGCTTGTGCATTTCTGAGAGAGGGTGGCCATTTTGTCACTAAGGTGAGAATCATTCTAATTAGTATTTTGTTCCAAGGATTCATTTAGAGTTGGAATAGTTGGTATTGATCGGCAGTAATTTGGTAAAAGAGAAAGTAGTTGGCAAAGGGTGGACAAAATTGACTTGAAGTTAAAAGCTGGCAAAGGGTGGAAAATTGACTTGTAAGTTAGGGCAAAACTGGAAAAGGGTGGACAATGACTGGCATGGAAGTGAGATGGAAGGATTGTTAATATTTTGAGAGATGTGTTGGAATGACTGACTAATGTTGCTTAATTACCTGTGTGTAAAATTTCACAAGGAGCTTAAGAGTATATGACTGGCAACATCATCCACCCACTCATATATTTAAATAATCCAGATTTACTGTCCGGGTAGAATAGACAAAATTAATTATGTTTTCTTGTTCTTCTTCTAGTGTGCAAGGAGTGATAATGTCATGAATTTATGTCTCTATTCTTGTTAGATATTTCGTTCCAAAGATTACCAGCCTCTCATGTGGGTGTTGAGACAGCTCTTCAAGAGCGTGCACTCCACCAAACCCCAGGCGTCGAGGATAGAGTCTGCAGAGATATTCGTGGTCTGCCAGGGATACCTGGCTCCCAGTTCAATAGACAGCAAGCTACTGGATCCCAAACATGTCTTCCAGGATACTGAAGAGAAGAAAACGTCTGAAGAAAACCTGAGCCTTTCTAAAATACAGGTGGGTGGGGTTTAAATATAGGTGGGTGTGTTTGCTGTTACATATGATAATTGTTTGTGCACATGTTTGTTCTATAAGGGACTTTACTTTATATCAGTGTTGTTTATTAGTGTTTTTTTGTTGTTGTTGTTGTTGTTTTAGTCTCTCTTTTTTTGTTGTTGGGGCGTGTTTTTTTGTGTGTGTTGTTTTTGTTTTTTGTTGTTGTTTTTTGTTTTTTTTGGGGGGGGGGGGTAAGTTCCTGGTCTGTACTACAAGCGAAATATAACTTCATGCAATAATTCCACTAAAAATTGTTTTTTTAAAAAATTTTTATTTAATTTTTTATTTTTATTTTAGAACCCAACTAAAGGTGCCGAAGGTTATGCTGAAAATGCTGGCCTGCTATACAAGACCACACCCATATCCGAGTTCATCATGGGGGACAATTATCTCTCCATCCTGAAAGAGACGAACCAGTTTGTGTTCGACAGGAGCAGTGACATCTTCTCACGCCACCCTCTCACCACCGAAGAAATCAAAGAGACCTGCAAGGACCTGAAGGTTCAAGGTGCGCGTGAACTGAAGCAGCTGGTAAAGTGGAGAAAGAAAATGAAAGCTTTTATTGAAGAGGTGTCACAGGAAGGGGAGAAGATGGAGGTGAGGGAAGAACTTGACAGTAAGGAAGAAGAGGAGGATCCTAGATTGAAGGGGATTGATGATAAAATAGAAGCACTTGCTTCCTCAGAAGCTGCTGAAGTGAAAAGGTTTGTACTATCAATTGATGTAATAATACGCTTGTCTGTCAGTAATTCATGAGCTAAGATGGGTCTTAAATGTGAACACACTAGTGCGGGTGGCATGGTTTTATAAGGTTTTGTGAAGATCAGTTTAAACCATAATAGTTCTGCCTTTGGGTTGGCCTTCTAGTGGTGACTGACAGAGAAGTGAGTGAATGTGGGCAATATTAAATAGAGAAAGGAGTGCTAGAATGTGAACAGCTAAATGGAGGTTTAATGTTCTGGTTAAGTAACAGTAGAGTTTAGTGAGGCAAACTTGAGAGGGCTAGATGGTGTGGACGGGATGAACAGCATGAACAATGAATGCAAGTGAGTGAATTATAATATATTAAATTTTAAAAATGAGAATATGGGGAGAAGTTCATGAGTGAAGGTACCAAAGTGTTCATGAAATGCCATACCCATATTGTACGACGAGTGAAATAAATTATTATACGTTTAATATTTTTCCTAAAACGCATCTTTTCTTTGCTTCTAATGTCAATTTCTTTGTCCATCAAAAAATTACAATATTCTTTTCCTGAATCATGTATGTGCCTATCCAAGGTTCTAGTAAAGGAGATAACCTACCAAGTTTGTATTTTCCCATTTTTCTTTTTTACAACCATAAAAATGCTTCATCGTTTAGAGGTAACTCCACCATACTTCTAATAATTCAGTTGTCCAGAACTACGCACAAGCGAACTGGAGCTTTCAATACTGGAAAATATTAAATGCTCGTGTGATAAGGAAAATATCCAATGTTTTTGTTGTTGTTGTTGTTGTTGTTGTTTTTCTAGAGAGGTCCGCCGTCTTCGCAAACAAAGAAAGAAGTTGAAGGAACGTCTAGTTGTGAGGGGAGGTGCGGAGGAGTGTGAAGAACTCATTAGACAGGAGCATCTCTTTCAGTTGAAAGGTGTTCCTAAGGCCACAGAACTAAACGAACTAGAGACAGGAATGAGTGGAGATGAAGGAAAGGAAGAGGAAGAGGAGGATGTGGAAGAGGAGGATGTGGAAGAGGAAGACCAAATGTCTGGGAATGAAGAGAGCCCCCAGGAGGAAGATGGTGCTGGTGAAGTGACAAAGGAAGAAATAGAGGATGGAAGTGACAGTTGTAGCAGTGACAGCGATGAAGAAAAAGATAGTTCTGAGGATGAAGTGAACTCTAAGAAAGGTAAAGTTTGTTGAATCTTTACCAAGTTTAATAATAATTACTTTAGCTAAGGGTTTGCTTGGGTTGGGTGCATAGTTGGTGTGTGAGCATGTTTAATGTGCCACTGTAAATATTTACCAGGAGGGTTTCAAGTTTTCCACTGGGGAAAGGAGACACTGCACATACTTAGCCACACCCATTTTTAAGCCCATATGTTAAACCCCCCCCCCTCCCCTCCCAGAATTTTGAAAGTTTAATTGGCGAGTGAGCGAAGAGAGCGAGACACTTTCAGGGGTAGCACAATTGAAATTCACGTTTTTGTGTTTGCTTCGTGGTCTATCCTTTCCCATACCTCCACTAAACAGAATCTTTTCGTTTTGTGATCCCGTATCATTCAAGGAAATTAATTGTTGACCCCTTCGTATTAGGTTGTTTCTGAATGCCACAAGATGCACTTAGGTCTTAAAAACGTACTGTTATACTCAACACTGTGCAGTAATTCTTTAGAACTTCTTGTTGTTGTTTATAGCGAATGGTTACTATGGTATTGAAACCCTTTACCAGACGTAATGAAAAAACTCTGCTTTTTTTTAGTAGCTGTGAGTGCTTGTTGTCAAATGATACTGGTAACTCAGATAGTCAGAATGACATATATTAGAGACTACAGAAAATACCAGTACTCGGGGGAATTGAGGTAAGAAAGTGGTTCTGTGATTGTTAGCAAAAGTATATAATGGTCACAACGGCTACGTACTTAGCTATACTTTTAGAATTGGACTGATAGATTCTTTTGAAGTGTTTTGTTTGTGCACTGGCTCGCTTGCCCTTTGTGCTCAAGCACATCACTATAGTATGTCCAAGTTGAGTTGGCCGCAAGAAAAACTTGAATAACTTTAGAATGGAAGCAGCTACGCGTCCGGGGTTTGCACCATTGAAAAGCTCGCGCCGAAGCGGTTAAAAAATATTCCCTCAGTATACTCCAAACCGGAGAGAAAGTGACATTCCAAACTCAAAACCACAGGTTTCCCGCTCAGCTTTTAGTCACGCGGTACGGCTCAATTGATCACGTGGACTGACTTCATTAAGAATTTTGTAAACAATGAGCGGCTTCTTCTCAGATAGCTGTGTTTCTAGCTTTGTATCACGAATAGCTTAGGTTGTGAGTGTGGAAACATGATAGACGGAGTGTTCTGTTGTCGCAGAGGGTACAGGACCACCTGATAGGATGTTGGTAAGATTTATTTAGCTACCAACTTGTAATACAGCCACACTTAAGCTGTTTGCCGTTAATTTGTGTGCTTGTCAAAGCCGTGTTTATGCCAATTCCTTTTCTTCACTAATATAAATGCCATTTATTGTAAGGATTAGGACCAACTCAGGCAGCACTCCACCTTCAACTCGGATCACAACTATTTTTTGTATGTGTAATTCTATCATTTCATCAATTTTTAATAAGGGAAAGTACCTACACGCGGCAAGAAATTAATAGGGAAAGTACCGTTTGGACTGCATCATAATGACGAATTCAACACGGGTGAGGATTGAATGACGATCCGGTGACGACATGGAAGAAAATAATGACGACAAAATAAAATGGTGATAATGTATTAGAGTCTATGGGAGAAGTCTTGTTTGAAGTTTCTGAGGAACCTTGTGGTGCTGTGTTTGTATTAACCTATATTTTAAGTGACAAGAAATTTGTAACTACAGTTTTGTGAGATAAAATTGATCATATCATAGTGTTTCAAAAAGTTTGCTCTTTAAGCTGGAAGCACTGTACATATTATAAATAAATGAAACAATTGATAATTTTATATAACAAGAAAGTCTAGTAACTTTAGCTACAAGTTAGCAGTGCTGTACTGCTGAATCCTGTGAATATCAGAATATTTCTTGGGACACAGTATGTAGAATCGACTGATTTTAATCCTGTCTCTTTAGAAGAACGCCCCACCAGTTTGCGTTTTCCATCTGCTGTACATTATCTGTGCATAAGAAACATAAATATAATTGAAAACAAGCGAAATGAGCTGTACAGTGCCCAAAAAACTCCATAAACTTCACTAAATTTCTTTCTTTCAATAATTACAGTATTAATGCGCACCTGTGCTACCGCCCCTTTTTCACGTGCAACGTTGACGTTTGCGCGCTTAATTGACTTGGATTCACATGACTAAATTGCTTCCGGTAAAGTACTAAATGCATTCCTCAATTACCGCGCTTGCGGTCGTGCCAACTCAACTTGGACATACTATAGTAAGCTAGGTGCTGAAGAATAGCAGTTGTTGTTATTATTGTTGTTGATGTTGTCATTTATTATTATTGGTGAGCAAATATGCTTGGACGTACATGTCTTTTTTTACTTGGACCCTCACATTGTGTTCACTAGGTCGGTTCCTTCCCATACTCCACTAAATGGAAATCTTTTTATCAATCTTTACCTGATCATCTTAGGAAATTTAACGATTTACCCTTTTGAATTAGATAGTCTCTGACTGGTCTCACAGATCAGACCCTTTACCTAACCTCTATGCTGAGGTGATCTGAAACTTTCACTGTACGTATTTCGTTCTTTAAAAATGTTATTAAAATTTGGTGCCTTATCATGGTTTCTACTGTATCTAATTGTGGTTGGTTGGTTGACTTGATTATGCTGTGGTTTCGCGTACCTCCAAGCTGTTTCAGTTGTGAATATAATTTGCTGGCTGGAATGAAAATGCTGCAGAGTAGATAATAAGTGTTCAGAACTTGCATTTTGTAGTAATAAATTTGATGTTGGAAAAATTTTTATGAAATTGATGGTTTCAAAACTGCATCAATAAGCTAGAAAAATATACAATTTTTCTTCAGTACAGAGTCGAGAGGCAGACCGGGACTAAAAGTGCCGAGTTACTTAAAAGTGGCATAAACCACA
>WLWI01005452.1_pt1 | contig 10612 bp, 8 predicted proteins | sample 6701501 | NCBI WGS metagenome assembly WLWI01 (sample SAMN12718690, study PRJNA515312) | sponge metagenome | isolation source: marine sponge | host: Mycale hentscheli | place: New Zealand: South Island, Marlborough, Capsize Point | collected 2014-11-01
CACTTATCACATTAAGTAAAATAGTGCTTAGATTGTTTGGTCTTTTGAAAGAGATGATAAAAATAAAACTAGAAACACTTAGCTATATGTCCTGTACTCGCGTCATTGAATGCCTTCTTGCCCATGCAGTTAGCTATATATCCTGAACTCACCTCATTGCGTGCCTTCTTGCCCATGCTGATGATTCTGTCTTCAATCTCCCTCACTGACTGCTTCTTGTGTTCCTTCAAATTTGCTTCAATCTTACTCTGCTTCATTATGTTGGTCAGATCTTTGGTCAGGTTATTCAAATCACTGCAAGAAAGGTGCGGATCAATACACAATACGAACATGCATAATACCCAGCCTATAAATCAAAAGAAATGGTACCATAATACAGTATATTGAAATATTGTCCACTACTATAAGCAGTAAACCTATTCCATGATTTATTGCAACAGTAAATGGATGTAATAAGTTATGAATATATTATCTCATCCATCAACCAAACTACTTGATTTGAAACTTAGTGTTTCCTCCGTATGCTGTCTGAAGTTAGAAACCACAACCTTAAGTACCTATTAGCCGGTTTACCCAGAACAAGTTGTAAAAGTCCCCCCCCCCCCCAATGCTTGCCAATGCTTGTATTTTATTAGACACATGACCATTTACCTCTTGTGGACTTTCTCTTGTAAGTCTCTCATCTGATTTTTGTGAGCCATCTCCACTATCATCCTTTTCTTCTCATATCGCTACAATGACATGCCATCATCACATAAGGTATGTGTCCCTACCAATCATTGCTGACTATAGATAGCAGACTAAAGTAAACTATAACATAATAAGGCATGGATCATCAGTACATTGGCCCCACCAGTAATGAAAGACTTAAATACTGAAAGTAATAAAGGTCAAACGTTGCAACTAAATTTTGTATTCATTGTGGAATAGCTTAGCATCTATATAATAATACGCTTGCGTGCCAGTAACGACGACTGACGGTGCATGTATTCATGAATACTTAGAGAGCTTTAAAAGTTTGGTAAAGCATCGTCATTATATGGATGGGTAAAGTGTCATCACATTCAATAGAAAGTCATTAATTGTAACTAAAAAGCGGGTGTAATAGACGAGAGAAGGTGGCGTATGTTTCAAGTTAGAGAAGGCAAAAGTATGAAAGCGAAGGCAAAAGGCGATTAACTGTAAAAAGTGATTGGAATCGGCGAGGTAAGGCAATGTAGGTTTAAAAGAGAACAGAAAAGAAAAAAGCCCTGATATTAGCTAAATTATAACTAAAATGCAGGTGGAATTGACAGTAAAGGCTGCTTCAGTTTCAAAAGTACGAAAAAGAAGGCCAAAGTTCTGCAAGGCTTAAGTCCACTATCTAGGACAGAGAGAGATAGAAAGAGCTGAAGAAAGGAAAGGTAGGGGATAAAAAAAGCTGAGATTGTTCAGAAAAAGAGAGCAGGAGAGGGTTACTGAGCAAGATAACTTATGCTACTGCATTTTTACTTTGCAATACATCAAGCGCCACTGTATGGCGGGGTACTTGCTAGTGTTTTATAATATGTTTAAATGATTCAGTCATTCTCGGCTAAAATAAATGATAGCATTTTTATCGGTTTTAACAGCGCATGAGGAGCACTACTTGAACTAAACTCAATTCTTAGATCTTTTGCCGCAGTCATCCTCGGGGGTCAATGAGGTCGAACTATCAGTGGTGAGAATACAGAAAATAAACAGTAAAATAATCAGTGACTCCTGAGGAGGACTTCAGCAAGAAGTCGAAAGGTCATGGTTAAGTTTTAATAATGTTCCACTGAAGTTAATAATTTAATTCCGTTAGAAATATCATCAAATCATGTCTTAAAATATGTATTTTCACTATTAATACATATAAGTGAATTCACTTGCTTTCAGCCTGAATATCTACGCATGCTAAAACCATGGACTAATATTGTATTCGGAGCATAATACAATGCTGCATGTAGTATCAATTGCCAGGTGTATATGTAACTGCAATAAATACTATGTTGGAGGCTTTTCTATAAATTTACATGCTTGACAAGGTCACGTTCATGACTAATCATGATTGTATTCTTAATACCTTATCCTGTGATTCTAATGGCAGACTAATCTTGTGCTAAGTTTATCTTTGCAGCAATAACAATACTACCACTTTTCAGGTACACTGTATATGCTACAAGACTGCAACAGCCTTCAATAGCATGAAGCATTTGGGAGTGCACACACATCAGTGCTTAGCGTTATTAAAGCTACTATTAAGCTAGAAACACCATGTATCAATCAAGTGTACCCACTATTTACGAAGAAATGGCAAGTTTCCTCTTTAAATATTTATACCTCTGCGCAACCCGTGAATTATCAGCATCCTATTCACTTTCATATAAAATAACGTACTCTTTAAGACAAACCACATACATTGTATTGCAGACAGAACCATCACATTCTCAAGTCACTCAATATGTGCCAAGTGCCAAGACTACAGCAAAGAGTAAGGCATGCATTTACTGGTGGCATGTGGAGTTCATACTTACTACATTCAATGGTAACACCTAGCTAGTGTCAGTCATACCCACCCCACATGGTAACATCTAGCTAGTGTAAGTCATACCCACCCCACATGGTAACACCTAGCTAGTGTAAGTCATACCCACCCCACATGGTAACACCTAGCTAGTGTAAGTCATACCCACCCCACATGGTAGCACCTAGCTAGTGTAAGTCATACCCACCCCACATGGTAACACCTAGCTAGTGTAAGTCATACCCACCCCACATGGTAACACCTAGCTAGTGTAAGTCATACCCACACCACATGGTAGCACCTAGCTAGTGTAAGTCTTACCCACACCACATATCACATACGTACTTCTTGAGAACACGTTTTGTTGAAGTTTAGCGATTCTATCCTGTTTGCTTTCTCTAACACATCCAGATCACTCTGGTCCCCTTTGCCCTTGGATACTTTGTCTTTCACCTGCTTCATGGTCTGTACGAACACATACACCAGCAAACAAACACGCTTACTAACATCACACAGATCAGCATAATAAATATACCTACTATTATTCCGACATTATTCTAAATGCCTCTTTTTATAACAAGTGACTTACTTTTTCATGTCGTTTTAACATGGCTGACCGAAGCTGAGAATGTTTTTTATCTAGCTTCTTAAAATCCTGGGGGGGGGGGGGGAAATAGTACAGTATTAAATAAGGTTCTAAATATCTTGACTACACCTTACCGGATGTCCAACTACAGCTTTAGATTCTTGTCTGATGGCTTCTGGAGGAGCTCTGCTTAGAGCAGTCTCAACACTTGGTACGGTGTTGTCAAACAACCCCTTCATCTTGTCAGCTACAGCAGAAGCTCCAGTAGCTGGCTTTTTGCGAGGCAGACTAGAAGCATCTTCTAAGCATGACAGAGAAAGAAACAAAATATGTTAGGGAGGAAGGGAGAGATCATTCAGCCATTAGGAAATACCCTTTCCCTTAACTCTTAGGGTTATGAAGAACTCAATTACCACCCAATACATTTTCAACCAGCTTACAATTTACTTTCAAATAAAACAACAGTTCTCTCAGTTATTGTACCAGTAATAGCTGGTTTCTGCAATACACAATTAAAATTCAGAGTTTTAACAAGTGGCGTTCTCATAGCTGGTGACTTCTATGGTAAACACCTACATAGATACCATGTGTTGCTCTAAAACATTGCAGCCACTGCTGAGGTGGGACAAGCAAGTGTGTGCGTGATGGTGTGTGACAAGCAAGGGTGGAGAGGAGGTTGCGGGAAGGGGAAGACGAGGCCTTCCTAAAGTCTACCATATCCAAATACCCAATATCAATCACACATAATGCACTGCACGTTCATAAGCATGCACACACACACACACACACACATACACACACACACACACAATTGCCAAGTTATTGGAACCTTACTTGCAGGACCACTGGTGCCTACTTGAGGAGGTAGCAGACCCACTTTGCTTGCAGCTGGTTGAGTGGGCTTCTTCACGGCTCCCGGACTAGCACTACTACTTGATGAACTTGCACTATTAGTAGTGACTTTAGGTTTGCTGTACTTTGAAACCTTGGTAGTCTTGCCTGACTTGCCTTCTTGTACTGCACTAAATGCCATCTCTGACTCGTCCTAGCAACCATGTGTTACAACAACTCACACATCAGTACCACCCATAGCAGTTACTAACACAACCATAACAACCACTCACACATCCCTAGGAGGCTTACCAATCCTTCAGACATTTCCTGCAGTGCTCTGTTAGCAAAACTGATGGGATCCATCAACATGGCAACGAGATCTATGCAGAACAAAACTTATAATACTAGCAAGCAAGCATAATACAATTTATCAGTACGTATGTTTATATTGGTAACTGATCACTTTTTTTCATAAGAGTAAACAAAATGGACTAGTAGTAATAAAACAAGCAAAACATGATAAAAGCCAGGTTAGTATCAAGATATTTCATTCTGGGAAGTGTGGACTTGACAAAACAACTCAATTCACTAACATTGCCATAAGTCAATATAGATAGGTAATGAGGACTTAGTAAATTCTAGTCACTGATACTGTTTAGGTAGTTCATAACTGTGCCGACCCATACCTTCCATCTCATCAGGAACCCAGTCCTCCACGCTAATTTTTACAAACAGCATGGACAGAGGTAAGGGAGAGTTGTGCTTGTCTCTGAGCCAGATGTGTCTAAAGCCAGGTCTAATGGCATTCAGAGGTAAAGTACGTTGACCCACTAACTCCTTGTCTTCATCACTCACTGCCACATGCAGCAATGCCATCTCTGGAAGTAGAACCTGAATGTATATATGTATATATACACACACATCACAAAAATACAGCCACAATGCACATAGCAGTATAGAAGATATGATAGCAACATCAATCATTCTAGCATCCCAAATACCGAAAAGCACAGCATGTTAAAAAAATCACAAACCCAATTGGATCAAATTTTTAATTGACTGCTCCTAATTTTACTATACTCAATAGTACTGATAGTATGCATGCAGATCTGTACATATCACGATCATCAACAGATATCCCATCATTTCACTGTTAACCTATCTGTACTTAACAAATTAAATAATTCAAAGATAAAAACATACTCGCTTGAAGACAAATTCGTCCTCATTCCATGATGGATGGGGTCCAGGCATTTTTTTGGTGTAGTATCTGTTTCGAATCTGATCTGCTGGCAGTCCAAACAAGTCAACTTCCACATAACACTTCTTGTCCAGAGTAGTCAGAAAATACCCAGAAATAACCTGGATGATCAATACAGTATGTTGATGATTAACAGCATATTGTTGTTGTTGTTATTATTATTATTATTATTATTATTATTATTATTATCGTCATCATCATTTACTTATACAATCAATGTTTACTTTGACTTTGAGTTTTGCTGGCACAATGTCTTCCAGTTTCACTTGCACAAAAGGACTGAACACTCCTCTAGATGCTCCTTCTCTGTTCATCACCCATGGTTTCAGATGATAGCCCGTGCTGCCATTGAACTCAAATTTGGCAGTGTTTAGTTGGACAGGAAGATCTGGGATATAACCACACCAGTGAGCATAAAGTGTGCGTGTGTGTGCGCGTGCAACACTGAGAATATTCCTGTACTGACTCACTCACCAGAGGTTTGGAAGTTAAGTGCCACCATTTGACAACCAACACACCAATATGGCTACACACACAGAGAACAATTTAACAATCTTATTCCATGTCTATGTATATACATACAATTAAGAGTCTAGGAGTATAAAAGTGTCCTATTATGCTCCAATCTTCATATTATTACAACAGTCAATGGTACACATGTGCTCATATGTGCATGTACACACATCCGTTCATTCTTTACCATAGGTCCATAGTTGCTGGAGTTAATCCTGTTCCCCTGAGGGTAAATTCTGCTGTTTTGCCGCATGTTGTACTTGACAAAATCCTTGGGTTTTGTTTTAATGTGGTTGGCACCTTTGTCTTCCACAAAGGAAGACATGTAAAAGTGACAGTTGGTCTCTGCATACACACACACAAGACACACCATATTCATAGCGACCATTCCTGGGGAATAAAAGTACACCAACATTTTTTTTTGTTTTTTCTTTTATAATTGCATTTAAAAGATTTTTTCTCTCTCCTCAAAGACAGAGTCTGTAAACTTCTTCCTTCTACAACACATGTACCAGTTTGTATATACAAGCTATGATAGCTACAGTTCAGCACACATGCATTATGCTGTGAGGTGGTATAACATAAAGCATTATGGTACCATCACATTTTAACCCTTGAATGTTGATGAAGTGGTTACTTGTGGCCCTTCTTATTAGACCATGCCTGACTCAATAGTAAAAAAACACTGCAATAAGGCAGTTGTAGGAGATACATAAAACACTAATGGGCAGTGATGTAACTGTGTATGTGCATGTCTTCCTTCACTCACTTTCAGCAGCATTGAATCCCTCAAAGCTGATGCCGGTGGTGTAGTTGAGTATCTCTGCTAGAGGTCCAGTGCTAATACCTTCTATCTCAGATGGTCTTTGATGGATAAGTGCCACCTACATACATTGCAACAATCACATATAGTAGGTAAGCATAAATGCTATATTCTGTATAGTAAGGCAGACAAAATTGGTAAAAGGTTCTGAAAAAGCCCCCACAATTAAAATACTACTACTACTACTATTATTCTTAATGTTATTAATATGTTAAAGTAACATAATAATAATAATAATGATAATAATAATAATAATAATAATAATAATAATAATGATAATAATAATAATAATAATGATAATAATAATAATAATAATAATAATAATAATAATGATAATGATAATAATAATGATAATTGGCAAGTGATTGAAGCTAGCGTGATAGTAGTAGGGGAGAATAATTGAAATCTGGTATACGTATGTTAGTGTATATTATATACACATTTAGTACTGCATGTTTGATACATGGGCACATGAACGCCTGCGCATTTACTTTTTCTTCTACAAATACAATTTTTAGATTATTTCATTAATCCTCAGCGTGCATGAGGAAGAGGGTTATAGTGGTCATCTTGTCTGTCTGTCTGTCTGTCTGGCTGGCTCTGATTTTGGAGATTGCTAATAATTAACCCTTGATTTAGGTACTGTAGGTATAAACTTGTTCGAAATGACGATTTAGGACCTTTTACTGTGATACTTAATGGATTTCGGGCTGATTTGAGAAAATGTGAAGCTATTAGGTCTGTGTAGGAACTACATAGCTTTGGTGAGTAACACCCCATTTGTCACATCATAACCCAGTGAGCTAATAATTTCTTGCAGAGGTAGTTATATTTCATTTTGAGTTAACCGAGTGCTTGAATTGGAGTTTTGCGCTGAAACTATCGGTGAGTGTCTCTCGCATGTTTAGTTTCTCTTAATCTACTGCTTTCATTGAACAGCTATATTGATACCCGATTGGTCTGACAAATAATTTAATAGTTAGCAACATAGTGTATAGTAACACTGAAGGCACACTTTTGATGCTTCATTTCTTCTGGTACTAAAGCAGTGAGTACAGTGTTGGACTGAAACTGTACAATTTGAAAGTTACAAAAAGTTGCTGGGAATGGTAGTATGATATTGAAAACCATTCATCAGAATATAAAAAACAACAACAAAACACACACACACACACACAAAAACAACAACAACAACAACAACAACAACAACTCAGCTATGAAAGCATTTAGGTGTAGTGAATAAAAATTAAATGTCAACGGCTACAGTATGTGATGTATATATGTACTTGCACTTTAGACTAAATGATGCCTTCCTAAACTTTGTGAATAGGAGCTAGAGCTTTATTTCAGGTAAATTAAACAAAATGTAGCCATTTTTGTTGTTATGAACTATAAACCTTTACGTAATAGCAAAAGTGAACTTGTTATCAGATTCCAGTTTAAATAAGAAAGTATATAACCAATTTATTACACTACACAGTAATAATAATACATTAGGTACCACTTGCAGTGGTATTACGTGAGGGAAAGTAACTACGCTAAATGCTAAAAGTTTAGCCACATGTATGTTTTAGTTTCTAATAATAATGAACACTGGCAACTCTCCCCAATAATGCCATTACATAATTTGCATCCTGTCAGTCCAACTTACATTAATGGTAGTAATGTCCACATCTGCGCCTTGCTCACGATACACTGGAAAGAGAGCATCCTCTTGTGCAGACCCCTGAAAAATCAACATTTAATTAATAAAATGTCTACACACATGTAATGTGGTATACAACTATTTCATCTTACTTTTCTAGACAAGGTTCCTATTCCTTCATCTTGTACGGATCCCTACAGGCAAAAAAAAGAAGAAGAAAGAGTACTTATGTCGTGCATAAAATCTTTACCATGATCACCACCACAATTAAATTTAACAGTTGAGCAAGCACTGACCTTCCGGGAAGAAGATTTGCTGCTCTCTCCTGCCTCAGGACTTGCACTGTTGGGTCTTTCCATCTTTTCTTCACCCACCTTTTCTTCACCCATTTTTTCTTCACCAACCTTTTCTTCACCCACCTTTTGTTCATCTATCTTTTGTTCATCTACCTTTTCTTCATCCACCTTTCCTGTTCCATCATCTGCTTGAGCACTTCCATCTGTCTCAGACTTGCACTCAGGACTGGAGCTACCAGTATCCTACAACACATACATCATAGAACATACAATCTTAGTGATGTGCAACCTCACCATTATAAAGTGTATGTAGTTCTATGCTGTTATAGCATAATATCTGCTGGTACTATAGTGTTATTCTATGATGTCATAGTGTAATGCCTCCGGGTGCTAGTGTAGCTCTATGCTGTTATAGTGTAATATCTCCTGGTGCAAAAGTGTAGCTATATGCTGTAATAATGTCATATCTCCTGTTACTATAGCTTACGTATGTTGTTCTAGTATACTTTTGTCAATACTGTTCAATCAACATTTTAACTAATAAATTGTGTACCTCAGGGATGACGATGTCCTTATTTTCATCTCTATACCCATTACTACTATTACACTAGGCTCTGAAGAAAAAAAAGAAGCAATTACCCCAAGAATGGCAAGGAAATGAAAATCACTCATCTTTAGCAGGATCTGCACACTTACTATAATCACCTACTCTAGGTAAATTGTCTGGTATGTATAACTACCAAATGCAAACACTTAGAATCTATTTCACTGAAGTATGTACTGTAGTATTGTAGGGACTTCATGAATAGACCAAATATTCCATAGTCTTATTGGAGCCATTCTGGTGAGATGGAGGTCAGAGTGGTATGAACTCAAAACAGTACATGCTTTGTGTGCATGAAAACTTAAAAATCCTTATTTCACTTGTGAAATTAACACAGTAGCTAGAAACAAATAGTACTTGTTTTTATTAAAAAGGTAAAGGTCACACTACAACATGTACAAGTATGCCAGTTTTACACACGAAGTGAGGTAAAAAAATCCATATGCCACTAAGCTGACTGCCATTAAACTGACCTTTCACCTCCCTCAATATGCCCAACCAAATGACACTTTATGCTTATGTTAAATACTACCACTCACACTTGAGCTAGGCTTTTCTCCATTATCAGATATTGCTTCTCCATTCCTTTTCACAGGAGAGGCTGAAAACCTCTCTTTCTCTGCGCTCTCATTTCCTTCTGCAAAATTAGAAGACACGCATCATGATAATCACACAAACTACAAGAAACATGCAGAAGTACAATATAAAAAACTTCACACAGAGCGGACAAGAACTGCTTATGGTAGTCAACTAAAATGTACTACGCCTGCACAAATTTGCCCGCTCCACAAGGCTGGAAAATACTCATTACATCAAATTTATACATACATTAGTATCAATAAACACTTCATTTTAGTCCTTGTGCATATACATATATACATATTTTATATATCGGATATATTCCTTAAGTATTTCCGCATCACACAAGCATTCAATACTTCCCATATTGAATGCTGCATATTGAACGCTACCATGTACCCATGTGCAGTACTGGACAGCTGTATTTAGTTTAATTTATAGTGGAGTTACCTCTGAACAATGAAGCTTTGAAACGCAAGCAACAGTTTTTCAGCTTGGAAAAAATATCCAATGTACACTAAACAACTAATCGCACAATATGGGATGCCATTTCACCCTCACACTTGTATTTCCACCCGCCTTGGGCTCGTGAAAATACTTACGCATGCTCTTAAAATATCATTGAATATTCTACGCTGACTCAAGCAATAAGATAAATAAATATTCAAAATATAAAATTGAAAAGTACAGAAACAAGATCATCCCAGTCAGCCATTACATCACTTCAGTAAAACACATACATATTAATTCCACAATCATACAATGGATGAATGTGCTTGTGTTCTAATGAGACCACCCTTATCCAGTACCAATCTCTACTGTTAAATGAAACTGACGTTACTTTACCAATACAGTCTGGTAAGGTGTAATGAAACCATATAATATTTCTTGGTCATGTATTGAAAATTTGAAAGAAAAACAAATAAAAACCAGTAACATACATG
>WLWI01005453.1_pt1 | contig 10611 bp, 4 predicted proteins | sample 6701501 | NCBI WGS metagenome assembly WLWI01 (sample SAMN12718690, study PRJNA515312) | sponge metagenome | isolation source: marine sponge | host: Mycale hentscheli | place: New Zealand: South Island, Marlborough, Capsize Point | collected 2014-11-01
GTCAGAGCTATTCAGCTTTCAAAATGAACAAAGCTGTTTATTAGAGGTAATCAATTGATCAATACATAAATATAATACAATAAGTTTAATTTCCTTACCTTATTAGTATTGCAAGGACAAAAAAAAAATACAACTATAAGGTCGCTATTTGACTTTTCCCCCCTAGCAAAAAATCCTGTATCAAACCCTGACTACTACTACTACTACTACTACTACTACTACTACTACTACTACTAATTATCATCCCAACTTTCACAAAAATAGATGCAGGTGGGTAATCTTTATTTATCGTGGGCTCCATCTGAATGCTATAACAATTCTAATTCCATGGTGGTTGGGAAGTTTAAAAGAACAACCACAGCAAACCATAAGCTTCCTAAAGGCTAGCACACTTTTATTTATTTTCCTCTGCAGTTTCAACACATTCAATTTCCTCATGGAAAGTTCTATGAATTTACATTATAGCTAATTTATTATGACTTATGAATACAATGGACAAAAGGCAGTGCAAAACGTATGAAAAAAGGTCTAGTCAAGTCACTATTTCAAATAGACTTTGAGTCTCACCATATTTAGTACAGACTGGATACACAGTACCTGAAAGACCTCACACTACCTCAGACATGGTATACCATACTGATGTCTTTTATCCAACAAAAAAAAAAGACTCATTTCCTGGTATCACCACATCTGTTCAATCCAAGGAATTCCCACAGACACTGGAACTTGACACATCGAGATTGATCAAAGACATATTTGCATGCTATACCTTAGATCTACAAGTTTGATTGTGGTCACAATGTTATATGAAAGTTACATATGAGTAAATAATGAGTAATGAAAATATATTCCTGGAAGTAAACAAGGAAGCAGCAGTGATGAGAAACGAATTTCCAATTTTGTTTGGCCAATTAATAATAATAAATGAAAATAACACAAGTAATTTTCTCAAAAAGTTCATTGTAAAACTAGATTTAAACCTTGCCATTTATCAGGTAAGTGGTCATCATTGTGGTAAGAAAGGGACAATATCTATGTAGTAACTGATATTTTAATAAGATAATCAAACAATAATGATACAAAATTTCTCTAAGTCTTCAAAACAGTTACTACCATTGATAGTATATACTAAATGAAAAGCGAAGCAAAGTGACAATTCATGTGATCTCATTACAAAATGACCATTCAATAATTGAGCTCTCTACCATTGCTTCACTATACAAAGTTTCAGGGTAAGTGAAAAGCCACTTAAAAGAAGGTTTTAAGTTCACCTACAATGCTGCTTAAAAAAACTTGGGGAAACAAAAATAATGCCAATTTACGGCTTCAAAACTTACATTTATTTAATTGTCAATAACTTCCAGTTCTACTCCAATGATATCCTGGAGCTTACAAACAAAGCAATTAAATTATCTTAATTGGTGATCCTGCTTGTATTGTAAAGAAGCAAACAAACTTTGCAAGCAATACAGAAACAAGGAAACCTGACAGGAGGGAAATAGTGAGAACAATCCATGCAGGAAATATGGTTTGAGCTTGTGGAAAACTGTACACTACTTTCAAAAAGGTTTTAGACAGTGAATCGAATGAAGTCTTCAGCAACACTGTCCATGTGATATTCATTCTTGTGCAGATAGTGTATTTCATAATATATAACTCAAACTTAACATACTTGCTCGGGTTAAAGGATCATAAGCTACACGCACATAGCCACACCTTTGCAAGCACATGTAATTTTTTTCTCTCCAAACATGGCGACTACCCTGAAACTTAGCATTGGACAGTTAGGATATAGACAAACATTCAACATAAATAGGCCCACAAGCAATTAAGAGTAGATAAAATATGTGTAACCTTCAACATTAGTATACTTTTCTCTTCCACCATTTAACCAAAGTGATGTGCTGGTTTTGAAAGTTTATTCATTTGAAGTACTTTACCTTGTACCTGATAATACTGTAAGACAAACTTTGAAACCATTGTGCTGGTAATTTGTCTATAAATGGTACATGGACCAGAAACAAAAAATAAGCATTGTAAAATGTAATCATAATGAAAATTGACAAAGGAATGATCCGCGTGACTGACTATTTGCGTTAAAAATTTGGGATTAGTGCACGTCTCAGCACCAACAACAACTATTAATTATGTTTCAATATGGCATTGTGAAAAATATGCAAAACATTCACAAATTCCCAAGTTGGATAGCTTGGTTGCAGCTGCAAAACATGAACTTGAAGCTGCTGATTGATATTAAAGTTTCTTCTTTCTTTTTTATTTCATTGATAATTGTCCCTGGTGAAGCTCCAGACTCATTTCTTTTACAAAATTTATCTTTTTGCAACTACACATAACTTGACGACATTCTTTGTGTGCTTTCTACTCTGTCCGACTAAATGCTACTATTGACGAAGAAAGTTAGTTAAGTTGGGATGCACAAGCAATCTGAACAGGTTTTCTCTCACTTTCTGCAAGAGCTAGCCAGGTATATGAAACAAATAAAAAATCTGGGTTTTTATGTTTGATTCCAGATACTAATGACAGAGCTTAGTGAGATCAACCAAGTATATTTTGTTTTCTTGCTCAACTCAAGCATTTTTTTGTTAATGATTCAGTCATTCTCAGCTGAAATAATTATAATGATAGCAAAATTTTCCTGGAGGGTGATTTGCACGCAGCATGGACAACCAGTATCCTGGAAGCTCTAAACCTATGTCTCTGAGGTGTCATTTGTATGTGTAGAGCTTCTTTGAACTTTCTTGAGTTAAAGATTAAGGAAGCTCTACACATACTGATGACACCTGACAAAGAGACATAGGTTTAGAGCTTCCAGGAAATCACCCTCCAGGATATAATAAACAGTAAGCATACCCTCCAGAAATCTTGCTGTTTACATTGTGTTATTATATCACCACGGAGAGTTCGACCTCAGTTGACCCCTGAAGAGGATTTCGGCAAGAAGTCGAAACGTTTTAATTAACAATATTGGCTGTTAGAATGAGAAAAATGTGCTATTATTATAATTTTTTGTTGCTATTACTGTTGAAAAACTGAGTATGAAGTATGTAGGAAACTCACTGACAACTAATGTTAAGTGCGAGCATGATTGCTATTTCTTTTAAATAGCTACTGTTACTCCTATTCACTTTAAAATAAGACGAAACTTTCAAAGACTGACAAATTCAAGGCACTAATGCCTAATTTTGTCAGTACAATCAGCTTTGCTTTTAAAATTCAGCACAAACAGAAAGACACACAAATGAGTGACCCATGATAACCATATTGTGTATGCATGCTGAAGATTTATGACTACTCATAATGATTCATTAGAGGAAGTTGTTTGCACAATGACTCTGAATAAACTATATTGTTGACCAACTACAAGCTAGTTTCAGCAATTTGGGAGAAGCAGGAAGATAGCAATAGTTATTACAACGGCATGTAATACATAAACAAGAGAAGTATGTATATAAAGGGAGTGAAACCTTCATATTGAACCTGTCAAACTGCCAGTTCTAGAAATGTCAACCTCAGCTCTCATCTTTTCGGTGATAGTAAGCTACTTGGCTTGTACCACTATCAGAAGTCAGTCAACTGATCTAGTATACAACTCTGAAAACCTTCAGCATGATAGCCAAACGGTCCTATTGGGTGGATTATTTCCAATACACGAACACAACAATAAAACTGTGAACTGTGGCAAGTTCCATGTGCCGGCGATACAGAAGTAGAGTCTATGGTCCATACCATTAACACCATCAATGAGGATCGCCAGCTCTTGCCTAAAATAAAAATCAGATTCAGCATTAGGGACACCTGCTCCACACCGGGACATGGGCTAGACCAGGCGTTCCACTTTGTGCAGAGGTCAAACAGTGATTCTTCCTGCCGCATCGATAGCAATAATAGTGACATTGTTGCTGTTTCTGGAGTAATTGGAGGATATTTCAGCCGAGTGTCTATCGATCTTGCTAATCTGCTTCGATTATACAAGGTTCCGCAAATCAGCTACATCTCAACTGCAGATGTGCTGGGAGAAAAATCCAGATTTGATTACTTCTTCAGGACCGTTCCCCCAGACACGCTGCAGTCCAGAGCAGTCGCCGATATCATAGACCGCTTTAACTGGACATATGTGTTTGCACTTCACACGGATGACACATATGGAAATGGTGGAATAGAAGCTCTTATTAAACTTTTGAAGAACAAATCTATATGTGTAGCTGAAAAAATACCACTATCACTCACTGCCAAATTGAAAGATTATGATGATGCTATACAAAAAATGAGCAAAAAGTACATGAACGCTCCAACTGTGGCAGTGTTGTTTTCCCACATCGAGGCTGCCAATGGAATCATGGAGGCTCTCCAACAAAGGTATGAAAGAGGTGACTACATCCTTGAAAATTTGACTTGGATAGGAACTGACTCCTGGGGGGACTCGCTGAAAGAAGAGTACCGTAGCGTGCCTGGAGCCATACTGAGCATTCTACAAAGAGCTGAAAGATACAACACCTTTGACAATTACTATCTTGCCCTTAGTCCCCAAAACAACCCCAGAAACATCTGGTTCCGTGAATTCTGGGAACACGAGTTCAATTGCAGTCTGTCAAATGCTAGCTGTGAAGGTCAGAGCTCCTCAATGACCCTGAACACTACAGATTACAGGCAAATCAACCACCTCACTCTGATATCTGATGCAGTTTATGCATTCGCCCATGCCATACACGGCTTGGTTCAGAAGTACTGTACCAACCAAACTCTTTGTGATGCTATAATGGAAAAAAGAGCACTGGGTATGTCAATCAACGGTGAAATGCTAAGGAACCAGTTGTACAACATCTCCTTCAAAGGGGACTCATCCAATACAGTGTACTTTGACAGAGACGGGGAGAACAAAGGTTCTTACTTCATAAAGAACTTGAAAAAGAAAGGCGAATCATATGTTTTCGAGAAAATAGGGACATGGGATCACCAGGAATCTCTTATCTTCACATCCCCAATAAACTGGCCCCATGAACAGAAGGATATACCGAGGTCATTTTGCAGTGAACCCTGTCCAAGTGGGCACAAGATCGTATTTATTCAAGAGGATTGCTGTTGGCACTGCTCACCGTGTACAGGAAAAAGCTACAGCAATGGAACACATTGCGTAGACTGCCCTTTAGAGATGAGACCAAACGAGGACAGAAATGGATGTGAGATCATTCCTTTCCAAAGCCTCACATTTTCCACTCCATGGTCAATAATAGCCATCATTCTGGCTGTCACCGGACTGATAACAACCGGTGCTATTGGTCTCATTTTTGGCATTTTCTACAAGCACAGAGCTATTAAGGCCTCCAGTCGAGAAGTCAGCGCTATTTTGCTTGCAGGACTAGCCCTCTGTTACATCATGCCATTCTTGTTCATTGCCAATGCCTCCCCAGCTGTGTGCACTATAAGACGCTTCGGTGTAGGCTTGAGTTTCACGGTATGCTTTAGTGCCTTGCTCATTAAAACCAACAGGATATACAGAATCTTTAATCAAAAGAAACTCGACCCTTCGAAGCCTCCCCAATTCACAAGCCCACTGTCCCAAGTATTGATGACCCTTGCTCTCATCACCGTCCAAGTTGTGGCAGTCGTCATATGGACTAGCGTGGATCACCCCTCCGCTGAAATAGAATATGTAGATACTCAATTTTCAGAGAAAAGATGCAACGCCTCGCCGTACCTATTCATTGCCGTGTCCCTTGGCTACAGCTTTGTAATTCTCATTCTCAGCACTTATAATGCATTCCTAGCAAGAAAGGTCCCAGAAAATTTCAACGAAGCGAGATATATAAATGCCACTCTCTACGCCTTGTGCATAATTTGGCTTGCTTTTGTCACCATTTACTTTGCAACTATAGGCTTGGGTGAGCAATACCAGGCCATCTGCCTAATGTTCGCCATTATATTAAGCGCCAGTGCAACTTTAATATGCATCTTCATCCCGAGGCTTATTCTGCTATTCACCATCATCAGAACAGCGAAAAAAAACATTGGTAATACGACAACTTGTATGACCAATAAAATCAACACTCATGAAGTTTGAAAAAAAAAGAAAGGAAAAAAAGGAAAAGTCTGTGTTAAGATAGTTAGTTAGTATGCCTATTTACATATACTTAGTCTGGTACATTGACTTTCATTGTGATTTGCTGGTGTGGTTGTTCACTAAATTACATGAATTCTTACTTTGGTTTCTCTCCTTCAAATCAATAGCATTTGTAGTCTCAATATTGCTCTCCAACTCCAGTCTGATTTCAATGTTATATTAGGACGGTACAAAGGTTAAGTTAACAGAGTAATTCAGAATTACCTAATCCGACAAACTTAAAGACATGTGATGTAGGAAATATTTAGTATCCATATTCCAAGTGAAAGAAGCACTATGTCTAATATACACAACACCTGCTCAATCATATTTTATAGTAGCATACAGTGACAGGTACTACTGCACTACAACACATTCCATCCATCCTTATAATACTGAAAAAGTGTATACTGTAGCTCTAATGAAGTCCAAGCATCTTCTAGGTTATCCTGACAAAGAAAACCACTCACTCATCAATGCTTCATAGCTTGTAATAAAAAAAACAAGTTATTGAAATGAAAAATATGACCTGTGACAATAGGAAAGCTGAAGTTGATGAAAAAGCTGCTAGAAAGAACATTTGAAAATCGAACCCCAAGCAGTAAGATTCGCACTACTCTTTTAATGAATTTAACTTGTGTTCACACATTTGCAACTCAAATTAAGCTCTAAATGCTTGTTGTTGTTGTTGTTGTTGTTGTTTTTACAATTGAAGGGGAATTATGAGAATATGAGTGTAACTAGTTTTGCAAATACCAGTCAGTATCCATCTCTATGTGTATATATACAATCCTTCTAATCTACCAGAACAAACACTTAGCATTCTCTTAGAATGGAATCTTATATTGTAAACCTTGGGACTTGATATATGCATTGAGAGAAAGAAGTGACCCTCTAATGTTGACCATCATCACTGCCTAGCTGCGTCAACACCACCACACTGGACTTTGGCACAAACTTGTTGAGAGCGTGGTGTTGTTGGTGCAGGCAGTGTTTGTTTCTTGGCACATGTAATATGTCACTTTTCGATATAAGTTCTACAAAGTCACACCATGGTAAAGGTAAGATATCTAGTAGTATATTAGGATCTCTTTCTGATTAATGGGAACACGAGTGAAGTTGCTGAGCCTCAAGTATATTTTTACTGAGAATGACCTTGTTATTTCTCACTTATGTATGGATGTAAGTTCTAATCATCGATGTGCACAACACTCTCATGTAATTGAGGAGTAAACACAAACACAAACACTTTATAAAAATGAAGTAAAGCTAATTTAAATAAAACTGAAAATACTTAAAGAGAAGCTACTCTGGACTTTTTTCAGAATGCATATTGTCAGTAGATATTTACAATGGTACAAGTACTGTGGCTTAAAACAATCTACTGATATTTGCAAGGAAATACATCCACTCACTTCCTTCAGTAAACTCACTACAAGCTCAAAGGAAGCTAATACAGCCAAGAAGCAGCCAGTGCAGTCCAAAATATGTGGTATTATGAAATGGATTATTCGTACGTTACAAAAATAAGTTCTACTTCCGCTTAAACGTTGCTCCACTAGAAATCCTTTATATTGCACCATATGCTTTAAGAGAATGTAAACAAAAGTATTAGTTGCCTATTAGTCCACAATCTTGTATTTTGCAAATTTGTTTGATCACTTTTTAGCATCTATTATCAGTGCTACTATAATATATAAAGTACAGGGTTGGGGTCAAATTGATAGCATGGGTATCCTGTGCTATTAGGGATCAGTAGCACTCGTAAAGCTATTGAAATAGCACGAGGCAACGGTTTCTGGTCCATTTTCATTTATAGACAAATTATTCAACTTATTTCAATAGCGTTACTCGTACTATTAATCTCGAATAGCACGGTTACCCGTATTATTACTCATACAAATACTCCAAAAAGTATATAAATACTACAAATACCTAAGTATTTGACCCCAACCCTGATAAAGTATAAAAAAATGACCTGCTAAGTAATTTGTTTAATGCATTTGTTCTCTCACTTATTTAAATCCAGTTTAGCTCATTAAAAATTTAAATAGTAATATTAAATAACCAAATATAAAAATAAATGTTTTATTGAGTTTTTAAATGCCATTGAAATATCACAAAGACTTGTCCAAGTTGTGAAATGTCTGACTTGTACTTGCTTAATCAAATACTACTTAAGCCAAGTCTAATTATGAATAATCTAATTTTATGGTGTGCCTTTTCACAAATGATGACCTACTAGCCTAATCAAATTTCCAATGAGATGTTTAACAATTCTTACTCCCCAAACTCTCAAAACAAACTGGTATGGTAAAGTTGTGTACACAACATGCTAGAGAGAAGCAATATTGTCTTAAATAAGCTTTTTAAGAATAATTATGTCAGAAAAGTGCATTGTTCTAGACGCTTGATAAAACAACAACAACCAAGCCCACCTTTGGAAGGTCTGCAAGTTTTCACTTAGTGGTTGTCAATTTTATATGCTACACATTATGTATTATTATATATCTATATAATAATACACTTGTGTGTCAGTAACGACGACAACGTGTGTATTCAAGAATAATTCACGAGCTGAGCATAGTTGGTAAAGCAAAGGTACCTTATTGGGTTGAAGCTAACCATACTCTACCACAGATCATGGTAGAAGGCAGAGAAGTAGGAGAACGCAAGGGTCAAGAAAGAAGCAGGTGAGAAAAGGCTGACTGATGTAACTACTTCAATAGAGAAGTGAAAGAAAATACACAGAAAGTACAGAGATGCTGAGGGGCTGGAGAGATAGACAAAGGAGGAGAAGGAAATCCATGAGTTGAGAGGAATAAGAAAACCTGAGATAGGTCAGGAAGAAAGAGAGCAGAAAAGGGAAAACCATGGATAAATATATCTTATGCTTACTATGCTACAGCTTTCTTAATTTGCAAAAAGTGGTACATCAAGCGCCACAGAGTGGTGGGGTACTTGCTTAATATATATATATAATATATAATACATAATACAACATTTGTAAAATCTGTACCCCCTGATTGTATCTTGTTTCACCCTCTGCCAATAAATATTCCTAATAACGATGATGATGATGATGATGATGATGACGATAGTGATAATAATAATAATAATAATAATAATAATAATAATAATAATAATAAGTTACAAGAATACCTGGCTCAGCACCAACTGGGAAGTCACTCGATGCTGGTTCAGTATTTCCTTTAAGAACAATAAGGCATTCGACAACCTGTACGAAAACGTCCACCACTCAAACAAGTATGGAATACACTGCCGTCTCAATACACTCCAAGATGCCACCTTACCTTTCTGGCTCATTGAAGAGAAAATGGCACTATAAATAATAATACTTATTCATCACCACACATGCATTGCATACCACACCCCCCGCACAAACACACATACATCTATAAATAGTCGTAAATACCAGCTGCTAATTGGTTAAATTTACACCCTTGTTGCTAGCATAACCACTGACCTAACCCTTTCATTGACACAAGTGTATAGGTGCTCAATGTTCAATCGGCACTTTTCCAACTTTTAAACTGATTATCCAATATAGTGTTCCCATTTTTTTTTTGTTTATATGTTGCTACGACATAGTATTGAAACTAAAGCATTAAAAAAATATGGCTGCTGGAATATTTAACCTTTGAGCATTGATCTGCCCAAAATATTTTTATAGTGTGAGGTTCTGAAGGTCAGAACTTAGCAACTAGGAGATATATAAGCCGTGCACTCTGTTAGATTTCTATGGCAGCTCTGGGACGGTCTAAAATGTAGCCTATGAGTGTAGAATTAATTTATCTAATATCTACATTTAAATTTGTAGACAGGATTAACCAGTTCTCATGTATCCCAAGCAAACTAAAGTGTTCCATCTACTACATTATATATTATATACATGTATACAGTATTATATACACACTATATTATATATATTATATACATGTATACAGTATTATATGCACACCACATGTGTTGCCTCACCTGCTCCTGCCATATGGCAAGTATTGTCAGTTTAGTGGTCTCTTTCTTCTCTTGCTCAGAAATTAAAACCTAAATATACAGTCAGCTTCATGGTAATTACTAGTGATTAGGATTGAGTAATCGGCCCCAGGACATTCAATTAGATCATAATGAAAATTTAAAACAATTTAATACATTTGCCAAGTCACTCCAGTAACATGTGATAGTCTTACGCTGAATTGAATCACAGGAATTCTATCACCTCTTTCTTGTCACAGATTAAATTCATTTGCATAAATTAAAAACAACAACAACTGAATCCACAATATTTTAATTTGTAAACATGTTCACAAAACTATGAAGTTCTGCCCATGATTACATTACTCGAGAAAAAAAATGCAGTAAGAAAGAGTGCATATCAGAGCATGAAATACCACCTCAATGATCTCGTAATCAAGTGCAAATGAGCATGACTATATCGGGTCTGACATCCAAAAGTTTTCTAACCATACAAG
>WLWI01005454.1_pt1 | contig 10609 bp, 4 predicted proteins | sample 6701501 | NCBI WGS metagenome assembly WLWI01 (sample SAMN12718690, study PRJNA515312) | sponge metagenome | isolation source: marine sponge | host: Mycale hentscheli | place: New Zealand: South Island, Marlborough, Capsize Point | collected 2014-11-01
TAGAGTAAGGGTCACTAAGACTAATTCTGCAAAAAACAAAAATAGGAGAAAGAAAGAATTTTTCCGATGACTTACTTCTGGAGCCTATATCTCAATTTCAATTTTTGTGCCGTAAGGTCCCTTTTCCCAGACCCGCTCACATATTCATAGCTGGGATTGCACAATGTGAATTCCATTATAACCACACAAGTTGAAGCTTAAACATGTCATGTTTGCCAAACATGAGCAGGAATATGTCTCTTGTGTTCATAACATAACACTAGACATTACATGTGAATGCTTACATAAACTGTGGACACATGCAATTACTAATGTAGTGAGAGTAGATTAAGAGCATAATCTCAACGACAAAAAGTAATCCATCATTGCATGTAACACACAGAAACAAAAATGAAATTGTTATAGTATACTAATTTAATCTATTAACACGACGAAATAGTAACACTTCCAGCCAGCTAGCTTGAGTCTTGTAAACAATGGCTTCTTATCCCCCCTCTCCCCAAACAAAAAACAAACAAAAAACAAAACAAAAAACAACAACAACAACTACACCCACACCTTTTTTCCTATTGGATTCTCATACAATACTTTATTACAAATTATTTCCTTCCATGCTTTTAATGTTGTTTTTCTTTTTTCTTACACCATTAAATGAAAAAAGTGGTATCACATCAGAGAAAGCATGAAATTAGGAATGCAATAGCATAAGGTACTTGTGGGGTTTGTCTCCAGGAGCACAGGGAGTGACCACTTCCTCCTTTGTAGCTGTTGTTCATCATTTATGATTGTTGAGTTTGTGTCATATTTCAGTCTGTGCATGTGGTCCAATTCTGCGTATTGTCTATGTGTGTCTATGCTTAACCTAATTAACCATACTTTTACCTGACACCCAGCCCTACGCAAGTGGCTAGCAAGCACTGACTCTGGTGGTGGCGATACCTACAGTAGTTTCAACTCTCGCTCCCCACAGTACTGTATGTAAAAGTTAGTCTGTCAAGCTCCATAGTGTGGAGGGTTACTTCTAGTTAACACAACATCTATGTTATGTTTGTATCAACAGTGCACACTTTGTGGAGAACAATTCATATGGCTTCTTCATGCGTCCATACCAGCACTGGTTTGCACACAGCAGATGCTTCTTTTGACAAGTGTTAATTAAGGGGCAGGGATGCACTTCCCCCTCCCCCTTGAGTTCATTTTGCCCACTCTTGAAATATTCTTAAAAATTTGTATGCATGCTAGGTCAAAAAAGTGATTGAAATTCTGAATTAATCATGTGCTTATTGCTGTTCTAATCATTGACTTAGTAATTGAAGCCCATCTCCACCCCATTATCCCACCTCATTCTTAGAATTGTGGGCATGTAGCTACTATATTGGAGCCATATAGGTGTGAGTAGGGTAGTGGTACATAGTGCCTTGTACTGTATAGAGTTTCTGTTAAGTCAACAATACCTTCCTATGTGTAATATTTACAGTAACCACAATGTAGTCCCCCAGGGGTAAAAACACAATAAACAATACTTGATGAAATAGGGATCGTGGCGTGTTGTTCACACAATCGTGTGAAGTTCATCCAGACCAAGCTTGATTGGCTAGAGAAAAAAGTAAAAAGTTAAGTAATGAAGGGATCGAGTTGTTACATATGCAGACAGTTCTAGCCAGGAGATAATGCTCTTTAGCTCCAGGTGATATGATTGCCCTTGAGGCAAAATACCATAGCAGATGTCTTGTAGCACTTTACAACAGAGCTAAGGGTACAAGAGTCACACATGTAAGTGACAACTGTGCTGATCTTGTGGCAAAGCATTTGCCGAATTAGTAGCATATATGGAGGGTTTCAAAATGGAAGAGAATGTTGCCCCAGTCTTTAATTTATCTGATCTAGCACAGCTATAGAAGAACAACTTGGAGTTACAACTACAGGTCGTGTCCATACACCCAGGCTAAAAGAATGGATACCATCATTTTTTCAGATCTTGGTCCTATATTATCAAGAAAGAAACATCATGCTTTCGTTTAGTAATGATGTTGGCAATGCTCTCAATAAAGCCCGTTGTCATGATAATGATAACGATGCTATGAGCTTGATACGACTCATTACAAAATTCAGTCCCACGGTTTCTAAATTGGAAGGACCCAATATCGAACACCAAAGTCACTTTGTCATTGTTGCTACTACTACAACGGCATCTCACTCCATTGCTCAGCTCCTGATGTTTAATAGTGTCAAGCACACACACAAGCTGTGGGTTCCGCTACAGTCATTATCAGTCTGAGCATGAAACACCTAGTCCAGTTTATGTGGCACTGAAATTCATGCTGCTACACAGACTAGGCTCACTATTTAAGTTTATTTCTTATGAGATTTAAAAGTAACCCTTGGTACACTTAATGCTATTGTGTGCAGATAATGCTTTGTGTCAACATCATGGGGTTCAAACATCTGCTGCAGTTGGCAACTTGGACTATAATCTAACTGGCTTTGTCAACAAACCTTCCATAATCATCTGAGTCTTGTCATCAACTCAGACACTGTAGTTGTAAGAAAGAAGGCAAACTGTATGTAAGTGCCTGAAGGCAGGACTGAAATGTAGCTCCTTTGTGCATGCTCAGGCATAGCTGTTAGCCACTAATTTGACTATCTTCGATACACTATAACTCTGAAACTGATTAACATATGAATATTGCACTAATACTAACTTCTTTCTCACACTCAAAGCTTTTATTTGATACCAATACTGAGTAATTAGAACAATATTGATAATTAATCTTATTTGGTGGCATTATTTGGTATTTATATTAAGTCTCAAGGTCACCAAAAGTCAACTCCAAGGTGGTTTTACCCCTAACAAGTAAATTTGTCATGAAGCAGTGTACAAAGTTTCATGCTGTTATCATAAAATGCACATTCCAATTGATTATTTTTAAAGCTTAACCCTTTTGACACTGCAACCGCATACATGCGGGCGAGAACAGGTCCGCATTCTACAAATTAAAATAAATAAATCTATTTTAGATTATGATGTCATTTCTATACGTAAGTAGGCATTGTACTTCCTTTAAAAAGATGCATTAAGTGTTAAAGAAAGTCGGCATGGAAAGGGTTAAGCATTATATTACAGTGGATGTGCTGGATGGAAACAAGTCATGCCAGTAGCATGACTTGAAGGCCATTCCCAGCCACCCACATATGGCACCATCTTGTCATTTGGCGACATGCTGTGTGCACAGGCAAAAACTTGAATTTCCTGTAGTGTATTTAGGACATTTTATGCTTTCACCACATTCCCTATAGTGGATAGGGCTAATTGTCTATGATATTTAGTCCTATCCTGTACAGGAAAGGTGGTGAAAGCATAAAATGTCCTAAATACGTGACTACAGGAATACCAAGTTTTTGCCCTGTGGTGTCTATATTTCATAGTACTCATTTGGCAACATTCTGTGTGTCTATATTTCATAGTACTCATTTGGCAACATTCTGTGTGTCTATATTTCATAGTACTCATTTGGCAACATTCTGTGTGTCTATATTTCATAGTACTCATTTGTTGACATGCTGTGTGTCTATATTTCATAGTACTCATTTGGTGACATGCTGTGTGTCTATAAGTGACTGATTTTGGGAAAATCCGCCTAAATATGGCATCTAAAGTTTTCTAATGTATTCTACCAGTAGATATACAGCATTGAAATACAGTCTGGATTTGGTCGCTGGTGCCAGCCTTAAGAAGGCTACAAAATAAATTGTGAGGTGAGTGTGAGGGTCTGCCAGTTGGTTGATACTGAAGTAAGTTAATAAACTAATTTCATACTGAACCCCCAAATACAGTTCAATGTTAAAACTTAATTAAGAATAGTATATAGCAAGAAATCATTTGCTGTGTAGTGTGTGCCTGCAACTAGTCTATTTCACAGTGTGTGCCTGCAACTAGTCTATTTCACAGTGTGTGCCTGCAACTAGTCTATTTCACAGTGTGTGCCTGCAACTAGTCTATTTCACAGTGTGTGCCTGCAACTAGTCTATCTGGGATGCTGTCCTCCTAATTTGGAAGCTGCAACAAGACGTCTTCACCCTACCCACTACAACACTTCAGTATTTTTGCTAGACTTATTATTGCTGGTTTCGAAAAAACGCAGCGTAAAGGCGTTGCTAAGGTCAGGGGGCATGCCTTGTATCCGTATACTATTACCGCGTGTCTTCGGAACACTGCGGACTAAACCGGTTACAGGCGGATTGAAAGAAGTTCAAAAGGCTTAATGCAAGGCTTCTCGAGAAACTGTGATGGCGAGAATTGTGTGAGTAAGTGCATTATGTAGAATAGTAAGTGAATTAGTTAGCTACAGTTTTTTTCCCCCGCTATTAGTGAAAAGCCCACCAATAATTCCTTAGCAACGCTCTGTACACGAGTCCAACCGGTTAGTGTTTCTAGCCTCATAGCGTTGGGTTCTAGAGCTCACCAGAGCTTACAACTGCGTCATAAGCTAGAGCTAACTGGTGCCTATTCACTTCTGCCATACAATTTATCGACCCATAAGGCTTTACCTGGAGATACATGAAAAAATTGTTTGCCGCGTGTTTAAGTGGATTGTCCTAAAACCGATCACATATTTCATATACTCACTCGTATGTTCACTTTAAATTTGTGCGCATATTAGTGCCATCTCAATGGAATGTCACTTATTATCAATACTGTCATCTGATTGATATACAGTAGACCCTCAGCTATCCGAACACCTCAGGACCGAGGGTCGTTCGGATATTCGAAATAAGTCATTTTGAATTGAGTCTTAATCTCTATCTATTTAATGCACAGCAAAATTCCAATGAATATCATTATATTTCCCAAAAATGGTGTTCGGATTAGCGAGAGTTCGGATAAACGGGGTTCGGATAACTGAGGGTCTACTGTACTATAGTAACTCCAGTATGAATCCGATCCCCCCCCCCCGCGGGCCCCCCCCCCACCACCCACATATAAAAAAAAAGTATGAACCTTGAAGTGTCCTAAGTTGAGGCTCACAGGAGACTGGAGCCAGAGTGTTGCATAATACATGTACAGGTTTTTAATATAATCACTAAGCCCCGCCCACAACTCATCCTATGCATGGTAAGTACATACCTCAGAGTTACAGCAGACTGAGGACCACATGATACTACCCACACAAGGTCAAAAGTGTTGACTCAATAATATCGTCTCTGCAACTGTAGAAGGGGTCTTTACGATGCGGCCTATCAAAACAGCTCTCATTCAAGACCTAGTTGAAGCTGGCGTCACGCTATCAATTCACATTGATCCAGTGCTTAACTACCTTACGCTCCACTTCAGTAAATTAACCTACTCCATAAAGTGCAAGGTATAGCGATACAGCAATGCGCACACTTTATAAGCCAAAAGTGCGCGTATTATTTCACATTTCTTATAAAATAGCTTCCGTGACTCCGACAATCTGTGGAGTACACTTATATACAGTAGTTGCGGCCGTTGGGGAGTGAGCTACGAGTGAGAGGTCTAATCTGGTGGGAGTTTCTAATGGCTAGAACAACAGTGAACGTGAGTCATCATTGGGTTGTAGGTAGCTATAGCTAGTTATGTAGCTGTGCATGATATCTGAGAGTACACACACACAAAATTATCATTAGTTGTGCACTGATGTTAGCAGTAAATATACTTAACAGTATAGCAAGTAATAAAGACATTTGCCAAAGTAAAACAACAACATTGAAAAAGGGAAAGATTTATTGTTGTCAGCAATTGTTTCAGAAGCTGTTGTGGATAAAGGTAATGTGAATGTTGAAAATTGAGCAGTTGAGACTAAGATGTTGTAGGAAGCATAGCTAATGCAACTGGAGTGACATACAAAAATGAAAAGTCATGGCAAAGATTGTAAAAAAGTGCGAAACTATAATTAAATTAAATTTCGTTGAGATAAAATAAAATTGAGAGTTGCTCGAAACAAAGAATTAAAGCCAAAGTGTTAACTCCAAATAAGAGCATTACAAAACTTGCCCAAATTGAGAATGGTGATTCTACAACCCTAAGTCACTGCCTTAAATAAATAAATTAAAAATAATTAAAATTAAAAAAATGTAAAAGCAATTTATGAAACAGTGGAGAGGATAACTCATTATTGGTACAATTGAGTTACCCTATAAGCTCATGCAGGGATTCATACAGGATTTTTCGCTAGGGGGGGGGGGAGGGGGAATTATGTCAAGTCGCAAAAAAAAAGTTTATCTACATAATATGGTCAGGTCATGACTGTGAGACTGTGAAACAGATTTCAGATGAAAACTTGACAAACTATATAATAGTCAGGTGCCGCCTCCGAGACCATTTTTAGGCATTCAGCTTTTACATCCCGAGCACAGCAAGGGCACTACTTAGAGCCTGAGGGACCCTAAAAACAGTAGTTCTGTCTGAGCCTCTCCAGGACTCAGAAGTTACACCCACCTACCCACACTTCCCTGGATGCCACAAGAATGAAGACAAAGAACATTGACCTTTCATCCACTTATCATTCACGCATTCATTTATTCAATACTTCAATACAATAAAATAAATAGTCTTGGATGAATTGAAGGGGGAGAAAGTAACTTCTACTAGAAGGGGGAAATTTCTGCTAGGGGCCCCCCCCCTCTGTATGAAAAACCCTGTCACGTATTGCAAAAAATAAAATAAATAAATAAATATATAAATAAATAAATAAATAAAAATAAATAAATACATAAAAATCACCATAGTTGGATAGTTTTAATATTATTTGCACTTATGTATATAGCTAATTATTTTTTTAATTCTTATCGCTTGACCAAAATAATTTCAGTCATAATAAACTCCCACATCATGAGCAACTGTTATCAAAGGCAATAATGTCTAAATGGGTACTTTGTAATAATATTTGTGATAATTATATTCCATACTCACTGCCTACTCATTGTCAAATAATAAGATGGATTCATGCTTACACAGTACACTACATTACCTGGGTTAAGTTTTAATTAGCATGATATTGGCTGTTAGAATAAGAAAATTTGCTACACACATACTTGCTGTATGCACTATGAATGACACATACCTGTACCTAACACACAATAATATTCATAGCTGGGATTGCACAATGTGAATTCCATTATAACCACACAAGTTGAAGCTTAAACATGTCATGTTTGCCAAACATGATGAGCAGGAATATGTTACTTGGATTAACTGTGTTCATATACATAACACTAGACATAACATGTGAATTACATAGCGATGCACACATGCAATTACTAATGTAGTGAGAGTAGATTAAGAACATAATCTCAACGACAAAAAGTACCAATATCCATCATTGCATGTAACACACAGCAACAAAATGTAATTTTTATAGTATACTAATTTAATCTATTAACACGACGAAATAGTTACACTTCCAGCCAGCTAGCTCGAGTCTTGTAAACAATGGCTTCTTATCCCCCCTCCCCCCAAACAAATAAAACAAAACAAAACAAAAAACAACAACTACACCCACACCATTTTCCTATTGGATTCTCATATGTATGAATAAAATACTTTACTACAAAATTTTTCTTGCATGCTTTTGATGATTTTTTTTGTTTTTGCTTACACCATTAATGAAAAAGTGGTATCACATCAGAGTAAGCATGAAATTAGGAATGCTATAGCATAAGGTGGGGTTTGTTCCCAGCAGCAGAGGAAAAGCTGTGCACAGCAGATGCTTCTTTTGACAAGTGTTAATTAAGGGGAGCCAGGGATGCGTTCCCCCCTCCCCCCCCTCCTCGAGTTCATTTTGCCCCTCTTGAATATTCTTAAAATTGTGTATGCATGCTACAGTAAGTCAAAAAGTGATTGAAGGTCGTAATTGCAAAGTAATGCAGACACTTTGCACAGAGGTCATTCTGTTTTGCGTACCTCAATTAAATAGTTTCTCCTTGTTTTAGTTCAGCAACCATAATTTCGCTAATCCGCTCTATTATATTTATGTCTGTGGGTATATTTGTGTGTGCTTATTCATGTATGTACATATGTATGTAAGTGCTCATGCAAGAATTTTATTAATACAACACACAAACTTTATCCAGACAGTCTGGGACGAAGGAGTACCCAAAACTTAATACAGCCCAATCTTCCAAATATAAGCATATACTATGACTTCTGACTTTGAAACTGAAAATGGTTTGTTTAGTTAACCAATGGTGTGGCTTGTTTTAGTTAGCTAGCAATGTCAGATGAGTCTGAGGCAGAAAGCAGCCAGTATAAACCAGGCTAGCCATCAGAATATTGTAGACTAATTATAAAAATTGTAACTTTGAATAGTTGCACTATTCTTAAACAACCTTAAGCAAACAACCTTGCACTCTCCCTTATTGATAACTTCTGTAGTATCAAATTTAAGTTACTTTGACTATCTGAATTATCTCGAATTCTTGACAACCAGCTCTCAGCTACAAAAACAAAAGACAATCAATTTTAGCACACAAATACAAAATTACTTTCTTACCTCATTGTCACGAGCAGTGCTAACTTTTGTAGTACCAAATTTGAGCCATTCTGACAACATAATCTCGCCAAGTCACTAAAATATCACACCATTAAATCCTACCGCAGCGGAGGGAAACTTGACCACAATCACCCAGTATGCTGACAGAGCAAACGTAACTCGTACACGGTCAGTTAACCAAAACCTTTCCCCCGTGTGATTGGGTAAAGGGTCTGGCTACGCGAGACTAACTCTTAGCTACAAAACAGAAAGGCCAGCGTTATTTTTGCGTATTTAGCTAACAAATATGGAATTACGTACTTACCTCAGCTTCCCTCGAGTAGCTTCCTTAGCATTAATACTACGGCATTCTGACTACCAATGACTCTAAGTATACCCGATTTTGCATTATCCACCGCTATAACTAGTTGAGCACTGATATTAGCAGTAATTATACTTAACAGTATAGCAAGTAGTAAAGACATTTGCCAAAGTAAAACAACAACATTGAAAAAGGGAAAGATTTATTGTTGTCAGCAATTGTTTCAGAAGCTGTTGTGGATAAAGGTAATGTGAATGTTGAAAACTGAGCAGTAGAGACTAAGATGTTGTAGGAAGCATAGCTAATGCAACTGGAGTGACATACAAAAATGAAAAGTCATGGAAAAGATTGTAAAAAAGTGCAAAACTAGAAGTAAATAAAATTTCGATAAAATTGAGGGTTGCTCTAAAACATGGAAACAAAGAAATTAAAGCCAAAGTGTTAACTCCAAATAAGAGCATTACAAAACTTGCCCAAATTGAGAATGGTGATTCTACAACCCTAAATCACTGCCTTAAATCAATAATTAAAAATAATTAAAATAAAAAAAAATGTTAAACCAATAAGGGAGTGGGGATCAAGAAAGGCAAAAGTCAAACTAAGTCTCATGTGCTTGACAACTTTCAGAACTGTCGAAGTAAATAAATGGAAAGTTCTGAACTTTTTAAAGTATTTTTTTTTTATAACTAGTATGTTATACTTTGAATACTGCAAAATATCATGAGTCTGTCAGATGTATTGGGACGTGTTCTGCAGGCATGAGCGCCAATATCCCAATCAGACTAGTGATATTTCGCGTATTCAATTATAACATATTTATCATGTACGCATGCGCAAACATAATCTTAGCAACGACAATTTTTCTGAAGCTAAACCAGTAAGCTAACATTGTTATGGCTGAAGATATTTCATTACAGGATTTTGTTGATGACCAAGTTCTTGAAATGATTGAGAAACAATCTGAATATCTACAGAAACTCCCTATAGAATCACTGTTGCTAATCCAGTCTATACTAACGGACAAACGGAGGAAACTAAGCACGTAGAAGAAGCATCTTCTTCTGTGTGTTTGGACGATGAAGAGTTGGAAATGTTTGTGGACCAGCAAAAAAATTGTAACTCAAAGAAGAAAACAATATCCGACTTGAGGAAGTGGTACAGCTGGTGTGAATCTGTTGGTGAGTGTAGAAAAATAGGCAAAATTCCACCTACTGAATTAGACAGATTGTTAGGACATTTTTTTTGCAATGTAAGGAAGAGTGATGACTCATTGTATGAACCTGACACTCTCACTTCTTTTCAAAGAGGTTTGGATCGTCATTTGACCCAAGAATTACGAAAGCTTTATAGCATCATCCGTGACACTCGTTTTTCATCCTCTCAAGAAAAGTTGAAAGCAGCTCGTAAAATGCTTTAAAAAAAGGGAAAGGAATTAAGAACAATGCTGCTGAACCATTGGAAATGGATGACATTGACTTGATGTGGACCAGTGGATCTTTGGGGGACTCCAATCCAGAGGTACTACTCAATACTGTTTGGTTTTTACTCACGCTGCATATGGGGATGCGTGGAAGAGATGAACATTATAAACTTACATGGTGATTTTTGTATCCACTCTACACCAGATGGTTTCAAGTATGTTGAATTTAATAAAAGAGATACCAAGATACATTCAGGTGAAACAAATGCAAGTCGCCAATTCAAACCCAAAATGTGGAACACCCCCAACAATATCTCTCGGTGTCCCTTACGTATTTTTGAAAAGTTTCTTCAAAAGCGTCCAGTTGAAATGTGCAAA
>WLWI01005455.1_pt1 | contig 10608 bp, 5 predicted proteins | sample 6701501 | NCBI WGS metagenome assembly WLWI01 (sample SAMN12718690, study PRJNA515312) | sponge metagenome | isolation source: marine sponge | host: Mycale hentscheli | place: New Zealand: South Island, Marlborough, Capsize Point | collected 2014-11-01
ATCATTTATATTTGAATATTGTGACCTTATAGATAAGGAAAACATTGCCATTCTTCTAAATATAGTGCGAACTGATACATGTAGTATATTAGCAATCTGTGGAGCAGAAAAGTGGTTTTCAATAAAACATTTAAGTTGTTCATAACTTATTAAATATCTAGGACGACCCATACCACCCTCAGAACTTTGAAGAGGAGCACTTGGTGACTGAGAAAAATGGATCTCTTGGGAATCCTTCATATGGTAAAGATAGGAAAGACTGTTTTGCACAAACAAACGAGCTCTATTCAAGTGACTTGCTTCAGAATCAACAAGAGCTTCTTGAGTTAATATATCTCGATAAACAAGCTCCAATGAGACAATAAATGAGTCCAAATCATCTAAACTCATCAGTCTGCCATCTTCAAAAACATTTAAATCATTTACCACTGCTAAAAATCTAGAAATGGCCCAAGAACTCATGATAACCTCTAGTTCCAATGTTCTAATTAAAGAGCATAACTCTGCCCCTCCTACTTTTGTTGAAGTTTCAATCCTCTTATAAGCCTACACTTGCAATGCGCACCCCTCCCTTTGCTACTTGCACTTCTCTATTTCCAACGTGCACCATCTCTAATTCCAACATGCACCCCTCTATTTTCAACGTACACCCCTATATTTTCAACATGCACCTCTTAATTTCCATCTCTATTTCCAACGCACACCCCCTCCTTCACCTGCAACACGCAACCCCTCCACTTGCAATGGGCACCTCCTCCACTTCAACAGACACCCCCTCCACTTACAATGGACACCTCTCCTCCATTTCAACAGGCACCCCCTCCACTTGCAACGGACAACTCTCCTCCACTTGCAGGGCACGCCTCCACTTGCAGCGCGCACCACTTCCACTTGCAGCGCGCACCCCCTCCACTTGCAACGCGCACCCCCTCCACTTGCAACGCGCACCACTTCCACTTGCAGCGCGCACCCCCTCCACTTGCAAAACGCACCACTTCCGGTTATGTATCCATTTTGGCATTAATCACCTCTCATAAGAATCAAGTAGTAGCTAACTTGCCAATCCAAGGAGTAAATAGTAAACTGCTAAAACATATGAACATCAAGCTTGCCAATCCAAGTTAATAAACTTGCTAGGAATCAAGTAACAGCTAACTTGCCATCCAAGGAGTAAATAGTAAACTGCTAAAACATATGAACATCAAGCTTGCCAATCCAAGACGACTTCATAGCTTGCTAGCCACTGCGAATTTCACAATAAAATGAGTGGAGAAGACTGGGTCACCTAATCCTGTAAACAGCTACAAGACAACAAGAAGCTGAACTAAAACACCAGCAAAGTATACTTCTGCTACTAATGCGCAATTGTTTCTGCTCGGTATTATCGAATGTGGCAGGATATAAATTAATATTGGATCTACAGGCAGTGCCCGTTGCTATGTGCGGCCACCCTTAAATGGAAATTGTTATTGCACGACAATAGACTAGTTGTTCACCTGTATAGTAATTTACTAAAATAACGATTGGATTAATAATAGTTATTGGTACCGCCACCCATACTTGTCTATAACACCCCCCTGTTGAAGATCTCAAGTAAATAAGCCCCTTTAGCTGGGAGAATACTTGACGATATTTTGTAGGTAAAAAACTGGTCAAAAATATCCTAGTTCCCAAGATTAATTATACTTTTGTAAACTCTAATTATCGATTAGCTATGTGAAGTCAGTAGTTAAATATTGTTAACGTAAGTAACTGGTATAATGTGCAGTGCTCCAGCTTAAACAGCAAACTTTTTAAATTTTTGACTGTGTTATAGTTTTTATTCCACTGCAGGGAAACTAAAAGCTCTACAAAGTTCATTTTTTTGTATGGAGATTTATTAAGGCTATGATGTTAATAGGTTCCATTTTCAAAATTTGATGTGTTTAGGCCAGGAAAATTTTTTTTTTATATTTGGACCATTCTCACTTAGCACATATGAAATATAGTCCTGTGAAGTTTATAGGAAAAATTAATTGGTGCACCAAATTTATTTCATTATTCAAAAATTTAAAATTTATGGCCAAAAATGTAGCAAAAAGTGCCAAAAGTATTTAGGCCAGTATTTCTTTGTTTTTATACTTGGACCTTTCTGGACTTGTCAGAACATATAGAGTAATAATTGAAGTGTCATATATATATTTTTTTGTGCATTGAAATGTAATATTTCGTGGAAAAAAATTGGAAAATTATAGCTGACGAACGGCTTTGGCGGCAGAGATCGCCATTTGATGACGTGAGAAGACGTTTATTCAGTTTTTAGTGGTATGCCCTCTGCTTAATCACTTCGTAAAATCTTAGTGCGGGCGCACTCACGTCAATTATTGCGGGGCGGCAAAAAATTGGGTAGCACTAGCTACTTATTGTGTTTCTTTCGCCTGGTGCGAGCTATGGCGTTCTCGGTAGTGGTAGCTAGTTTCTGCACTTTGGCCTGGGAATAAGTTTTGTCGTCCATCTAGAGGACGTACTAGAAGGCGACTGGCGGTTCTGCTGTTTAGAACCAGGCGATGCCGAAAGCAGGAACTAAGCACTCCTGAAATGCCTACCAAGAGAATGGACTCGTAGAGGCACCTTGATGAGAGGATACAGTGATTGTAGCACCTAAGAGGTGAGTGATCAGTTATTTAGATTTTAGTTGACAATTAAACAAAACTTGGGAGACCTGGACAATATAGTTCATAATTTTAACTAATACTTAAGGGTGCTGGCACATAGCAACGCCGCGCGGCTTAATTGAGCAATAAACCACGAAACCACCGAGTTGTAGAGGTATTCCACCTCACTCTGACAGGCACTTTTCAGTCTCTTCTGGAATCCCCCTGATGTTGTCATCAGTCATAATAATTATTATATTGTCACACATTTACATTATATTTTTACCAGCGTTCTGTTATGAAGGTGCATTATCAAGAAAATAAATCTAGTCAGGACATTTTTTTAATAAAAAATCTGAAATAGCAACTTTATGATTAACATTGTATATAAATTATGTGTTCAAGAAGAATGACTGGTCAGCATTGGCATAGTGTAGGCTTGGTGTGGGAGGCAACATCCAGTTCTTTAGTCCAAGTTTACCAGTGGCATCATCTACTGACAGCTTCAACAATGATTAATAGTTACTAGATGACCTTGAGCATCACTAGGAGAAGATCAGCAGGGTCTGCTACATTATCTTTGCTGGAAAATACTTTTGCCATTATCAGTGTTAGCAATATCAACCGGTAATTTAAACTATTCCGGTTAGCTATGTGAGTTATCGCAGTTGAATAAAGTTAATTAGCCCGCAGCAATTTCCAATAAGGGAAAGTACCTACACTTAGGCAAAACAATTAATAGGGAAAGTACCATTTGGTCCGCATCATAATGACGAATTCAACGCGGGTGAGGATTAAATGAGGATCCCGTGACGACGCGGAAGAAAATAATGGCGACAAAATAAAATGGCGATAATGGATTAGAGTCTATGAGAGAAGTCTGGTTTGAAGTTTCTGAGGAACCTTGCGGTGCTGTGTTTGTATTAACCTTTGTAACTAGTTTTGTGAGATAAAATTGATCATACACAGTGTTTCAAAAAGTTTGCTCTTTAAGCTGGAAGCACTGTAAGTACGCTGATACCAAAAAGTGTGCAGTTTAGACGCCAAACATTGAACTGGGTATGCTGGATAGCTATGACTAAAATCACTGCTATGTTGTATTTTCTGGATACTTTAGGTGAGACATTGTAATCACTGAGTTCTACATGAGTAAGTGTTTACATGGTAGCCAGTACAGGGAGTAGTCCTAACCTCCTCTGCTAGATTCGAAAATGAAACAGCCATTCCCATTACATCTTCTTTAGAAGGTGAATAAAATAAGTATGAGATAGATAAAACTAACACTTAGGTACTACTGTCAATACAGAAAGAAACCTTTATTAGTAGCCAACAATGAAGTAACAACAAATTTGTTTCATGTACACAAAATCTGTATGTAGTTTAATATCATAATAAATAACTCTTATTTACTATAATTCATCCCTGCTAGTATCACACAAGCGTTGTAAAAGTAATCATTAAAAACTATTCCAATAATATCCATATGATTTCCATTCAGATATATTAATAGCATATTATGGTAAAATTGTTCCAAGAAGTCAAATAGTTTATCGTGGCAGCAGAGCTATACTTACATGCTACAGTACTATAAAACCCCATTTTTATCACATAAAAAAGGCTATAAGATCGTCACGTAATGAAGAATTTTCACTAGTGTTGAGTAATGTTACTGAAAAGGATAGTGGAACATATTATTGCAATGGACAAACAAATGACAATATATCATTCGTAGCTGTGTCCCATGTGTTTGTTGGAAGTAAGAAAATAAATTGTTCACTTACAAGATGTATACAAATCTAGATTAATAATTCCTCAATGAGAAAGCAAACAACTATTCATTACAAAAGTAAAGATAGTAGTACTAATTTATGTTCATTGAAGTTAATGTGTCACAATTTTATTATAATACAAATAATATTACAAACGTGGCCCAAAATACCATAATGAATGTACACATATCTGTGTAGATAATGAGCAAGGGGCCAGAGAGAGGGGGGTTAACACAATTTGAAAAACAGGATGTTTGTACTTTTATGTATGTGTGGAAGTATGCCTGCCATTTGGTACTTAGACCATCCTGTATTTTGTGTTAGACTCCACTTTTAACCCCTTACCAAACTTCACTAAACCGTATCTTCTGGTTCATCGATCATTACCGCAGTGATTATTACCCTAACGTCCTAAAAATTGAATTGTTAACCACTTTGAATTAGTTGCGGTGCAGTTAAAATCTTAAAGGAGCATGTTGTTGGTAAGAAAAGTCATGTTCCTTGTTCCTACATTCTCATTATTAGCCTAATCCACATAGTACACCTTACCACTAGATGATGGACGATAAGTTTGCTGGGTTTTTGTGTACATGCTGTAAGTGGCCTCTTCTCTTTTTTTCCATTGCATAAACTCCCTCATAGATGAAAATGTAAAGTTTCTCAACCCTTGATGATAATAAAAATATATAATTAAGGTATAAATTATTCCCAGTTGATAACTTTACCTAATTTCTCTTCATGAACTTTGGCACAATGTGAAATAAGTTGGACGTTAGTTCTAAAGGCATGTACTCCACAATCAAATGGGCATGAGAACTTTTTGGTGCCCTCTTCAATAACAAGATCATGGTCCTTTTTTTCATGCTCTCTTAGCCGATATACTTGCGTGAGTATGTCTTCTTGCAACCAGAATAGGTGCATTGAAAGACTGTCGGGTCATTGCCCTATTTAAAAGCAAATCACCATAATATTTTTACCGATACTATTTTTCTTACAGTGAGTCAATATAGACATAGCTTGTTTTATTACTTGCCTCATCTGTGTTATGTTTCCTTGAAGGGCTAGAAAGCACCGCAACTTCACTCATTTGGCTTCCCTTCACACATGCAAATCGCGACTGGAAGTAGTTAAGGTCAAAGGTCGCGAGGTAAGTGGAGTCAACGTTCAAAGAGGGTCGAAGTTCGCGGGGGCTTCTCGTTGCATAGTGGGATTCGTTAAAACTCAAAATCTTTAAGGAGCACTATTTCTATACGAGTAATGGGGTGGTAAGTTAATACGCTATTTGTCATAGCTATAAGCCCTACAAAACAGTAGTTACTTGAAAATTCATTGTCCACTAGCTAGACAAACCCCAAAGGTATGTCTCGCGTATGTATATTCAGTTGTGTAAAAGTATTGTGCGTTACAAGTACTACTAAAAATATCACAAAGAAAACGTTTAAATAACATGTGACTTGATTTTATTGCTTTTTTTTTCAATTTAAACTATTGCAGGGAGTAGTTACTATGCCGCTGAATGCCTTCTCGGCGTACACGTAATTAAAAAAATATATTATTTAGTAGCTTAATTGATAGAAGTTCAATTCTATCTTTTAACATTAGAGTAGGTTTTGGGTCGCTCGCTATTTGTGCTGAAGCACACCACTGGTATATATATGAATCGTCACATAGTACAGCGCAAAAATTGCACACTCAAAATGTTAATAGCACTTGGTTTCCCCTTGTGCTATTTTAATCCTTACTGGAGCTATTGATCCATAATAGCAAGATTACTCAAGAGTGTGATATGGCCAAATATTTCATGAGCAGGCTTTTTTTTCACTACCCAGAGGCTGCTGATAATGAAGTCTGAGAGTGAAATATCTAGCTATATCACTCTGAAGAGTGTAATAAGTGGTTTATTCCAGGCTAGATATCATCACTGAACTCTTGGTATAAAATTGGCTGTAAAACTCTCTAGGAGCTACCCATACCACCAGCTGGTATTTTAGCAGCTGCTCTAACATGTTTGGGTAGGCTCCACTAGAGTAAGGTAGCTGTAAAAACTTTGAAAACTGGGTCAAGTACATAAAGATAACATGTGAAGATATCTAGCATGTAATCCACTAGAGTAAGTTAGCTGTAAAAACTCTGAAAACTGGGTCAAGTACATAAAGTTAACATGTGAAGATATCTAGCATGGAATATATATATTTATACCATGGTTGCTGCGGTAACACCCATGGATTAAAAGTGATATTTTCCCGGTGATTTTTCCTGGGGCTATGATATTTTCCCGGTGCGGTGTCAAGCGAATTCTTCCGTGTTTTTCCTGGGTTATGATATTTTCCCTGTTTTTCCTGGGCTATGATATTTTCCCAGTGTGGTGTCAAGCGAATTCTTCCGTGTTTCCGGCCCAAAATTAAAATTCAATTAAAATTCAATTGAAGCACGCCAGAAAGTTTACTTTAGCAAGTTTACTTTAGCAAGTTTACTTTAGCATTGTAGCTGCCAGCTGTTATCTCCAGATCTACCTCTACCTGGGCTGCTCAGCAGTAAGCAGTAAAGCAGCTAGCTGTGGTAAATTCCTGTGGTATGAGAGCGGCAGGAGAGTTATATGTGGTAGGGCTGGTCCCATATAGGTGGATATGAGAGTGTAGTAGTAGCAGCAACTATGGTATAAAACAGTTATGCCATGGCAACATCGGGGTTATGGAATATCACCGCCCTTATCCCTCGGGCTTCGCCCTCAGGATCGGGACGGTTATATTCCATAACCCCTTGTTGGCCATGGCATAACTATTACATATATATATATATATATTATATATATATATTTTTTTTTTTAAGAACAGGATAACAAAAGAATAACCCCAAAGTTGTGGGGGACAGTGCTGGGAAGTAGTATAACATTTTCTTGTGAAGCAGCTGATACTGTCCAATGGTATATGAAGATAATGAGATCAAATACATATCAAGAGCCCCAATCTAATTTACTAACTGTAAATCCAGTAAAATTAAAGCATTCTGGTTATTATTATTGTTATGGTCGTTACTTAAAGAAAAGAAAACATTTTATTGCAAGAGCTACATTAAAAGTATATGGTATGCATTACATGGTTACTTCATAAATCATATTGTATAATGCAGATTTCGTTACAAGTACACAGTTTCCATTTAATTAATATGACTAACACTTGACTTGATATTACAAAGATTGGCTATCTAAAAGTTAAAAGTTAAATACAACAATAGTGAAAATATTTTTTGCAATTATATGCTTTTTTCATTTTTATTACTAAACTTCCATTTTCGATTATTGTGTTAAAATAAATTATAAAATTACCTGAATTATGACTATATTTCATAGCTACACATCAGACTTAGGAATGTAAGCATGAATGTGCAATTTCTTATTTATATCAGACACAACCAGAATATACCCAGAGGTAATTCATGTTGAGAAAGGAAAAATTATAGTAATAGACTGTAACTCAGTTCTTATTCCAACATGGAATTTCCTCACTGGTGCTTGGCCATTCAATGCCTATGCCCATAACAAGTCACTCATCATCATCCAAACCCTTGGATTAAACTCTGGTGTGTATGAATGCCAAGGTACTACTAAAGATCAATATATATTCTATGCTAAGTCTACAGTAATAGTTACTGGTGAGTTAACATGTTACTAGGCACAAATTAAAAAATATATATTTTGGTTTCATTTAGACAACTCACCTAAATATACCAATTTAATTTCTCCTGTGATTCAAGCAGCATTTGTGGGTACAACCATATTTATTACTTGTTTTAGTGACACTCCACCAACATTTTCAAAGGAAGGTAATCAAAGAATACACAATGTAATAACACATGAAGATGTCAATACTTTAACGCTACGTAATGTAAGAGAAAAAATGAGTGGAAATTATACATGTCATGGAACAGAAGATAACAACCCTTTCCAAGTGTCATCTCTACTGTTGATTGCTGGTATTCTGAGTAGTTTACTTAGTATTGATTTTATAATTGATTACTAAGATCTAATAATAACATTTTAAGGTGTCAAATTATGAGATCATCCCAAAAATTTATACCAATCAATAATTCATTTATAGCCATAGGAAAAAGTTCGGTACACATTATAGATAACTTGTTAATGTAGACAAACATTTTATTCTCGATTAGTACTATTTTATTCTCTATTACTACCATTGTTCAGATAGACTTGGTGCAATAGAGTTTGGATTGACCCCACGATGTCAATTTATGTTACTCTGTCTTATATAAAGTATTCCAAGTGATAGTTTTAACTTACCATCAATTCATAAGTGATTTAGTATTTAAAAAAATAATTTAAAGGTCTCAGAATAAAAATAATTTCAGCTACTTAAGCTAATTAAGCACAGCATAGTAGAAATGACGAAATTGATCACACAGTCAAAAGTAGTTAACTAACATTAAATCTTTTATAAATACATAGCACTGCCTGAAAGTGTCCATTGACAACTAAAACAAAATCGTAAATAATGTGTTGATAACTAGTTTGTTAACCTCTACAGCCTTGTAAATTATTTGATATCTCTAATTACCAAGACAGTTTACAGATTTTTGTTAAGGTTGTAAATGGACACTTTTCACCCTGTGTAAATTGTCAGAAGTTTATGCAATTATGATTAATTCTACTATAAGGTGCTAAAGATAATGAGTAGGAATTATGTATAGAAAAGTGTGAGTTAAAAGTAAGTGTAGTTAATTAAAAAAAGAAAAGAAATACAATGGCCATGCAATACTGCTGGTGTAACAAATGTAATTATTGTTTGTAGTCAGTCTTAAGCAACTGGTCTGGAACTTAGCAATCAATGCCTGCACTATTATTCATTGCAAGTTCATACCAACACAAGTTCCTTACATCTTATAAGTTAATTGAATGCACTGGATAATATGATTAGTGGACTTACAAGAAAGTGAGCGCTCGTTACGGGCGCATTTCCTATTATTATTAGGTTTTTAAGCATAAAGATTGTAAATTGAGTATAAAATACAATTAAGATGGCATTACTGTAGTAATTACACATTATTTGTAGAAAAAAATAACAAAAGAATAAGCCCTAAACAATGGATTAGTTACATTGGTGATAGTATTACATTCACTTGCAATTCCTATGGCAATACCAAATGGTTTGTAAAAGTTCCTACAGAGAAAGGTTTAGTTCAATCCAATTCTATATTTTACACTATCAAAAATGTGAAGGTGACAGATGATGGTTATTATTATTGTTATGGACGACACCGCTATAGAAAACGTCATTTCTTGGCTAAATCTAGATTAATTGTACAACGTAGGAGAGTATATTACAAATGTGTTTCTCATAATACGGCATGGTCTAACTTTTTTTTAGTTTAAGCAATTGTATTAATTTATTGTAATACCAGCATATTTACTGTGGGTTCTATCCAGATAACAAAGACAGTTTTAAAATGGTCTTAAGATTGTTTCATCCTAAAATTATTGCTACATAACATTCCATATCATTATTTAAATTCTTTTAACAGTGAATAAACATTATGTCTACATTTAAGCTAATAATGCATTAGAATAGTGCAGTTGTGATATTAGAGATTGTCAATTAATGCATAAATATTACTATCTCATGAGATCAAATAATTTACATACATACTTGTTTTTCCTTAGATTAGTATTCAAAACATCTTGTATTAGCTAATATAAACTTTAAATTCTTTTTTTATTTTATTGAATTTTACCTATTATACTTGAAGTCCAATATTTGTTTTAGTTGCTAATCTATTCGTAACGTAGAATTTCCCTCATCATAACATCTAAGATGCATGCACCTCCCTCTATCCCTCTAGGGGAAGCCCTTGAGTTTATCGAGTTCTAGATGTGAAACTACAATTAACACTAGCTACCCTTACTCAGCTACCAAGACTCGACAGGAACACTGTTGAATTTTAATCAGTCAGTATTCGTATTAATGCACCCTACATGATGTGATTACAGAAATTATAAAGTTTGCGAACCGAATGACAATAACAATGCAATAATGCCGTAATGAAGAATTGTGTGGCAGTTCACAGTGATTCACTATATTACTCCCCCCCCCCCCCCCCCCCCCCCCCCCCCCCCCCCCCCCCCCCCCCCACCCCCACCCTCTCCCCCCCCCAAAAACCCCCACCCCCCACCCCCACACCCCGCTCTTTCGCTG
>WLWI01005456.1_pt1 | contig 10608 bp, 7 predicted proteins | sample 6701501 | NCBI WGS metagenome assembly WLWI01 (sample SAMN12718690, study PRJNA515312) | sponge metagenome | isolation source: marine sponge | host: Mycale hentscheli | place: New Zealand: South Island, Marlborough, Capsize Point | collected 2014-11-01
AAATTCAATTTATGTTTTCTCGATTTCTAGTTCAATTGCTTTGCTGAATACAGCCCAGTTCAACTGCCAGTTTCTCTGCGCGTCCAAGGTTTTACCCTCCAGTATTTTAGCACTAAGTTGAGATAAACTATAGCTTTTTATTAGCATAAAAAACTCAATTTTTTTGGTTTGAGTGAAGTGCCCCCTTTTCCCATAGACTGTCTCGTTAGAGGCACTGACTCCAGGTGACATTAAACTTTTATAGCTGGACTTTTTTTTTCATATGTCTGTTTTAATTAGAATTCTTCAGAATTATGCAAAGTGGCATTTAATCTATAATTTTCTTCAAGATCTCGGTAGACCCTTTCGAGATATTTACCATAAATTACAGCAATCTATCACAGGTGTGCATCCTACAGACTGAGATAAATTTTCCATTTATTCTTTTTATGTTGTAATATTTCATAATAGAGATTTCTGCCACTCCTTCTCGTTACAAATATTGTGTGTCTGAAGTAGAAAATGGATTTACGTTTGCCATTGCTAGAGGCTTCACTGAAGAATATGTTAATCCTAGGATAATGGTAAGTACTAATGTCACTGTAGCAAAAGGAAAGGACGTGTGGATGCGAATTAGAGGAAAATGTCTATGACCAAAGTTAGTCATAGTATATTGTTTTGGTAGTTGCTACTGAAGTCACTCAATAATTGAATACTGGTAAGGATATTGTAGCAAGAGAATATTTGCAGTCATGACCATTTAAACAGTTGATTTTGATGTTTTTTTCAGAGTAATATTACAAAAATAGTAAAAGAAGTAAAAAAAGCTATGAAACAGAGGATAAAAAGTCGGCATTGGCTGGATCTAAAGACAAAAAATCGAGCTCTGAAGAAGTTAAAATATATGAAAAGTTGCATTGGCTATCCTGTTGAAATACTAGATGACAATTTTCTGGAATTATTTTACTCTGATGTAAGTTTCAGCTATTAGGAAAGGGAAGTTTTCATTAATTTTAGATTGTATGGGAGCTCCAATGCTGAGTTTTGAAATCTAATTTCTAAATATGTATGGTAAAATACAATTAATTCTTTGGTGTTAGCTCTTACATTGGAATTAGCAATTGGTAAGTGTGTGATGATGCGTGTAAAACCTATTAAATGACAATGTAGGCAATCATTGTAATATTGTAACTACATAAAGTGTTTATATTAAGTGATGATATTTTCCACACAATAGGTCAACTGTTAATGTCAAATCCTCACAATATTATGATTTCACATTTGGCTTGTGGAAATAACATTAAATATTACTATTTTCCTCACAACGTTAAAAAATAATTGGGTAAATATCATTATTAGAGCTGTTAATGGAAGATAGTTCTGTAATTTGCTTATAGTTAAAAGGTAATATTTTTCCTCTGTGCTTTAGCTAAAACCAAAAATGTACTGTACCAACATTGTATTGTTCATTTTTTTCAGTATGATGTATCTCTTAGTAATGGACATTTCATAAACAAAGTACACTCTCTATTGTCAGGCAACATAATAGCACTGAGCTACATTGGAAAAGTCAACGCAAGAGATAAGTGGGGGTTTGCTAGAATCACCTCCCACTATTGTCAATGCTGCTTATTTCAGTCTCAACCAAATATGTGGGTAATTAAAAAATAATTTTTGGCTTAAATTATTAAGTTTTCTTTATCTGATGTTAGACATTTTTTAAGGAATTTTGGACACACCTGTATTTGAACATTACTGGCCAAAGTAAGTCACTGTGGAAAACCAGTTCCTTATCTATTGGTTATTGAATAAAACTTTCAGTTATTTCAAGTACTCAACTGTTGGATCTATCATAGGACATGAAATTACTCATGGATTTGACAATATTAGTACGATTATAATTGGTACATCAAGCTGGTCTTCTGTCTTAATTCTAACATAAAGCGTAATGAGTACAATGTGAAATTAGGATACAGCTGTTTTATAATCAATGAAGTAAAAACCATTCTTAATCTCTTGAAGTAAAAGCATAACCATTTTCGTTCCATTTTTCATTATAATTTTTTTTAAAACTTACTAGACATTTCTTTATATTCAGGAAGACTGTTTGATGAAGAAGGAAAATTTAATAATTGGTGGTCAGAATATTCCCAAAATGAATTTAATCAGAGAGCAAAATGTTTTGTGGACCAATACAACAACTACTCAGTGAAAGCTGGACCTGTGAGGAGGGCCGGACAATCTGTGTGTACACCGACGGTCCGGCTAACCGTACGTGTATAGGCGTGAGTGGTCCTAGTGGGACCGTGTGTGTTAGCACAGACGGTCCCCCTCCATCATAGATAGTCCCCCCTGTCTTGACTGCATTCAAGTTAACTACAATTTAGTAAGAGCGACGACTTGACTAGGATTATTGGGAGTTGGTTATTTGTTGTAGAAAAAAAACAAAGAAATTGCCGTAGAAATGAATAATAGCTATTAAAAAATGAATGCGGAGCAAACAAACTAAATGAAAACAAATTAATAAACAGGAGCAAAGTAAATTAATGAAACAAAACAAATGAATAAATAAATAATAACTAAAATAACTATATATAAAAAATAAATTGGCCTTAATATTCAGCCAGATTAGCTTCTCAGGCATAGTATTCAGTAGCCTAACCTTAGCTTTGATAGGATATATGTGAAAGAAATGAATGACTGGAGACAGTATTTTATTTAAGCAAGGGAAAATTTAAATGTTGCCTCATGTCACACAATCTAAAGATGCCCGCTCTATATATTATATATATATATTAAAGATTGCACAAGATGAATTATTTACAATATCACAAGCCTGATTAAAATAGTTTCAAAGAAATGCTTGATAAAACAAAGTGTTGTTAGCAATATTCTGAACATTGGACTTCAAGAGTCACTGTGTAGCTCTTTCTTTCATATTTGCAGTTTCTCAACAGTAGAGTGAATGTTTCGGATAAACTGTAAAACTCTGTCTACAAGATAACCTATTTTTCAAGCTGTTTTAGTTAATTAAAACTAAAACTATTTTATACAATCTGTTGTTGTTACAAATTTCCAAAGTATAAATTAAAACTAAAACTAATTAAAATATATTTTAGTTAGCTCTTTCTTCCAGAAACTTAACTAAAGCTATAATTGGTATATTGTAAGTATTTTAATTAATAAATAGCTTCTCTCAAGTGTGATAAATAACACAATTTCTTTCACAAGTCAAAATGATAAAGTTAGTTTTTACAAAAACAGCAAAACCATGTCATTGATGAATTATTTAAAGCCTCAGCAGGCACAGAATCACAATCCAAGTGAAACCATTGGCTGCAATTGATGCATTCAATCATTCCAATATTTTCCAGCTCTGGCATTCTGCAATAACAATGAATCTCAAAATCATATTTAGCCTTAAGCTGTTGACCTTTGTTGGCCCTCAGTTTCTGTGGGAATGGTGTAAATTTTCCAGACATCAGACTTTTGTAAAGGTGTCTTCTCATCATCTCAGTATCATAGATGCATAAAGTTGGATCATCTTTAAACACAAGTGAGGTTAAATATGCTATTAAAGATACCACAATCATAACCACCACTCTACCGAGAAATATAATAGATTATATTATACCATGGAGCAAACTATAATACTATTTACAAATTTACCTGCATTTGTACATCCATAAAACAAACCTCAATTGCACTTTCTTGTGACCACATAATATTAGCTATTTGTGCCTTTGCCATGGTTGGTAAACAATTATACACACTGTCATACACTTGAATGCAACTTTTCTTTTCTATGCCAATAGTAGAAAGAGTGATCCAATGGTTCTTGGTAGGAATAACTTGAACAAATTCACCACTTTCATATTTAAAACTCATACACAATCCTAGTTCAACATATTGGAGACCAGAAACAGAAGGAAATTGTATTTTCAACAGTTTTTGGGCAGCATTTAATGAGTGAATCATTTAACATTCCAGTAGGACTTAAAATTACATCTCTGGTCTAAGACAGTTAACTTTAAGCCAGCAATCCAGTGCTTTGGGGGCACATACTTCTGCTTTGGTTTGTATGATTCAACAAGAATAATATCCTTCCTGAGCACAGCTGAGTGTAGTCTATCTGGAGAAGTGGTTATGGTGTTCAAGGTGACTTACCAAAACTTACACTATAACAATTACTAAAAACTATAAGGAAGAATGTAATAACTATATAGCTAACATTAGTAACACTATCAAGTATTATATAGTGATTTCAAATGTCTCAACCTGGTTAATATCAATAATGACTAATTGATTTAATAAAATTTGATGTAGCTACTTCTACAGCAAGAAAGAAAAAGTTCATCGTTTCGTATTATATAAGGTTAAGTGCCTCATTGCAGTGAACTATCAGATTGTTTTTTTTCTTCTTTCAGTAACTGTAACTAGCTATAACACAATCGGCGCCTTCTGAATGGCATTAAATGTGTTCTAATATTTCATTTTTTAGCTTTTTGTTTGCTTTATGTCCAAGTAGCTTTGTTAGCTATACAATATAGATACTTTACATTATATAGTTATATTTAAAGAGTTATTAATTTGGCACGAACCTACTGATTATAAAATCATTTCCATTATACAGTAAATATGCTTGTACTTTTTTGGTTCATTTGATCTAGAAAATAGACTTCAAAATTACCCTTTGTGTAAGTCAAGTTCACTAATTATATGAACAAGAGCATGTGGTTAAATAGGTGTGGTTATGTGGGAGTAGTTACATGGGTGTGGTTATGGCCACACCAATCTAATCGGCTTCCTATTCCCCAGACTAGTAGGCAGCTATGCATTAGAGGAGCAGCTGGCAGCTTGCCTCTCACTGATTCCAATACTTAGCTGACACATATGCATCCCACTAATTCTAGGGCATGGCTAGCACACTTGCCACCAGGATGGATGTACTGGCCTTGGCGCAACAAGGCCATTCAACCCAGCAGTGGCATTGCCAATAAGAGCAACAATGAAGATCCTCAATCTCTAGTTTATAAAAATGAGCAAGATGACAACAAATGTCACATTTGATTAGGTAGACCATAAATGCCCAATAGCTTGCTGATCTCAATGAACTGAACACTTTTCTTGATGACAGCACCATAGTTGCCAACTTTTAAAAATTAATTTTAGGTACACCTCAAACACCCGCATTTCTGTAAACCACACCTAAAAAATTTCAAATTTCATAATAATAATATTTGGATATCAAATTTCAGTTTACATATTGAGTGCTTTGTGTGTGGCTTTTTTGCAATTTTTAAGTAGTTCGTCATCAAGCTTTACTTCGTGGCAGCAATCATCACTGTTGAACTTGATAGACATCAAACTAACTAGTGTTGACTGAAACCCCGCTCAGAGTCTGCATTCGAACACGGAATGGACAGTAGACCAAAAATTCTGGTAATACAATTTAGGTGCGGTACAATACAGATCTGATAATTCAGGTATTGTACCGGATGTTCAGGTACACTTGGCAACTATGCAGCACTGATCACTACAAGATTCCTACAGTACCAGAGTTGTTTGCCCAGGTAGTAGCCAAGTGCAACTACATGGCTGGTTGGAGGTGGCACATGATTACCAATTCAAGAGGGAGGCCCTCATGAGGCAAGACCTCAACTGTTGTATCAATGCAAGTTAGCTGCCCAACTTACTATAGGCAACACATGTACATACAATTCACCAATTCTATAATATTTTGAGCTATGGTGGCTCTTCTAGTTGTTTAGAATGACAACAGAGTGAAGTAATCAACAGTATTGTGAAAGCGTGCTTATGAAGAGAAGATTTAGAACTTAAAAAGAGGATGGAAAATGAAATTTTAAAAATGAAATAAATAATGTGGGTGTAGAAAGTGTTTTTCCGGATGCGCCCCACAGGCCAGAGGGGCACATCCGGAAAACAACCCCCACTAGGTATATGGGGGCACCATTAAGTTAAGTTTCTTGATTCTTTTCTTGCTTTGGAGATTTATAGCTGATGATCTTGTTGTATTGTATCTTTTTGGTAGACCTTCAATGTAAAAAATTATAGCATGAAATCCCACCAAATTCACACCAAACTGGTGGGGTGAATGCCCACCATCAGTGCATAGCGTGTCCTTCACACTTTCCGCCTAGTGTGAATGCACACTTAGCGTGAAATTCACACTCAATGGAATAACATGAACCCTTTACCAAACATTAATTACACTCATATGCAGGCAAAAATCAATGCTATTACCCATTGTAATCTACCTTATAAATGTGTTGTACACTTGTGTGCTAGGTAAGAGAGTGGACAAAAGAGTTTGGTCCTCTGATTAATGAGATCTAGGATTTGGGCACAGAACATACACCAATCTCTTTTTTAAAAATAATGTTGATACATTAATTTAATATTAGAATTAACCCAACTTAATATATTTCAGCATTAATGTAAGTATGAGTTCACACTGTTTGGTGTGTACTCACACTGAACTTGGTGTGTACTTCACAACAAAATGATGAGGTGTGCACATCACACCATATTTTGGTGTGACTATTGTTACAAGTGATACACTTTTGATTTAGCTACAGTGTTTGGTTGAAGTCTCAGCGTATGAGCTCTCCAATAGATGTGGGTTTTGTCCTGCATAGCTTCAGTTGAAATGGGAGCTTGTCATCTTCAAGAGCCTTGTAAGGGCACTCGAAGGAATGGCTGGATGGTTTCTTACTTTTAAGATGGTGGCACAATCCTGAAGTTTTTTTTTCTATGGTGTTGTAGTTGTTCCTGACTCTCTGTATACTTGATGTTCTCAGATACCTCTTTGAGCAGGTTAAAGAGATAGCCTCTTGCCAAGAGCCATGCACACAGTTCCATCGCTACCCCAGCAAAGATTTCTGCAGAAGATGATCTTCTAAGAGTTCTAAGGAATTCTGCTCGAATTAGCCCATTCTTAACTGCCATGTGGTGGGCCAAAGAGTAGTGGAGGTACCACAGACAACAACAAATAAAAGAATGACCAGGACATTATACTGAGTGAGTCTCAATGAATATGATTAAGATATATGTAGATAAAGAGTATATATGTGTGTGTGTGTGTGCAGAATTTAGTTAGTGAAATATACACTTCATTCTTGAAGCTTCTCTTGCTGTAGTGATCTAGCTGGTCCCTGTTCCAGCTGTACAAGCCCCAAACTGATACCAGGGATCTGAAAGCACTTGACAGCCACAGCTGCAAGAGTATACTTCAGGACCACCAACTCACATTGGTCAAGAAACTGTTCAAAGTCTTGGGGTAAAAAAAAAAGTTAAGACATCATCAAGAAGTAGATTATGTAGAACCCATAGTTACAAGCTTAAAACATGATTTCCACATAGGCATGGAAGAATTTGCCAGGCTCATTTTTTCAAAAAGAACCTTATGTTCTAAGGCTAATGAGGTATCATGACTTTTGTCAAGGATTACAGATAAGTTCAATTCCATAAATTCTCGTCCATAAAAGGGCCTTTTTGAGGTGAACTAACAAAAAATATGAGTGACCAGATTATAAGTGCTGTGACAATTATTCTAGGAGTGGCAAATGAGACAATCATGATTTCCCCCATGAAAAGCCTCTCCGGTCTGTGAGGCATCTCACAGGAAACTATGAGTGTCTCTCTTAAACCATTGTTGTCTCATTTCTTAAATAATTATCACATATATATATCTCTCCTTTCTCTCTCCACAGCACTTAGAATCTGGTCACTCATATTCTGTTTGTTAGTTCACCACTAGAAGGCCCTCTTAAGGCTGATAATATATGGCATTGAACTTGTTGCGATACCTGCATGCATTTAGGGGGCATGTCCAAACTATTTTTGGTTATATATATAAATTAATGTCATTATGATGCTGGGACGGGTAGGAGATTTGGTACGTGTATGGTGTTTTATTTTGACTGAATGCTGACTTGGCTGCCAAGCAGTGAATTTCATTTACAAACATTTTAATGAAAAAGGCAGGGTCTATTCTAACCCCAAGTCTAATAAGCACTGTGCCGGTTTCAGCACCACAAATCTCGGTGGCAAAAAAAATTGGCATATTGAAGCTGTTCTGTTATCATAAAAGTAGCACGCCTTATGACGTTAAAGTGGGGTGAGGGGGGAGGGGTTAAACTGTTAGCATCACAATGACATTAATTTTCCAAAAACAGTTTAGACATGCCCCCTTAGACTTAGAATCTAATGTTCTCTTTGAAAAACTCAGTCAAGAAAAGATGTCGTCAGAGAAAGCACACAAGTTATTCATGCAAGTTAGTTGCCCAACTTGTATTGATACAATACTTGAGCAATTTTGACAACCAGACTTGCTCAATAAACCATTGGAGAACCAACCACTTTCTTGTCAATCACCAAACCAAAGGCAGTATCTATCACCATGCCTGAACAAAGGGAAAAATATCAACCAACTACCAGATCTATAAGATGTGAATGCCCTAACAATTGGCCATCAGAAGCGGACACAAAACCAGATACAGACGAGATCACTCTAGAAGGCCAGCACTCTAGACTAATTACCTCAAACTTCTCAATCTAAGAAAACTCTTCAAAAAGACAGCAATGACATTTAACAGTGCCATTACTTACAGGTAATTTCTATTAGCCTGCTTAGATCACAATGTTCAAGAGGCTGAAACTGAGAAAAACTTGGGTGGCCTTGAAGAAGTCAACCACATATGTAGGGGACAAATTCAGTGACATCCTAAAAGAGTGCAGAAAGAGATCTTTTATCTGCTCTTGTACTACATTTCAGTACATTGGCTCAGATGGAACAAACAACAGCACTGAGACTCCTGCAAGACAGGAATGTCATCTCAACAGCAGGTTCAACCAATGAACTCATCAACCACGAACGCTTTCTCTCTGTATCCCAGGAGAATGCAGATAAAGACCTCTCCAGAAGACACATGAACGGGTAAGAAAGGTCGACCTACATGGGTGGATAGAAAGTTCATGTTTGGATTGTAAGGCCCACTCGCAATGTAGGGTATGGTAAAGTATCGATAACTCAGTGCACAGGTTCAGAGAAATGCACTGTCCCGCTCATAAAATTAACGGCCAATGAGTCTCGTGGGGGAGAGTAAAAATCCCTTTAGTAAACTATAAGTAAGGTTATTAATCAAACAATAGTCATCACCAAAAAGGCAGACCTAAAAATGAAATGATACAGGAAAGCATGAGTGGTTAGTCAATGAATATAATTATAAAGTAATGTGTGTGAATAGCATTCTAATTGTTATAAGTAGGCTGCTGATTAGCCAAATAGTTCTGTGTCCCTTCGGTGACTATAGCAGTCCTGAACATACTGGGTGGCAATGTGGTGGTCTGGGTCTCTTATCTTCTGAGTCAATCATCACGATAGTTGCTAGTTGGTTATGACGCATTTGAAGGTACCTCTTACAGTTCGAACTGTGGCAACACGAACTAAGCCGTCAGAACCTGGATGTACATCGACAATCCTTGCAGTGAGCCATAATCACTCGAAAAGGTAATCACCTTAAAATAAAACAATGTCTCCCACTTTCAAAGATCGTTGGGGATGATGCCACTTCCCCGACTGCTGGAGGAGCTGTAGGTGTCATCTCAGGTTTAACCAATGAACTCATCAACCACGAATGCTTTCTATCTGCAACCCAGAAGAATGCAGATAAAGACCTCTCCAGAAGGCACATCCTTTCCTGCAGAAAAATCAATGAGTTGCTGGGAAGACCATCACCCCCAGGTGAGCTTCACAAACTAGTAGAGAAAGGTACTCGAACCAATAGAACTCTAACAAGACAGATACTATCTACAAGTACAAGAACTTCCTATCAGAGAGGAGTGACAGCCACAACATGCACAATGGGAGTACAGATGGAGTTTTCCCAGAACATGGCAACAAGCTCTATCGATGAGATCAGAAGACCCAACCATCCCACTGCCATCACTTCTGTCCCGCTTATGCTTACCACAATCCAACCCACTTCATCTCCCTTGCAACCCTCTCAAACCCATCTACCTCCTCTCCAACCTGGCTCTCCTTAGTAGCAGTCTATTTCTATTACACTCCAACCTACTTTACCTCTGCTACAACTTCCTCAAACTCCTCAATATCCTTGTACTTCTATCCCATATTTGAAGTTTTCATTCAGACCTTCCCTACACCTTGTTTCCTGTAGATAACCCCTCAATCTCTCCCTCTGTCCCCATTTCTCCTATCTCGACACCTTCAGAAGTACCTAATCAAGTTCAGGCTCCTAAGAAGAGGCAATTAACACCAACCCATCCCAAAGCCAAGAAGACACCAGCGATCATCCATCCACTTAATCCAACTGGAAAAACCAGATCTACAATCTAAAATGGTGCCACAGGAGATTCAGGACCTGATTCAGTGGATGACACCACCATAGGAAACCCAGATATGCCCGACCAAACTCCACACAAGCCAGTGACAACAAACACCCCCTCCATTCTAAACATGTCGAGCAAGCCATTGACTGAGGAAGATATTGAAGTCTTGACCTTGGGCCTGAAGTTTGGACCTACTCTCAGGCAAGTTCCAGATCCTCTGGAATATTTTGACAAATACCATGACCAGTGCCAACA
>WLWI01005457.1_pt1 | contig 10606 bp, 5 predicted proteins | sample 6701501 | NCBI WGS metagenome assembly WLWI01 (sample SAMN12718690, study PRJNA515312) | sponge metagenome | isolation source: marine sponge | host: Mycale hentscheli | place: New Zealand: South Island, Marlborough, Capsize Point | collected 2014-11-01
GATGCTATTACATTATCATTCACTGCTGGCCATGAGGATGATGAAATGAATATGTATTCTGTTGCATCAGCACAATGGCTGCATAATGGAGTTCTGGCCAGGACAACTCCATTGAATGAAATGGAAGCAAATGGTCGACTTGAGTCTACTCTTTTCTTAAGTTTCCTAGAGTCTGATGCTGGAATATATCAATGTATATTTATGAGTGACAACTCTCAAGTTTATGGCACAGTTCTGCTGAGATTAGATACTGGTTAGTTAGAAATAATTTGGCTGAGATAGAAAATACATAACACTCTTAATATTATTTGTTTCAATATTCTGGTGGTAAAGTGTTTTCAACGTTATGGATGGAAGGATAACACAACTTTCTTTAGTAATTTGTACAAAAGATAATTTCTCTCAATTATATTAAAAATAGCGCTATTTATATATTCATATCTCCTTAACTCAACTAATATTTTCCATTTTGTTTTTCTCCTGATGAATTTTTATAATATGTAACTTGTCCATTTGTGAGCTATGTGCATTTATATCTATAATAACTAACAAGTGACAAAATTATTTAAAAAATTCCAGTTTTAAGTTGATGAAATACTAAATGCAATTTACAAGACCCTAAAGCACAAAGTGTCATGCTGAAAATTGTTATGTATATGTGAATTGAAGAGAATGGTGAGTACACTGTATATTCTATCATACTCTTCCTATTTCTTAAATTTTCACTGGCAGTGTTGACGAAGAAAGAACTCTTACTGTTTGCAGCCTTCTGGTTGCGTTATTGTTTATACACCCTTAAATGATGCATAGGGACAGGTTGTGATTATACTAAGGCTATTTTTATAAACAATCTCTTGTACACAATATCATCCAACTCTGTTTACTGCACCATCATCTACATTATTAATATATTGCACTATTTTCTGTGTGTCGAGTTGAACTTGCTCACTCTGTTTTTTTAAGTTGATGCTGAATATAATACATGAGCTATATGCCAGAAGTTATTATTGAGTATCACACATGAAAACATTTATATACTCAGTTTAAAAAGCTGACGATGCAAAACTTAATGCAGCTTTGCCAGCTTGACAGTTTGTCTTGTGGTAATAATCAAGGTTTAGATGATTATTCTGTTGCTAATTATTCTGGTATTATTAGAGTCCACAACATATATTTTTAAGCATGAACCATTTCTCAGGCTCAACTTTGATTTATTGTAGTGCACCAAGTAGACACGACGATTAGACACACTCTCATACGTATTTCTCTGCAAACAGTAAACATTATGATAAGCAACTTTCTTAGGACCTTTCTCTACAACTACATCAACAATAATGAGCTATGTTAAGCTTCATTGTAGCAAACAAAAACAATGTTTGTGCATGGCATGAGAAAACAGTATATACTGCTACATTGCTGGCCAAAAAAATGTTTGAGTTATTTGTAGTTATTATGCAAAAGCTATTCTGGTGAAGGCGTAATACCAATTCTTGCTGGTATTGGTGATGAAGAATGTGATTCAGGCAGCCTTTCTTTATAATTAGGCTTGGACACTTTACAATGGAATAATCAGTCCCTATCATTACTAGTAATTTATTTCTATATTGTAGTATTAGCAGATAGCGACTTCTCTTTGTATCTGTAATTGATTAAGGGTACTAGAAATGGTAGCTAAAGAAAGTGAAATAGACTCTTACTGTCTATTATGTGCCTCCAATACAACAGTGCAATAATATGTAATTGTGACATAAGAATGCTGACAATACATTGCAGTTTTAAAGGAAGTGTTATCTGTGTAGAAGTGTAATGCAGCTTTACCAGCCTGACATAGGGGCTAGATGATTATTTACTGCTAATTCTTGAGTAATTATAGTGGTTAGTAAGATGGCATGTCCACATGTCTACTGTTCAAAGTTTGAACTATTTCTGTGGCTTAACAATCTTTATTGCAGTTTCTGTAACTGGGAAAAGCTTTGGACAAATTCTTACTTTTATAGGGTGTTATGAATGAGTCAGAGCTCTATTGCTAACACTGCCAGTGTGAACAGCTAGTTGATATAATTATATAGACTACTTACCTTTACCCATCACTCACTGATATTATTAGTGAAAGTGTTCATATTAATGCCATAAAATAAACAGAAAATTTCCAAAATTTTGCCAGTTATATAATAATAACAGTAAAATTTAGCCTATAATTATAACCTGACAATTGTATCTTGAAATTTGTACCACAACAGCATGGAATTTTAATATCTTCTATATATCTATAATAATATACCTGTGGGCTCTGTTTATACATGCCATTATGTTTAAACTACATTTTTGTTTATCAAAAACTGCTTAAGATAAGTGAATGAGTAATATGAAAAACCCATCCACTGTGGGCACAAAATTATGACACCCAAATAGCATAGATATGTTTTGTCCACAGCCTTCAACATAGCCCCAGCATCTGTCCAATACTTGGATATCAATAGCACCTGGGATAGTAATGAAATAATGATAGTCAAGCTTAATAACAGAAAACGTGCATAATATAATCTTAGATATGTATCATGTAATGAATTGATAGTGAAGTTTTGATAACATTTTCAAAATAAATTCCTTGCTAACATAATTTAAGCAATCATGCACATATGTATATTATACACATTTTGTACACAAAAGTTGATTTTTCTGTCTCAGTTTTGACCATTTTTTTGTGTTTAACAGAGTTATATACCACAATAATTGAACTTGTTAATAACTAACAAGTTGTGAAGCAATTTGAAAAACTGGCTTATAACAGGTTGTAACCATGTGTAACAAAATAGATTTACATCTGTCCCACATCTTGAAATTTCTTTTCTTGAACTTTTGTTTAGTTGAACTATTTATGTAGTCTTCATTATAGTATATTATATTTCATTACTAGAATTTTATTAAATTCAACAATTGAGTCATTTGACACAAATATACATGCGTTGTACTATTGTATTACAGGTCAAGCAGTTGGTCCTGTACGACTATCTCCTTCTATTGTATTTTTTTCTGTACCTGATAAGTTGACACTGGAAGTGGTTGCCAGTGGAGATCATGGTGGTGTTGTTTGGATACGAGATGGTATGGTCTTTGGTACACGTTCACAGTTTGTCTACTTTGATGAGATATATTTCAAAGAACCAACTACCAGGAATGATTATGGAGAGTATAATGTTTTATACTCTGGCAGAGGAGGAACAGGAGTTACAATTTTGGCAATTCCATTAGGTCAGTCTTAGTTAATGTAATCACTATCAGTACTTAAATTTGATAGTAATAGCCAGATAGAAATGTTTATGTATTGTGCATAAGCACTAAAAAATGTGCTACACTACATACTGAAGCCAATAAATGGGACATAATAATACAAGTGACTTTGTTCAAATACAGTACAGTGCATTATAACTTAGATTAATTTCATAGTGTTGGTGTTTAAGATCATTTGTGCAGTAAAATGATGCAATAATTAATTGTACATTTTCTCGTCACTTTACATAATCTCCATACAAAGATTGTTTACAATAAACACTAGCTATGAATACAGTAACACATTAGTTTTTTTTACAATATGATTGACGATTCAAAATTAGTTTCCAATTATGATTAATATTTAATTTAATGGTTCACTTCAGAATTAAATATCTTGCCAACTTTGTTTTTGATCATAAAAAATTAGAAGATTACAGTAAAATTGGTGTATTTGAATGCCATAGGGTTCATTTCATGTCTGACCACAACAATTAACATGCAAGAACATATTATAGCATATTTAGATGAAGGGCATACCACTTTCTGGGAACAAAAAAAATTGTTGAGCTACTCAACATACTTCATTTTATCAGAAAAAGTTCACTCCTATGCTGGCAGGACTACTAGTTAAATAGATGTAATTTCAGTCCCTAATGTATTGGTCAATCTTTTAGATATTCTTTAATCTTTTACTGGTACAGTATGTTGATTCCGGTGGAAGTTTTAATTTTAATACTATTTTTTCAAGAGAGCCACCATGAATTTTACTGATGGTAACAAAGCTACTAATGATGAAAACATGAGAATTGGTTTAAGTCCAGGGTCTCCTAATAGTTATCCCAGTCTCATAGTTTAATTAGAATAGTTCAATTTTGACTATGTAATTGTTACCGCTACTCCCTCTTGTTTTTAAGCTGGTTTTTTGTTAAGTTTCCCGTAGTGTATTGTAACTTCATTCGAAATTGATTATTTTGTCTCAAATATTATAATTAATTATGAATGCAGAAACTGCTAACACTTCAGTTATCAATCAAGATGATGCCGTTTTAGAAGGAAACAATGTCAACCTTAGCTGTATCTCTATTGGAGGGTCCAATACCCACTGTAAGGTGGGCATTTAATAATTCTAATGCATTTAATCAGACTGATGTGGTCACACCCCCTCAACGTGGAGCTGATCAAGATGTAATATCAGGAAAAGTCATATCGACTCTACATATAGCAACACCCAACAAATGATGGAGTGTATACATGTACTGGAAGTAATTCTCAGTTAAGCTTTACCGCAAATGTCATTGTACAAGTAATAGGTACAGTTATAGCATAAATTTGTTTCCAGTTAGATATCTTCACCATGTTATCTTTCTTGACCTGTTTTTTAACTCAAATTATGACATAGTGTTATCTCATGGCTATATTGAGCAAGCTCATTACCCTAGTAGTTTGGTAATTGGGGGGGGGAGGGGCTGGCTTACCAGTTTTCAAGGTTTTTAAAGGCTGCCTTACTCTAGTGGAGCCTACCCAACCAGGTTAGTGCAGCTGCTAAAGGATTAGCTGGGGGTGTGGGGAGCCACTCACCAAGACACACCAACAAACTACTTCATAGTGAAGATATCTAGCATGGAATAAACCACTTATTACACTTTGTCAGAGTGATATTGCTAGATATTTCACTCTCAGGCTTTATTTTCACTCACCTCTGGCAAGTGAAAATAATTAGCCTGCTCTTGAAATATTTCACCATATCACACTCTGACTTATGTAATATGTTATATTGTATTGTATACAATAGGTAAAAATAGTACTATTTTGTTTCTGCAAGTTCTAGTCGTGCTTTGAATTACTTTAATAATAAAGTATTGATTGTCACTATGTATAGGATGAACTTGTATTCTCATATGTGTTATCATAGTAACATACAAATGCAATGCTATCTTTGTCTTATGTTGCAACAATAACTAAATATTGCTAATAATAATAAAGCTAGTTGACTTTACTTTACAAAATGTGACAGTTTTGTTTGGCATTACGACAAATTCACGTTGTCTCCCATTTTGCTACATGTACGTACTAATTTTTTAAAGCTTTCATTATGTAATAATCAGATCAATATTAACATTTACTAATTAATTCTTACAGTTTTACCTCAGGTGACCTTAGAAGTCATGGATCGATCTAGAGTTAGATTAGGTAAAGCTGTGACTCTTACTATACTGTAGTAAGAGGTAATCCTCCAAGTTATTTCTTTACATGGTATCACAATAGAACGCTAATTAGTTCAACAGGAGCAATATCAACCATCTCAACTTTGATGATAAATTCAGTTATGGAATCAAGTTTTGGCACTTACGAGTGTAATGTGGTGAATGTGGCTGGTAATCAGTCAAAAAGCATTGATATATCTATGATATGTAAGTACATGTATTTACATACTGCAGATTATTATATGGACTAACCAAGAGAGTCTATAATAGTGTTAGGTGTTACTACCATCTAAATAGTGTAGAAGATTTTACAATAATGTGTATATCAGTCAGTACATAGCAATCATCAATTATCGTAATTTTTCACTTTATGTTTTACTTGAGGCCTTAAGTTTAATACTCAACAGTCTCCTAGCACATAATTATATTAAACATAATTATATGAAAATAGAGAACATTTTGTAAGGTATACTAAAGTTTAAAATTAAAGCCATATTTGAAAGTCTACTAAGCCTATTCTAGTGAATGAATTAATATAATAGAAACACAAATACATAAGTTGTACATGGACCTTTCCAGGCATACAACACATTAAAATGGTTATAACTCAGTGTGGGAAGATGTAATCCTTTTGAAGGATAATGGTCTCAAACTATTTTTAAATTGTAATATGCAACTATTTATTTATATATATAATATGTATATTTATAATGGAAAGAGGTATTAAAAAAGATTTGGGAATTGCTTATAAAGTAATAACTACTATGCTTTAAAGTAATAACTACTATTATTTATAGAAAACTAGTTTTATTAAAAGAACTTCATTTGATTGAAGTGAAAGTACTCTTAAAAAGAGACTGCAGTGGTTTTAATACATTATTTATTTATTTTTTATGAAAGCGTAGATTATGTTATACAAGAGATGCAAATTTTTTTGAGATTCTTCCTGTCATTTGTTTCTTCAGTACTCGGACTGAAAGTTTGCCCAATTTACAATATTCCATGCTTCATGGAAATGTATTTCCTGATTTGGTAAAGAATAGATTAATTACCATTTACATACTCTGCTACAAAAATGAATACATATCAGTGTATTCATTTTTGTAGCAGAGTATGTAAACGGTAATTAATCTATTCTTTAAGTTTGTGTGCTAATTGACCTGCCTATTCGGGCAGGTGTCAAATTATTTTTTCCTGAGTGTTGTGTATTAAATTAAGATTTTTGTCATTTGTATCCATTCTTTGGTATTGTATCTTTGTGCCCCTTCACCCATCAAACTTTAGTAATAAATAAGAAAGCGTATAGATTTGATTAAGCGAGAAGGAACCTGCTGCATAAGCAACAGAAACTGGTGGCAGTGTACCATTAAAAACTTAGTATTTGTGAGTCCACCTCAATCTTGACATGTTAAAATACCACAATATTATATATATAATTATATATATATATATAGTACTTATTACATGAAATATTTCATGAGCAGGCTAATATTTTCACCACCAAAAAGACTACAATATATTATAATATGTATTATTTGTTTATTAGCTTGCATCTCCATTAGAATTCCTGGCTTACTTCTAACATCAACAAACTCATAAAGTCCCTTATTATAGTATAGCTAGAGTTGATCTTAATATTGGTATGATTATCTTGTTGTTCATGTTCTAAGAAAATATCTTTTTCGTTCAAATTAGACTTTATAAGCATCATTTAATATAAAAGCTTAGCTTTATAATTATAGTTATTTACATAATAAATAAATCAAATTTATATTGGTATAGTTTACTCTCACAACATAAACGAACATTGAATGTAGTGACAATTTCCGCATTTACATTTTGACCTACAGACTTCATAACAAATACATGCTGTAAACTCAGTAGGAAGTAAAGAGGTCTCACTAGACGGAAAGTCACGATATAAAATAGAGCGTCTGCAAACTGACTTGTTCTGACAGTACTCTATCATTTGTTCTGAAGTGAGTCGCCTGTCTAAGTCATGTGGTTGCTTGATGATTAATATGATATGGCTTGTTTTCCATCCCTTCCAGCCCTGCCACTTACTTGTGGTGAATATCTGGGCAGTTCCATGCCCAAACCAAATGCCCAGTATAAATTAACACCCTTAATGGAGATTCGCTTGAAAATTGTTCTATAATCTTCTTCTTCACTGATGAGTGTGTACAGCGAGTGAACATGTCCACAACTCGATACTTTACATAATCTGGTGAATCTGGCAGTTCTAGCCAATGATCTCCAAGGGTTATTAAAAAAATGTATGTATATTTATCTCATCTCTATAGCTGCGGTAAAAAATGAGTGTTCTGTCCATTTTCTTGTTTTTCACTATAGCTTCACAGATAGCCTTAAATGAAGAAACAATACCATTAGAAGGCACGTCACCTACACAATATAATTATAATGTTATGTTTGAACGGGGGAACATACACTTATAAGGCCTTTGCATGCACAAACTAACTTCCCAGTGCTAAGGGTAGCTGTGGCAGTGAGTGCCATAAGATGTAAAAGTATCACCCCTAATAATATGTCAAACAAACAATCATTAAAATCTAAGATGATATGGATATCTTACTATTTCTTCACGTAATATGACTCATCCACAATCATTCCTACCTATAGTTTTTCCTGAAGATATTGGTAGATAAAATGTGCTTCCAGGTTGTACCACTGAACAGTGCCTCTGGACTCATCAGTGTTACTTGGAACTTTTCTTCTCTGATTCTTTGTTTGTCTTTGGTCATCTTCACATCACTTACATACACTGCTGAAGTTCCAAAAGAATGTATAGCATAGAGATATAACCAGGATCATTGACTTCTTTTTCACACCATGTATAATGTCAGACACACTGGGAAGCAGGATGTAGCATAAGGATTTTCCAAACCCTGTTAGAAGGGAGACGAAGACCTCTTTCCTTTAGTAAATTGGAGATTACTATCCTCTTGTTCTTGTTTTAGCCTGTATCCAAACCCAGAGGCTACTTCACCAATCACAGCTTTCAATTGCACATCTGACATTTCACTATTCCACTCCACACTCCCACTACAGACCGTTATGCAGGGTTAATGAACTATATGAAAATAGTGCACGCGATTGATTTAGCTCAATGGAATGTAAACAAAGCGCGGCAAATGTTCAGATTAATTGCATTCCAGCACCAGACTCTCCCGATTTTGTGTCGCTAGAGATATTTCTTCTGTGGCCTGCACAGTCTCTGTCAGTGGACAATGTCTAACTCATATTTTAGTTGCTTATTTGTCTACTATCTTCATTTCTACTTCACAGGTTAGAATATGTTGCTACAGTTTAAGTAAATGTATGTATAATTAACTGGTGCCAAGAGAAGAAATAGTCTGCAGGGGAATAGGGGCATAGGAAGATGATTTACATTGGTGGGTGTAGGGGTAGGGTAGGGAGAGGGGGGGCAGGGCACAGCACTTGGAGCTAAATAACACCTATTAAAAATATTTAATCAATGAGCTTTAATCACCATAGCATCATATGGTTGTTCACTGATAGATAGTTAACTACTGATGCTCTTCTACCCAAATAAAGATGATGAGCTAGTCAGCCCAGGTACATGAGTTTTTTTTATCCTTCATTGTATGTGCTTAGTTGGGCAAATGATGTGAGGCTCTCACTAACAAGTTTCAATTGAGATTTTAGTATAATATTATATGATAAAGTAAAGAGAACTCATGGCTACACCTCAGTAGAAGTTAAGAGCTTCCTAGCAGTTTCTCTTCTCTAGTTTATTGGAAGCCAAATTTCATGTCTAGCACCACACTGAAGTTGAAATATCAGATGTGTAGTAGTAAGCTGACAAGGGTGGTGGCTGATTGTTGTAGCTCCTTAGCAGAGCGCTTGTGCGTTAAGCAAGCTGTCCTGGGTTCAATTCCCCGTAGCAACCAAATATTTTTAATTCTGTATTGTTTAATATAAAGCTTGTGAAAGATAGACAATACATCTAATGAGTTATGGATGTCACTAATTAATGGGCCCTTCCCCCAATATATTGAGATTAAAAGTGGAGGGCTGAGACCATTACAATGAAATAAAAATATGGGATAGCAGCTCCTTGTGTCGAAACATTGTGGAGAATTATAAAAGAAAGCTTTCTAACCCTATTCTCTGTTAAAATGGGGTGTTTAAATAACACTGCGAGTTATTTACCAGTAGGTGCTGTCTGACTACCCAACTTTGAGCCCTAACAACTTACACATCAATACATTATATACCCAATGAGCATGTACAATTGATAGCTTATATCCTCTAGTTTCTTCATTAAAAATATCTTCTAGTAATGACTAGCTATGGAGGCAATGTTAGGCTTTAAACTGGGATGTCCAAGCAGCACCTCCTATTTAACACCAAAACTTAGCTCTCCAAACTCCCCATTTTTAACAGTGGTCAAATTGAAATACACAGTAAACATGCTTTTTCTAAACCATTAGCTACAGGATAACACGAAATGTAAAAAAAAAGGGGAAAGCATCACCCTTCCTGTCCCTTTTCTCCTATTGCTCTAAAATTTACAATAAATTTTAAGTACACTTCTTAACGATAACTGAAGTAGCGTTTTAATAACTCTTACAATCCATTAGCGGAAGTTGATGTGGTTGACACTCATCATTTAAAGGCTCTAAAAAAGAATTTGTGGCGGACTCGGAGATAACAAGCGGATGAACACACAACTCACTCAGCCACTCGTCATTCCAGCATAGCCATAACACACAACACAACATTCCGAACTATCCATTAGTAGATTCATACACACAATATATAAGACTCATTCATGTAAGTAGTGAACAGTCTTGCCATCATCAAATATAAAGATTAGAACCGCCACATTGGTGACCTCGACGTGATGTCCTGGACGGTTCGGGGACAATGGCCAAAGCCAGCGTTTTTAGTCTTAGACTTCCCACCTTCTGGAACACACGACCAGAAGTATGGTTCGAGCAAGCTCCCCTCCCACCCGACTCAGCAGTCCCACCCGACTCAGCAGTCTCACTCGACTCAGCAGTCTCACTCGACTCAGCCAGTCTCACTCGACTCAGCAGTCTCACTCGACTCAGCCAGTCTCACTCGACTCAGCAGTCCCACTC
>WLWI01005459.1_pt1 | contig 10602 bp, 9 predicted proteins | sample 6701501 | NCBI WGS metagenome assembly WLWI01 (sample SAMN12718690, study PRJNA515312) | sponge metagenome | isolation source: marine sponge | host: Mycale hentscheli | place: New Zealand: South Island, Marlborough, Capsize Point | collected 2014-11-01
CCCCCCCCCCCCCACCCCCCAACACCTTTCCTAAGCCACTGCATCAATATGTATGCCAGCAGTCACCCCAATATAAGAGACCACTGCCCTTACAATATTATGAGTAGGACGAGATTAAGTTCATGTGAAATTACATTCTATTAGTATTTTAATCCTCTCTGTATCAGAAATAAATTCATTCACTATAACGTTCATGTGTAATGAATCATTCCTTTCCTTATGCTGTACTACATACTCTCATCAGTTGTAGAAAAGCCTGACTGTCTTGTGATTTAGTAATTAGATTCATGAACACACACATGCTTATCAAAATGCCATATCAAGTTTAATCATATTCATGAAGCTGTGATAAAACACATAAAAAACTCTTCATATTGCAAAAAAAAAAAGCTCACACTGATTTAAGCATTTGCCATCACCTTAATTATTTACATTATATATTTGCTTTTAGTTACAAAATTTTAAGAATATTTCAAGGGGGGAGGGGCAAGTGCGTGGAGGCCATGCACTCATACCGCAACAAAAACAAACACACATACATACTTATATTCTCACACTATGTATATAACACATGAGCTCAAACAATATTAACACTCTCACCAAACTAACCGTTGATTTAGCAGAAATCACTTCACTTATTCAATTGTTGTAGTTGTTCTTTTAGTCTGTGGTAAAAGCCAAGTAATAAACATGACACCCTGACCTATAAGGCAGCTAAAATTTTCTTTTAATTGAGCAATTCCAGGTGCTCCTGATAACTTTATATAATTTTATTGATTTATAAATTTATTTATTTATTTTTTACCGCAGCACCCAATTCATTCTATCAGCAATGTATAATATTTATGGTGAGATTTTTTGTATGATCATTAGTGGCCAATTCTTCTTCCACTCCATAGGCATTGATGCTGTGGTCCCATCATTGCAGCACTCACTTCAGTGAGCGCACGGCTAAAATTACTGCAGCCTATTAAGAGTTAATCCATCTCAGATTTTCATTATTATTCAAAAGTGATCACTGAGTACTTCATAAATTCACAAATTGATTGACTCTTATATAATTAGCCACAATACTTTTGAAAAATGTGTCTTTGCAACCACCCCTCCCCCCTTCCACACACATATTAAATCACAATGTGATGTTTTGTGAAGAAACCCTTACCATTGCATGCTAAACTTTCATAGGGATCCGAAAGAGGATGTACTCCTGGGCCCTGCTTATAAAGATGGTACAACTAACGAGGATTTCATGAATATGTGTGCATGTGTGCGCGTGTGAGTGGGTGTGTGTGTGAGGTGTACACAACACATTTGCTCACACTTATTTTTGTGCCTGGAAAGGATGTTACAGGTGAATATAGATCGTGTTATATAAGAAACTTTAGTGTTTACCATAGACAATTGAAACAAAATCTACTTGTGGTATAAATGATCTGCAAGAGACTATCAGTGAGGGTTCCAGTGACTGGCAGTATTGATTGAAATCAATACTGGGAACAGGAACTAACTTAAAGAAACATGTCATTTCATACACCAGTATTTTTTTATAGTATAGATTGTGGTACATAGATGCTCACACACACACACACACACACACATACACACACACACACATACACACACACATGCACACACACAGACTAGATACATAAAAACATGGAGGTAAGAACTAGATTTACACTAAAGTCTGAAGGTGGATTATTGACCAAACAAAGTAGTGCAACCAATTTGTACAGTTGTTTTAGGCTAAGGAAACATATAAAAACTAATTATTGTGGACGCTTCACTTATTTACTTCAAAGGAGATGTGTATGGAATATAATCACCACGATTTGAACAATCTGATTGGACGGTTCGAACACACAAGTATATTTCATAAAGATGAAAGAGAGATACCCAAACAGTCAATTTCTAAACATTAATTAAATTCATGACTGTGAGTTCATACAGCATCAATCAATCAAAAGGATAAACATGATGTGTATGCACACATATGTATATGATACAGAAACCTGATTAAAATCATCGATCATAACATTGATACAAGTTACAACATACAGCACATCATCATCCACTCTCTCTTCTTGCATGTTTACACACACGCGTACACACATACACACACACACACACATACACACACACACCAAAAATTAATTTTAAAAAGTTTTATAAATATAACAAATCACCTTTGACAAACATTTGATTATTGACGTTGTTAGCTCTCGCAGCTACAGTATCTCCTTATACCATGTATTATAGTCATGTACATGATGTATAAACTGTACAACAAAGGCTTACATAATGTTTGTATGCTCCATTCAAATGAAACTTGCACAATAATTACACTATTTGGACTAGAAAGAACAATACATATTATAATGGAGTTTAGCAAGCTTACTAATTTGTGAAACAGTCATATGCAGCTTTTAATATTGTCTTTATGTATACTTGTTCCATAAGCACAAACATCAGGTAATGGTATATATACCATACCATACCATCCCCTCCCTTCCCCTAAATACTCGTGAATGTGATTTAAACACATGGTGGTTAACTGACTATGGTTATGATTATGGTATTAGTGGTATAGACTAAGTAAACCATTTCCATAAACTGGCTGGGTGGGGAGGTTCTGTGCACAGTATACATGTACAACGTCATTATCCAGCTTCTTGTGTTGACATTGTGTGTTATTTTGTAAATCAAGCTTCCTCATTCCAAGATATGATCACAACATGTAATTCACTTTCAATGCTCACTCTTCTTGCCTTATAGCTATATCAATGTTTGTCTCATCATTTGTTCCTTTTAATATTAATTATTACTATTATTATTATTTTAGTGATGTACATCAGCACAAACGGTGAGTGAGCCATGTGCACAAGTAAAAACATAAATATTTTAAATCCTGAATTATGGAATAACTTGTTTACCTCCAAGTATAGTAGCTTGAAACAAGCAATTCTGACTATTTAATTGACCAGTAGCTCCTGAAAGTAAGCACACAGCTAAACAGAAACAGCTGCCTGCTTATGTATTATAATTTATCATACTCAATTAAAAAAAGGGGGTTTAGTGCCATGTAAACCACTCAACTGTATGACTTGAAAAAACAACAACAACAAAACAAAACTAACAAAACAAAACTAAAAAGTTTTTAAGGAATGACAGCCCAGGTTTGAGCCTAACCCTAACTTCTTTGTGCTATTGTTCAGCTAAGTAGCTATAATACACAACACTTATAAACGTACTGGTTCACTGAACCTACCAACACAAGATTTAGAGCTTCCTGGATGCTCGCTATCTATTCTGTGTGCAAATTACCCTTCAGGTTGTATTGAACAGTAAGTGTGCCCACAATCTTGCTGTTTATGCTGTGTTTATATTAATAAAGTTTGACATCATTAACCTCCAAGGAGGACTTCAGAAATAAGAATGGTGCGCCAACTTTGCCCTTTACCTTGTTGGTGCAGTGTATCACCTACTTAATATTCACATAAAATGATGCCCTCATAATCCCACGTCCCTACTTTGCTGAAAGAATAACTCATTAAGTTAGTGGGTTTAGAACAACACTATTCTTACAATGTTGGCTGTTTCCGATCAGTTTTAAACTTGCTCAAACATGCTAGGTGCACATGATCGTTATCTCATAAAAAAATTCCCGACCAATCACTTGCATTAAGCTGTGTATTGCTCACATGTATTGATAGTGTTGTGCAAAATGCTGTCTAAAAACGATCAGTTATCTTGTTATCTCCATATTCGAGACTTATCACATTCTGTCTTGTGTGTGAGTGAGCATGTGTGCATGTGTGTGTGTGTGAGTGAGCATGTGTGTGTGTGTGTGTGTGTGTGTGTGTGTGTGTGTGTGTGTGTGTGTGTGTGTGTGTGTGGTCCAACATCTATCGGTTAAAGTGCTTACCCCACCATCGGTAAGTGAGCAATTTCCGAGTGCGGGATCCAGTGGAAAAGGCTCTGTGCAGGAACTCCCAGTTGCCGACTTAATGGGAGATATAGGATCTGAAAGTGCTTTTGCTGAATTCGCAGCTCAGCATAGGGAGATTAAGCATCAGGCATAGCATTAACCTATTTGTAGCCGTGCTACCTTCGGGTAGTTGGGTTAATGTAATGATTCGCTCTGCTCTGCTAGCTATATCATAACATAGCTTCCTTAGTTCTAGATAAATACTTGATTGAAGGATTGCATGTACTTTTCAATCTATACAGGAAACTCCTGACGAAGGTCGCCTGTTAAAACAAGAGACCTGAAATGGCTAAAGGCAAAAATCGCCGACACCAAAAGAAAAGAAATCCCAAGCATAGACGTGGGGGAGGAAAACACCACAAAGTCCAAACAGTCAATGCTCCTGCCATGAATTCCATTAAACATGACACGAGTAGACCTGTTGTCGTTGAGAATGTAGTGACAGATGTGCCGACAGTTGGCAAGGTCTTAGAGACAGCTATGGTAGCTAGGAATTATCCAGGGCGAAAGTTACCTGTGAGTCACAAGGTCCAGGAGCAATTGATGGAATCAATGTTTATCATACCATTGTCAAGGCCAGTGGAATTGACCTGGAAGGGCTTAAAAAGCTCAAGATCGGCAAACATTATGTTAGCCCTATGAACCATTGCTTCTTTACAGTTTCTCCCGTTTTTTACGAAAAACTCCCTTGTCTGCTGCGTGCCACAGTCTCCTACTAGTGAGACATTACACTGACCAGCCTTCGTGGATCCAGAGAATTTAGTTACGGAAATGGAAACCTGGTGTAATTGAAAGCCTGTATAGAGATGGTAGTTGGCAGTGTTTGCGGGTGCTGAGGTACCATCCCTGAGACCCACTTGGTACTGAATATGATTGAGGAAAATCTAATGGGAGGTAACAGTGGCAGCTTCCTCGTTCTGCAGGCACGTTTTCGGTAGTTGCTAACAACCTTGCACAAAAGGCTGGTGCGGCAATAACAGCTTACCTGACCAAGGCACTGGTTGCAGCGCCTTTCCTAGAGTTTGCACCCCGCCCCACATGGAGGGATTGCAGAGGAAGTGATCTACCTGATTTGACTGCCCTAACATCTGTGGACATTGACGAACTTGCTGCTGGTTGGGCCAACATTCCCCTTCCATCTATGGCATCCTCTCTTGAACAATGAATAACAATTGTCCGTAGCTATTGACGTAAAACTATTTTGACTCAGTCCTTTTTTGGACTTAGATATTTTTAGACTTTGCTTGCTTTTTGCTTAGTGTATAATGTTATTCATAGCTTTGTAGACATGTACAATATTAGATTGATTTCTTGTAATTTCCTTCAGTTATAGAGTTTTCTAAAACTTAAATTGTAACAAAAGCTTTGCTTTTGTTCCTAATTAAGTTTAAGGGGGGGGGAGGGGTGTGTGTGTGTGTGTGTGTGTGTGTGTACCGTCAGGTCAGGTTATTGAAATATAAATGTGTGTGTGTGTGTATGAGGAAAGGCCTCCTACGAATTCATTAGCACACGCACTACAGGAGCTTTGCTGGCAGGGGCTCAAAGTGCTTGCTAAGTACACAGGCATTTCTGGCTCTGTCAAGTGGTAGCAAGAGAATCAGCATTATTATTTTTTGCATTTGAATGTGTGTGTGTGTGTGTGTGTTTGTGTGATACATAACAAGTAGAGGGAGTAGATAAGGGGATAGTTGGGAGAGAAGGGTGCCTGAGGCCGCCACCATGAGGGGTGGGTCATGGGGGGGGGGGGGGGGGGGGGGGGGGGGGGGATGGGGGAAGGAGGAGGGGGGGGGGGGGGGGGGGGGGGGGGGGGGGAAGTGGATGATATTAGTGTAGGAGGATGGGAGCCACTGTGTACAATTCAGTTTAGAACTTAGCAGCTGGTGTGCTAACCTGAAGGCAGACCAAGAGAGGTCAGAGGCCAGCCTAGGAGGGAATAAATTTGTACATACTCAATGTTATATTGGATCTATAGGAGGACTACCTGTAGAACATTTGGGAAGTCAAATGACTCTGGACTAAAAAACATTATTAAATACAATAATAGGATTGTGAAAAGGTATGGCAGAATCAACATTCCTTGAATTAGGCTTTCACACACACACACACACATACAAACAAACAACAACACAGCCTCACATAGTCCTCTATGTGTGGCAATTCCTCCATATTTTAACTCCAATTTTCTAGATGAATTTTTGAGGCTAACCATTAAGATCACGAAGGTGTCAATGCATCAACTGCCAGTGTATAACCACAACCTTGGGATGTCACCAATTCTACATGCTGTAATCCCTTTATTAATTATAAGTTACTCACAATTCTAACTATTAGACTAAAATTAATTAATTCAATATGAACAAGCCATATTTTTCTCCTGTTCATATTGAATTTATTTGTTCGTGTCCAATAATTATTAAATAAAATTAGCTTGAGAATTACATCATTTTCTGTCATATACTACTGTTTTACAAGCACCGTGAATATTAAAAATATTAATCTGATATGATAACTGTGAATATAAAGTCACATAAGAAATTCAATATGAAAGAAGAGGTGAAGACTGAACTGATGCGAGATTACACTGAGATTAATGCAAATACAGTACGTGCATAATAATACAAATTTACTACATAACATAACCAACAAAAAAGTAAAAAAATTAATAAAATAAAAATTAAATTTTTCGATTTGTTCTGTCTAACCTCCGTATCTGGTTTGTTAGTATCAGCACCACCGTCTCCCTCCTGTGGTCGGTGAATCTTCTAATTCACTCCTCCGTCTAACTTTCGTATCTGGTTTGTTAGCATCAGCACCACTGTCTCCTGTGATCGGTAAATTTTTTAATTCACTTGTCCTTGGATCAACTGGAGTTACAATTTTCAATCTATGTATATAATGCACATAAAGCAACAATAAAAAAACTAAATAAAAAACATGACATGCCTGACAATTACATCACAACTCAAGACTAATTTTACCTATAATTTGAATGAAATTAGCTGATATAGTTAATAATGAAATTTATACATGAGGAGAATTAGTCTCACCTTTCCAGCTCACTAGGTGGACTCTCTGCAGAGAATACTGCCGGTGAGTTATCCAATTCATGAAAAACGGTGTTACTTTCAGACTGACCAGGAACATCGCTGAAGATGACCAGTTCAGCAGTGGACCTGTAAACAGTTAAGATAATAATGCATATTAATTAAAGGACTAAGTGACAATAAATGACCCCATGTTGACACTTGTGATAGTCCAGTATTTTTTATAATTATTCTTAAAAAGTGAAATGATATATATTGCTCCTTCATTATATACACCAGACATTACATGGCTATATGTATGTAAAGTGTAAAACCCATAGAGGCGCATGAATTAGTTTCAGAATGGGCAATAACATTTTAAAATTTCAACTTACTTTACATCATCAATGAACACTTTCCCTTTAAAGCAGACATAGCAACATCCCATGTCACCTTCATCTCTGTAGTAAATACAAAGTAAAAATGAAAAGAACATCAATAACAGCTAGAATCAATGTAAGAATGTGCACCCACGCTCACGTATATCAATGTAGCTACTAATAATAGCGAGGAAAGGAAAATGTTATTTTATGTGACTAGCACAAAATGTGAGCAACTTTATTGCAAAAACTTATTTTAAAGCTTTGTATGTGGTATTTACCTACTATTTGTAAGCGATATGGTAACAAAACAAACAAACAAAACAACAACAAAAATACATACAACTACGCGAGTATTGTGTGATGCACATCAATACACAAACTGAGTATTTCCTGCACTACTAAAAAATCACTTCGCAGCTGATGGAATAAGTATCTACAAGTGAAATGTAGTCTATAGTAGCTCATAACATTGGCTAAACTCACGCCATTGACGTCTCTTGTAAGATGTCTTTTTTCGGCTGGTGATCGTGTTTCTCTTCACTTACGGAACAAAGTGTCTCCTCTACTTTATTCTCAGAGATGCTCTTGGCTGTTTCTCCACCCATTTCCCCATCGTTGCTGGCGTCGTTGTTGCTCACATTGCAGTGGTCGTCCACACCAAAAACAAGGACATTGCTGCTAGACAAAGCAAGCTTGGTAGGAGCAGAGTTCCTATCAATGTTATAACAAAATACCTGCTTTAGTTGTTATAGATAGCTATTTACATATTGAAATAATTAGCCTTCAATTGATCATTTTCAAAAAAATAAGAATGCAGCAGCTTTCTTAATGTCTGATGTTGATAAAGAATTTTTTTTGTTTTGTTTTGGAACTACTATGGGTTGAAGAATGCTGGCCACATGATCACAAAGTGATTCTTGACTAGAGGCATGCTGTTGTATGAACGAAGTGACTAAAACAACAACAACAACAACAACATTGCTTATGAGACTGCTTTTAATTGAAAGCGAACAAATAAATACATTACCAAACAGCCCAATAACATACATGTAGGAGACCATGTCCCTCAATTTCTTGAGATAAGGAATTCTGACATATCTATAGAGATAATGTGTTCACATAATAAACATTCCTTTCAAACCTAAACTACACCTACGTGTCCTCCGTAAAGTGAGGTTCCACATTTTGCTTTAGCACATTTAGCCTGCAATCAACAATCATATCATTACATCACAACTGCAATTTTAAGAAAACCTTACTTTTGTACAAATTGACCAATAAGCTGTCTTTCTTCAATGGAACTGAACAAATATAACAAAAATTATGATAGTAGCAATAGTATCAATGATAGTAACAATAGTGTAGTACTAGTAATAATAATAATAATAATAATTTATAACTTAGTAATTTTTTATCAGCCATTTTTTTACTCATTAGACGTATTGTATTATTGTACAGAATAGAAATGTTTGGTTGCCTGTTGCTTGTCGTTTCTTCTATCGAGCTAATGATTCTTGTGTACACTCACAAACACATTAGATACAAGATACGTGTACATATACAAACATACATGCATAGATACATATATTCATAGACACACTAGAAAATACCATGTACTCCAATCTTATGGTATCTTATGGTATCTGATGCCAGTACATACAAACAAAAAACTCACGGTATACGACGATCGGAATCTTGTTTTCCCATATCAATTGCAACACTACCATAGCTAGATGATAATAACATAAATAATGAATGCGCATACGGTAACTTTAAAAAGTTTCCATTTCACTTACTTTGGAAGTGCTAAATCATTCTTGTAACTCATGTCTGTTACTTTCAGACTAGGGCTATAACAAATTATAATATACAATACTTAGATAACTACAATAGCTGAAATTATGAACATAGCTGGAGATGTAAGAAACAGAGGTGAGATGGTTATGCATTATAGGGAGTTACACCCAAAGAAAATGCACCAGTATAACTAATTAAACGTAAGGGTGTTAATTACATCCTTACTATGCCAGACAAGTAAAAATATATTTGACCTTAAGTATTTGAATAAATAAATAGATTACCTGAATGGTGCATGACTTGGAGGCTGGTGCAGTGGCCTACAAAACAAAAAAGTATGATCATTAAAGCAGTATTTATTAAAATTATTATTAAATTACAGAGGACCAACTATTATATTGCATTGGTTGGAATTTATGCTTCACAGTAGTTCAATGCGTCAGACGTATATATACAATACACATTTATAACTGAAATTTAGAAGTTGGTACAAACATGTAGGATAACGTCGTAAACACAGGGTACTTTATTAAAATAAAAAAAAGATCTGAACAAGCCCTTGTAATGCCAATACTGGGTCACATAAAATTAAACTTCCTCAAGTGTGCAGAAGTAAAATGTTAGAACACAAAATAAAGGATAACTAAACACCATAACCATTTCTTAACTTACAGCCTACTAAAAATACGTATATATATACTTTTTCCCACAGCACACCAATGCAGAGCTCTCGCTGATGATTTATGCTAAACTGGCCAATAACGTTTCGAAAATTTTAAGTTTTATCAAGCCTTTCCATTAGTACTTGTTACAGCTCATTTTTAGTCTTAAAAAATAGAGTAAGACGAACTGCCCTTGTTAGCTGAGCTATAGCTCGTACTTTACCATGAATGGTACACCCTCTCCTTCTTGAACTGTCAGACATTTAAGGGATAAAAATCACTGACTTGGCATATGACATACAACTTTTATCCTTAGTATAAGTTATTGGGACTACATAATAGATGAAACTCATCATTATATTACAGCACCTATATTTAACAGTAATTGTATGTTTACCAGATGTAATCGAGTACTGTAATGAAATTATTCATGTTAATCAACAAGAAACAAACTTACTTTGGTTGATTGTCTTTCACAGGTTGCTCAACTTCCTCTTCAATAAGACCCCCAACTTCCTCTCCAGTAAGACCTCCAACTTCCTCTCCAGTAAGACCTCCAACTTCCTCTCCAGTAAGACCTCCAACTTCCTCTCCAGTGAGACCTCCAACTTCCTCTCCAGTAAGACCTCCAACTTCCTCTCCAGTAAGACCTCCAACTTCCTCTCCAGTAAGACCTCCAACTTCCTCTCCAGTAAGACCTCCAACTTCCTCTCCAGTAAGACCTCCAACTTCCTCTCCAGTAAGACCTC
>WLWI01005462.1_pt1 | contig 10599 bp, 11 predicted proteins | sample 6701501 | NCBI WGS metagenome assembly WLWI01 (sample SAMN12718690, study PRJNA515312) | sponge metagenome | isolation source: marine sponge | host: Mycale hentscheli | place: New Zealand: South Island, Marlborough, Capsize Point | collected 2014-11-01
AAAATATCGGGCTGGGGGTGTGGGGAGAGTTTTATGGCCAACTTTGCATCAAGAGTTACCAACCCTAATACAAACTACTTCAGTGAAGATATCTAGCAAGGAATAAACCACTTATTACACTTGTCAGTTATGTGGCTAGATATTTCGCTCTCAGGCTTTATTTTCACTCGCCTCTGGCTTGTGAAAATAAATTAGCCTGCTCTTCGAATATTATGATATATATATAATATATTTATGTGCAGATTATGAATTTTCTTTAAGAAATGTAACTCTGCTAGAGTGGACAGACAAAGATGGCCAGTCACAGATTCTCAGAGTGAGAGATGAGATGAGTGTTAAGTGGGATGATGCTGGAGATTTATTGGGACTAACTTCAGCTCGCTTACAAGGTATTAGTAGCCAGCGTCAAGGAGATGTCAGGCAGTGTTGTCGAGATGTACTAATTGACTGGATAAAAAATGGATCTTCTTACTATCCACCAACTTGGGATGGATTGATAAAATTACTTGTACACTTAAAACTTAGCTCAACTGCAGACACCTTAAAATTAGCTCTAAAAATGTCTTAAAATGTATTTTATGTTTCAATAATGTTTCAACACTCCTTTTAATAGATACTTCGATTATTATTTTTTTAAATCCCGATATACCTAAATGAACTATATTAGCTATATACTTTCAGCAGCATAACGAAGTATTTCAGATGCATCAATAAAATATATGATTACATGCTCTCTATCATTAAGCTATGCATTGTAGTAGTTGGCCTTTGCTGATGCAAGACATTATGATTTCACTGATTAAACTGTCATCTACCACTGGACTTGTTATATCACACCTTAGTTTTACTGTCACACCTAGTTCACACCACATTATATCTTTGATCATGGTCATTGTAAATATCTGTATACTTTCATATTGTAGTTAGTTGTGTTACTTTATAGTTTTCAAAAATCAACTTATTTATATAGCTATGGAACTAGTCATTACATTGGCGAGAAAGCAGAAACGTACTCACATTGTCAACCGCTCACAGCACGCTCAGCCAGTTCATTACTTCAGGAGATTGCAAATCTTATGTTGAATGTGCAAATCTCTATTTAGCTGTAAACGACATCCCAGACGTCAATAAGCAGCACGCTGTTATTTCTGAGTTCCTGTAAAGATGCTACTTACCAAGGATCCAAGACGTTTTGCCCACCCTCCCCCCACTCCCCTGCTCCTACAGACATGAATTTCAAGGACATGAGCTTCAAGGACATTTGTTCAATTATGGCGGCTCACCTTAAACCGCAGCCTTCGGAGATCGTTCAACGGTTTCGGTTCAACACTCGGACAAGACAAGGTCACGAAACAGTGGCTAATTACGTGGCACTACTCAAACAGATCATGGAAACCAGCAACTTTGGCGATGCAACTAATCTTAATGAAATGATTCGGGATCGATTCGTCTGCGGAATAGCCAATGAAAAATGGCAGCAACGACTTCTAGCCAGGAGAAATTAACGTACGAAAAAGCATCGGAAAATGAAGTAAAAGATTTGAGTAATAGTGTGTCAGTTCCACAGGTTCACCAAGCACATCGCCAAGCTTCACGTCAACAGTCCACTCAAGTTATGGCGGCGGCGAAATGCAAGTCTGGAGACAAGTCGACTGAGCCATCTACGGAATATTATCGCTGCAGTGGAGGACTATGGCACATAAATGTAGTTTCAAGGAATCATAATGCCCTGTATGGCGTATGGAACTTGGCGTGCACGGTAGAATCATGGTCGACGTCCTTAGCTTTGCTGTAGTGCTTTGATCTGCCCTAACTTTTGCAAACAAAATAGAATGAGAACTTTGTTTTTAACTCACTACTACCCTCCTGTGTAACGCGGTTGAGCTGAGACCAATTCAACCGTAAATGCTGGAACCAGTCCCATTTCAAAAGAGTTGGGCCGTCTCCTTCCACAATTAATAGATATAACTGGGCCGACTGGCTTTGGTAGCAAGCTTGCACTCACAGAGATCCTTTTACTGCAATTTCCTCCCTGTCTCAACATTTCGAGGTCTGAAGTACGGTCAGGCCAGGTAGCCAGGAGAGTAGAGTAGCTCATGAGAGAGATCGTGGCACCAGTATCACTTCCACTTGAACTAGAACATCATCTAACCTTACAGATATTGTTAAGGGGCTGACTTTGAGAATTTTTTGATGCAATCTACCAGAAGACAATATTCGTCGAGTGAAGATGAGACAGTAGTTGCGTGAATTGGTTGTGACTTCGCTTTCTGTAATTTCTGTCGACACACTGAAGGGATATGTCATTTCTTGTGGCAGTATTAAGTATCGATGGAAATTGAACGTCAGGTGAATCTAGGAATACTATAGCCCGTGAAATTTTCGCCCTGGAGTACACCTGTCGTACCTATCTGGAAGAAGGATGGTCCCATTCACTTTTGTGGAAACTATGAGTCACAGTAAATCAAGAAACTATTACTGAAACTTATCCCTTGCCAAAAATTGATGATCTGCTAGCATCACTTGCTGGTTGAGTGCTGTTCTCTCAAAGTTAGATCTCTCACACGGGTACTAAGAAGTTGTTCTCGAGGAAAATTCAAAGCAAACTGTCACAATCAATGTGCACAAAGGGCTGTACCATGTCAACCGCTTGCCCTTCGGAGTTTCTTCTGCTCCTTCCTTGTTCCAACCTATCATGAAAAATATCTTACAAGGTCTATTGGGGAGGGGGTGTTAGATTTACATTGACGATATTCTGTTACAGGAAAGACCAGGCCAGACCATAATGAAAATCTGGAAGCAGTGTTGACCAGACTGGAGGAGGCTGGTGTTAGACTGAAACGGGAAAAGTGCTCTTTTGCCATGCCTTCTGTTGAGTTTCTTGGATATGCATATCAGCTGAGGGGATTCAGCCAACGGAGAAAATGGTGGAGGCTATTCACTCCAGAACCTACAGATGTCTCTCAGCTGAAATCCTTCTTAGGAGCTGTCAACTACTATGGCAAATTCTTACCTGATTTGTTCACTTGTTTGGCACCCCTAGACAAACTGTTGCAGAAAAATGTTCATTGGTGCTGGGAAAAAAACAGAAGAAAGCTTTCCAGGAAGTGAAAGAAGTCCTGACCTCTGATTATGTGTTGGCGCATTCTGACTCGTCGACTGATTTGATACTGGCCTGTGACACTTCTCCGTATAGTGCGGGAGCAATTCTCTCTCACCATTATTCTAATGGTTAAGAAAAGCCAATTACATTTGCATCTCATTCTTTGGTAGTGGCATAGAATTATTCTCAATTAGAGAAAGAGGGCGTGGCAATTTTATTCGGGGTCACGAAGTTCCACCAATACCTGTATGGACGGCAATTTACCACTCATCTAACCACAAACCACTACAGCATATTTTCAAGGAAATGTCAACCATTCTGCCTCTGGCATCCGCCCATATTCAACGATGGGCACTTTTACTCGGAGGATTCAACTACAATATTGCCTATAAGCCTGGCAGGGATCATGCCAATGCCAACATGCTGAGTAGATTACCTTCTTCACCTCCACCAGCTCGGACTCCTACCCCACCCGAAATAGTATACCTAATAAGATTCATGGGTGCTTATCCCATCACGTCAGAAAAGTGGACTGTTCAGTATTGTACACTTGTAAAACTAATAGGAAATTTTTCTCGTTTTAATGATAGCCACCCAGAATGGTCATGCTGAAGTAGTTAAAGTACTACTAGAAAATGGTGCCCAGGTGAATCTACAAGCGGAAGATGGGTGGTCAGTTTTAATGATAGCTAGCAAGAATGGTCATGCTGAAGTAGTTCAAATACTACTAGAAAATGGTTCCCAGGTGAATCTGCAAGAGAAAGATGGGTGGTAAGCCTTAATATCAGCTAGCAAGAATGGTCATGCTGAAGTAGTTCAAATACTACTAGAAAATGGTGCCCAGGTGAATCTGCAAGAGAAAGATGGAGAATCACCCTTAATCATAGCTGTCCGGAATGGTCATACTGAAGTTGTTAAAGTTCTACTTGAATATGGTGCTGACATGAATCTGCGAAACAAAGATGGGTTGTCAGCCCTGATAATCAGCAATCAGCAAGGCTATGTAAAGCTGACTAAAATAATGCAGGATTATTCGAGTACATCACAACAACCTGTTATTGTAAGTTTACAAACAAATACTGGTTTTACTAAACAATCCATAACTGCGAATACAATGAGACAAAGTTTGTGTAAATATAAGTATTATAATTACTTACATAATAAATACGTTGCTGACAGACATACTGTAGCTGCCATTGGCAGATAAAGCACAAAATAAAGCCAAAATATTTCTAAATGCATTTTTTTTTTTGTTATTGTCGTTGTTGTTTTCAGAAAAAACATGACGACACATCTCAAGCTGAACCTAAAGGTGAGCACTCCATGTAAATTATGTAAACATGCATGTATGTATTACAAATGTATTCTATATATTTAGTATATATATATTGTTATATATAGTATGGTCTGCTTAGCACAAATGGCGAGAGAGTCCCTCATTAGGTTACAATTATTGTTATAGTACGGTTAATTTTTAACTTCTAATACTCCAGCTACTAATAAACAACCAATTGTATATGGTAAAGGTGTTTCAATTAGCCAGAGTCATTATTACAATAATCACAGAGGCATGAACAATATTCACGAGTTAGTTGACATTAATATTCATTACATTGTGATCACACTTACTTACACTGTTGTATTTTTACTTAGACTTGTTACTGTTGAGTATTATTATTCTTGTTATTATCTGAATTGTTGAGTAATATAATAGTGTATCTAACTAGGAAGCTATATTGATACTTGCACAGGAAATACATCATAATAAGGCAATATATTCCATATAACCAATGTCCTCAGTTATCATGCAGAGTTATTGCGTCACCCAGGTTATACAGGTGTTTGTTACACAAGAAACTCACTATGGCATTCACACATGAGCAGTACATAATAAATGTATTTTTATTGGATAATACAGAATACTAGTGATGTGCTTGAGCAAAAAGGGCGAGCGAGCTATACACAAACATAACAGTTCCATGGAATCTGTCAGTCCATTTCTATAAGTAAAAGTATGTAGCAGTTGTGACCATTATATACTTTAGCTAACAAACACGGAACTATTTCATTACATCAATTCCCTGAGAACTGTTATTTTCTGTAAGCTCTGACTATCTGAAAATTACCAGTTACTTTTGATAACAAACACTCGTAGCTATTATAAAGGCCAAGTTTTTTTAAAATTATGTCTGGTAAAGGGTTCAATACCATAGTAATCACTTGCCTTAACGTTATTTGTGACTTCAAAAATACAAGAATTTCTAAAGAATTACTGCATAGTGTTGAATCTAACAATAAGTTTTTTATGTGTGCCTTGTATCATTCAGAAACAACCTGATGTGAAGGGGTAAACAATTTCCTTGAATGATAAGTGATCGCTAAACTGAAATATTTAGTTAGTGGAGGTATGGGAAGGGATAGATCGCAAAGCAAACACAAAAATGTGAGGGTCAAAGTACAAAATGACACACGTACATCCACACACACATATATACACTAACATATATCCCCAATTGTCAATTGTGTTACCCATGAGAGTGTCTCACTCGCTTCGCTCGCTCGCCAACATGTTGTCTAAATAGCCATATTGTAATACTAAGCCAACAGATTGTGACATTCTCATGTGTCAAATGAATAATATATATTTGTTCCACCCTAGATATCTTCAAAATGATATTTTTAGGTTCATGACCTGTGAAATAACTCACAATATTTCACATTGTTATTTTACGCTGTACTGCGCAATCTCATTACCCTTGTAGTTAAAGACACTGGCCAAACTTATGAATTTTCTTTGTTTTTTCTGCTACCTTCCTCCCGATGTAGCCTGGTGTAAGCCTACTCAACCCGGGTTAGAGCAGCTATTAAAATATTGAGTGGGGGTGTGGGGTAGACCCTACAACCAATTTACCCTGTGAGTTACCCTTCCTCTAGTGCTAACTACAGTAGTGAAGATATCTAGTGTGGACTAAGCCACTTATTACACTCATCAGAGTGATATGGCAAGATATCTCACACTCAGGCTTTATTTTCATTCGCCTCTGGCTCGAGAAAATTAATTAGCCTGTTCGTGAAATATTTTGCCCAATCACACTCTGACTCATGTAATAAGTACAATATATATAATATTCATTTATTAAGAAATCTTGGTATAAGTATAATTATATTGATTAGGCACAATAACTTTAATTAACTAGTAGTGTAATACTTTATTATCACCTAAATCAAAGTCTCTCCTAACCCATTTCCGTTTTTGAGCACCTTCAGGTTAGCTAATTATCCTGTCTTTTATAATTGTCAATTGAAAAATGATTGAAATATTTGATGCACCCTTGAAATAAGAATATCTATCCATCCAATAGGATTAAAAGTAAGGTAGAAGGCAGGAAGATATGACAGAATTACAACAGAAATTTTTTAAAATAGACTCTAGAAAGGAAATAGAATGGATGTATAAGAATATGCTGGAAATACTATGGAATTATTATGGAAAAGTGATCTATAAAGCCACCAGCTCAATCTTTTTCTATCAGTTTTGAATGTCTTGACAACACTAACTGCCGTGAGTAATTGGCATAGCCATGTTCTATGGATTGTCACAAATGGCACAAGTGAACATTTCTAATGTTTCAATTAGTTCAAATTGAGCAGTTAGATGTTTGTTGTTGAAAACATGAAAAGCGGATAAGATTTCCATGCATCCAATACTGATTTGTTTCCCTATTGTATGGAATTGTGATGTGGTATCACAACATGACAAAATTGCAGAGTTCTTAATTTCAGCCCCTAAAGCTAATACAATGCTTTTAATTGTTATATCTAAAGTGTTTTTCAGTGCCAAATGCAACCCATATGGTTGGTAGTGGTAGTTGATTACTTTAGTTCAATGAACAAGCATAGAAAATATTATAGAGTGTGTACTATTATAGATGCAAAGACTCACTCTGACAATTATATGAGAATGCACCACTAAACAAGGTTCTTTTCTAATGAATTAGTAAGCTTTCATGCTAATTATTCTTCACTATGAAAATTATGTAAATCTAACTAATCTTTGACAACTTTTTGTTAGTAGTCTTAAAGATGCCCAATGCCAGTGTAAATTACAAATTATTAATATTAAGTAAATACCATTATCAATATTGGCTTCTATGATATGAGTTCAGAAGAAGCCAAGTCTACAGCACTCTTTCTTCAGTATTGATGAAGCTTTCACTGGCACAAGCTCATTGTATATCACGAAAACGTTATTTTTTAATGAAACAAGAGAATTGATGTGATAATTTGCCTCAATTGAAACTATATTACCTTCAGAATGTCTAAACATAAGCTGAGCAGTACCTAAAATTCTATCTCCATTATCTTTAATTCATTATCTGCCTCTTTAGTGGAGTAGTTATGTAATTCATCCAAATCAGTAGTACAGAATGTGCAGAAATGTATGCAATGATGAAGCAAAAAAAGATGTTTTGATTTTCCTACTTTCTTTTCTTCAAATGTTTATCCAACAAGCCGCTTTTTACACTTCCTTTATGCCTACTCTAGTCAGACTAATTCAAATGGACTTACGTCACTTAAGTAGCTCATCGACAAGCACATATATATGATGTATTTCATTGGCAAAATTGCATGCAGAGTTGAAGTGCCTCAACAATTCTAGATAGTGATAACAGATGTCACAGCCATATCCCTTGGAAGAGTCTAAAGGACATTTTAAATCCTCACCACCATTTTGGCCACATACAAAAGCTCTTAAACAAATTCAATGTTAAGCTACCAGAAACCATGTGGTTAACATAAAAGTCCAATTGGAATAAAAAATTTCACGCAGATTGTTTTTGTGCAGCATTTTGTATTGATCGCAAAACAAAATATATTTATGTGAACCATTTATTTATTTAGTTTGTGTCTTATGTGACCATAAAAGGCCCTCAAATTCACTATAAAAGCAATTTATATCTTGATATACTGTTTTCTGTTCACAGATGAAGAGAAGAAAATGCCGACTATAGCTGGAATCGAATATCCACAACTACCCAGTACAGCAGAAAAAGGTAAACATTATTATCATGGTTATGTTAGTGAAGTATAACAGAAATGAAAAAAAATTAGTTAGTGAGATTAAAAACTCCTATAAGCTGTTTTAGTCACTGCGTTCACTTCCCAATATATTACAAAAATTTGTGTGGCATATTAGTTCTATAATAATATAGCAAAATTAATGACTACTGGACAGATTTTCAAGCTCTGCAAAGTTTGATTATTGCTAAGGTATCAAAATACATCAAGTAGTTGCAGTCTACAAGTATCTTTAGAGGCAAAAGTATGACACCTTTTCTATTCAGTGTACCATCAAACCTCTGCTTCACACCTATGATTGTGCACCGTAAAAATGATAGCGTGAAAACCCACCAAATTCACACCAAACTTGTTGTGTGAATGCCCACCACCACCTATGCATAGTGTGTCCTTCACACTTTCTTCCTAGTGTGAATGCACACTTAGTGTGAAATTCACACTCAATGGAATACCATGGACCCTTTACCGAACATTAATTATATTCATGTGCAGGCAAAAACCAATGCTATTATCATTGTAATCTACCTTATAAATGTTTTGTACACTTGTGTGCTAGATAAGAGAGTTGACTAAGATTTTAGTAGTCTGATTAATGAGATCTGGGATTGTACCAATCTCTTTTTGGAAAAAAAATGTTGATATGTAATACTAGAATCAATGTAACTTAAAATAATTCAGCATTAATGTAAGTTTGAGTTCATAGTGATTATGGTGAGAACTCACACTAAATTTGGTGTGTACTTCACACCCAAACGATGAGGTGTGCGCATCACACAATATTTTGGTGTGACTATTGTTACAAGTGATTCACGCTTAATTTGGTGTGAACTACACACCTTTTGGTTTACAGTGCAGGGTTAATAATATTGCACTCCTGAGATTCAATCTAAATAAATGCAAGGAATTCATCCCACTTTGTCTAATTTGTAGTTGTTACAAATTGCTGCTAGTGACTTGGCACAACTCAGATATCAACTTTACTCTAAATTCTATAATGTTTCGTTATATTAGATTTAGGTTTACCATCAACATTTAAAGTTTTAACTGTAATTATATGTGACCTGCCCTTTAACACGCATGTAGTAACATACAATCAATTTACCATAGCAATCACAGTTCTGGAATCCCCATTACTTTTAAATATTGCAGCTGAATAGAGTAGTCAGAGCTACATTAATTAAGAAAAAAAGTTTGCTAAGTTTGGATTATCTTGTGTGAAAGTTATGGAAGTTTGAATAACAATGGATTTTGAGCAAGACTGTTATGATATTATTGATGCTGCCCTTGAATAGGTTTGTTTAGTTGGTAGAGTAGAAGTCTCTGGGGATGAGTTAGAAGATGAGGTGGCATGACTGAACCAAGGGTGTAAGGTAAGGATGAGATAAAAGTGATAGATGAGTTCTTTGGAGATCGCATGGCCACCCTGCTATCGGTATTCCGTCATTGTCACTTAGGGGGGAAAGTCATCTAAAATTGTTCCCAAAGGATGGATCCAGCAAGACAGTGGTATTTGTGTGAACAAATTAACTTTTTGAGTCTCAGATTTATCCAAAGAGTTTAACTTGTTCTTTTATTTCTGTAGAAAAGCCCACTCAATAATCAATAACATTAATCCCGCCCACGCATTATTTAAATAAGTGGTTGCTATGGACTTTTCTCATAAAGTATGCACACTACAATCATGAAATTCTTTGCCAATGTTAGTATACTACAGTGCTTTGATTTTGAGGAGAAAAATTTTTTTTCAAAATATTTATAAACCCCCTTTTAGCATGGGAGGTCACATATATTCCTGCAATTCCAAGATCATAATAAAGAATGATACTTTGTTATAATTATATTAAGTTGTACATTAGGTAGTCAGTAAGCATGTCATGACTTTGATATAGTTTAAATTTAAATAACTACATGAGCTTTATAGCTACTGCAGTAAAATCTTCTCTACATTTATTTTTTTGTACTTTAATTTCTAGTAGTAATGTAAGCCAAATAAAAATGAAGACAGACTGAAAATTTTTGAAGAAAGAGCCAAAACAGAGACCTCAAAATAAAATATCTTTGACTGTTTCTTATTTATTGAGCCCAATAAATAATTTATTATAGAAATTTATCTTCTCTTTGTTATCTTATTCCACTCTATAGGTGGTCCTTACTGACAGAGTTGATTGTTCTTACTTAAAATTGCAGGCTAACTAGTATATTGGCTACATTTCAAACCTTCACGGAGAAGATAAATGGAGCCGAAGATAAATGGAGCCGAACAAACAATTAAAAGCTAAGAATGAGCTACTATTATTGGCGAGCGAGCGTAGCGAGCGAGACACTTACAGGGGTAACACAATCGAAAATCGGGGATGTTTGTTTATTTATTTAGATATATGTTTGGACGTATGTATGTCATTTTGTACTTTGACCCT
>WLWI01005463.1_pt1 | contig 10598 bp, 8 predicted proteins | sample 6701501 | NCBI WGS metagenome assembly WLWI01 (sample SAMN12718690, study PRJNA515312) | sponge metagenome | isolation source: marine sponge | host: Mycale hentscheli | place: New Zealand: South Island, Marlborough, Capsize Point | collected 2014-11-01
GCCGGCTTGCGAGGCTATGGGGTTGCCGTAGGCGGAGGGCTAACAGGTAGGGCGGGGGGTGGGGGGGGGGGGTGGGCGTGGGGGGGGGGGGGGGGGGGGGGGGGGGGGGGGGGGGGGGGGGGGGGGGGGGGGGGGAAGGAGGGAACATGAGCAAATAATTTCTTTGCTGCCCGTGGTAGTTTTGCATTACACTGTATTCTCAGCGGTTTACCATAGTGTTTGGAGTTTCCTGGTGAGGTGAGTGTCGCTTGTATGTTAAACTTCTCTTATGAAGGCAGCATTAATGTCTACAGTTTCATTGCACGAGTTGCCTATTGACTTCCTCAAGCTTTATATATCGACACTTGCATGAGTTACACATTGGCATATTCGTATTGATACGACTCTGAATAAATTATTTTGGTCTTTGTAATAATAGCTAGCTAATGTATGGTAATTAGGTGGTTGCACCCTTGATGCTTCATTTGCTGCAGAAGTGCTATTTTTACAATTAGATGCCTATACTTTATTTTGCTGTAGTCCAGAACTGTTCCTGCCAAGCAATTGGCTTGTCACTGGGTAAGGTCTATCTGTCAACATTGTTTTGCCTCAATTCTTTGACATACAGAATAGTGATTATAATCTGTTGATCAGTTCTGTCTGAACCGCTTTTTTTATTATTATTATTTTTTTAATTCTTGTTTATGCTCAACTAGCCAAATTATGCCACTGACAGTAAGTAAATATAGTCTTGGAGGATTTTATGAGGGGGAGGGGTTGGGAGGGTTGTCTGGTCTATTCATTCTTGAATGGAAGTAGGAGAAGAGCCAAAGTTTGAGTGAAGTGATAAAGGATTATTTACTGGCAGCTGTTAATGGTGTTGTTGTTATTCTCTGTGCTGGTAGCTAGCTGTGAAATTCCCCTGTAATTGTATTTACCTGTTTACTGTTCTATTGGTAGTAAATGGTTGAATTGCTGGCATGCAAATAAATATTTTTGCTTATCCAATTTTTTTTTCTTACTAGTAGTAGCAGTCACTTGGTATATCAAAAATTACTCCTCTAATTTTAATGACACTTTCTGAAGTGCACAATGTAGGATTATGTAATTAGTATGTGTGACCTAAGGTTTTGGTGGAGTAAACTGATATCAAACAATTGGTTTCAGACTGTAAAACATTTTCAAGTATAAATTTACTCACTGTACCCAGCACACTGTTTTTTGTAAGTGGATAGCATTATTTTAGCTCTGGACATGATAAGAAAACAAAAAACAACAGCAATGTATGTGCTTGTGACCACTGGACCCGTATACCATTCCATTCCTGGCTGAGAGCCGATTAAAGCAGTTCCCTTGTTATGATAATAAACAGTTGTTGCATTTGTGATACTTCATTTTTAAGAAAGGTTTCTTTGAATATTTTATCGTTCAATTCGCAGGTGAAGTGTATACACTCCAGGATAGCATGTGTATGTTCAGACTGGTGCCTTTGCTGACACACTCGGTGTAATGGAGCTTGGCAAACAATTAACCCTCACCATAACAATGAGAGTTGTGTGTGAAAGAGTGGGGTGTGGATTATTCCATATAGTGCCATTTGCCAGTCGTGGGTGTGTGGCTTAGCTTGGGGGCATGTGTTAATGCTACCTCTGTAGACTGAACAAGAAAGAGCGGAACTTTTCTAGTTCCTTGAGAGTTGTCTTGGTTTGCCTTCTAATGTGATTAGGAGACAGTGGGTAGTGAAGACCACTACTAGGTCAAACACCCGCTGGAAGTATGACATATCTGTTTACAAATATTTGATTAATATTGGCAAATTGTTATTATATGCTACCAGTATTTGCTGGATTATTCTTTTTAATATAGTACTCTTTTTTTTATTTTTTATTTTATTTTATTTTTTTAATCTACCATCCCAATTTCTCCTCTCTTCTCTCCTCCATTTTCCGCTCTTTTCCTGACTCTTCTCCTTCTCATTTCATTTTAGTGCGTTGGATCATATATGGTATAATTATGGCATTGACTCTTGGGAAACTGAAGTTCTGGATTTTGCCTAACTTGGATAGCGAAAAGACAGGCTTTATAGAATCATTCAAACCTTTCTACTCTGTGGAATGGGTCAAATCTAAAAAAAGCAAGAAGGCCAAAGGGTCCAAGTCCAAAGATAGTGCTACAGAAAAGGTTGCAGAATCTTCCAATGGATCTGGTGACGTCGTGTGTGCTGTGGAAGGAAAGTCTGAGCAGGAGGTCTCACTCAATGGCAATCACAAACCTTTGGAAAAAAACAACTAATTAGTTGGTCTTAAAATAACCATGTGGTCATTTATTAACAGTTACTATTTCAGTGCTCTTTTTTCTTTTCTTTCCTTTTTTTTTTTTCCCTCTCAGTTTCATATTTGACAGAATTATCAGCAAACAGTTCTAATATAAATTCTTTAAAGTATAAAGTGTTTTACTCAACATACAATGCAAACACAAAAATAAGTGTGCAAGTGATAAAAATGTGTCATAGCAAGAGAAGTGAATGGGCATATTTATTTGATATTAATGACCACATCTGATTGCACTACTTCATGCTTTGGTTCCTCTGTCTTCTCAGCAGTAGGACCACTCTTCTGGTGGTTTTCAGCCTGGGTATCATCATTGGACATGTGGGACCCTTCTGACTCGTGTCTTGGAAAAGCAGCTTCTTGTACGGAGGTTTTGGAAGGTTCTTTGACGTGAAGTTTGTACTCCTTGTGTTGGTTGGTATCATTGGGCTTGGACATAGCTACGTCTTCAGCCTCTACCTGATGCTGGGAAAAATAGTCGGAATTTTGCATTGAAAATTTCTCAGTTCCTCTCCTTTGTGGCTTCTCGACTTCTAATTGTGAGTTTTTCTTGCAGGTCCAGCAAGCGTAGAATACCGTCATGTCTGTGACCGAGTAAAGAATGGTGAGAGAGAAAACAATCTCTAGTGCTCTCATCGCTATGTGAAGGAAAAGCCAAACTGCTGGACTTGCTCTTCTTTCCATAAACCCCATGCACTGATGAAAAACGAAGAGGAAAGCAAGAATTGTGCCCACGGCTGCAACGAGGGTGTACAGAATGCCTGTTATAGTAGTTCCAAATGTAATCTTAAAAATTTTTCTATAAACTTTGCTTTGCTTCTTTGTAAGTTCGTTGGACTGGTTGCTGCCGATGTTGTGGTGGCTATTGCTCGTTTCCAAAACTTCGGTCATTTCCCTGTTTCGCGCTTGGAGTTTCTTGAGAAGACGTAGACCTGCAGTTAAGTACGCCACGCACACAGTGAGTCCCCACACCACGAAGAAGGTTTCACAAACTAAGCCAATAACCAGCGCAGTGTAAGTGTTAATATACGCCAGAGACTCTGCGCAAATCGCTATAGCGTAAGGCACCAACGAAATTATAATGACGTATCTCCAGTACCCGTACCACTTCTTGCCCTTCTTCACGTCCATGATCGTAAGAAGAGTGAAGACTATCATAGTACTGCTGGCTATGAAGCTCGGAAACCCCAGTACTGCTATGTATCTTGAAACCACGATCCATCCAACGACCTTGCCCCCGACGAATCCAATCATGCCGAAAGGATCGAGCCAATATAGAACGGCTCTGCTAAACCCCATTATGCTCACATTGAGGTAGATCGCGAAGAAAGTACGAATTTTTAGTCTTGGAGACCCTTTCTTTATAAGAAGCGTAGCAGCTATCAAACCAATTGCAAGATACACCGTACCTAAGATCACTGCTGCCGCAGTGAAAACATCTCGCCAGATATCCGTAACTTCTTCCCAACTTCTGGGATCTCCGGGTCCCAACCTGGCTAGGACTTCAAATGATCTTAATCCTTTAGTAATATTTTCTAAATGATCAAGACATTCTCCGCTTTTGCCATCCATTACAGGTGTACGCTCAGAATTATTGTGCTCTATCTGTTAAATTTTCCGGCACAATTATTCTTTTCGCCTTGCTCAGGGTTGTGCTCTCTTTTTATATCCGCGTTACGAATGTCCGGCGCGAAAACGACCCTTTTCCATAACTTGTTAGGCTGGGCGCGGTAGTACACGTGCTGTTTCGTTCTTGGAATTTCAGCTGTAAAAAGCATAGGGTATATTGTGGACCTCTATGGATTTTCGGAAATAATGTACAGAATCCGAACTTGCACGATAAAGTGGTATATGCTTACTGCTCCATTTTAAAAATTACTCCTTGCTTACTGTCTGGTTAGTTCATTAGTTTGTCTGTTATTACTCTTTGTTCTCTTCAACTGTACTTATGTTCGCTGATGACATAAAGCTCATTTCCTCTTCTAACGGGGCAAATCATGCTCTTCAAAAAGATCTAGATTCTCCACATTCTTGGTATCAATCATGGAATTTATTACTAAACTCTTCCAAATGCACTCACACACGTGTCTCTAACGCAATATAGCTACTGATCAACCAACCTATGAAGTCAGGAATGAACCAGTGCAGGCTGTGGCACAGCAGAAAGAAATGGGTGTGATTATTACAGCTAACAGTCTGCCCATATTCTGTCTATCTGTGGAAAAGCATCATTCCCTACATGTAGCTAGAAGATCTGTTCCATCTTCTCCAGTTATCATCAAGAGGTCATTGTATCTCATTCTAACGAGGTCTCAACTGACCTTACTGTTGTGAACAGTAATCCAGACTTCTTTCCCTCCATTAATATCCATCAGACACCTTTAACATTTTCAATCACATCAATTTTGTTTCTGGCCCCACAAGATCTTATTCATTTAATGAACTTAATTTAAATAACCACCATACTTCAAGTACATGTCATCACCTCAATCACATCGTTTTGTTATTGAATGCACTATCAAAATGTGCATGGGTTTTGTGAGTCAACTTTTTTTTATTAATGATAATATTGATCTCTTTGCATGATCTATTGCATTAACCTGCTCTTTAAATACGTATACCATACCTTTCCTAAACCATAAAAATTAGGTAAAGGGTTTCAACTGATTAAAAAAGAACTGGTCTAATACTTCACATACTTTCAGACGATATATGTTCTATATACTTATTGTTTAATTATCAGTTTAAATTGATGTCTCCCATATTGTATCATACAATACTGCTCTTAATATCTGAAGCACAATGCTTAAATAAGCAGGGGTTGTCGTTCCGTTTAACAATAATTACTTGATTCCAAACTAACCAAGCAGTAATGCTGCTAAAATATGGAGCAGCAAGTAGCTACAGTTTAAAAAAGTGTACAAAAAAAATGGACCAATTATTTACGCATGCGCAATGTATTGTTGTAAGGAATTGAGTTTGCTGAGTTTTTGTCCTTGTGTTTCAGTTGTTGTTGTTTTTTGTTATAATACTTTTCCAGAGTGGAGAGGTATTTTAGAAGTTTTACCGTAATCCAGACAATAGTCTCGCTAGCCATGGACCTTTTACTTTCCCTGCGTAGTTAGGTAAAGGGTCTGGCTAGTAATGGATCTTCCCTGCATCCACTGCCTGCAAATAGAGAGGGATAAGGAAGTTTGAAAGTATTAGACCAGTTCTTTTTTTAATCAGTTGAAACCCTTTACCTACTTTTTATTGTTTAGGAAAGGCATGGTATGAGTTTGAAGAGCAGGTTAATGTAATAGATCATGCAAAGAGTCGAAGTGATAAATATTTAAAATAAATAATATAAATATATGCACAATAAACTACATTCATGAATATAACAAGGCTAAGATAAATATGCTATGAGTTAAAAAAAAATAAATAAAAGAAGAAGAGTGGGGGGAAACTAGTTACAATTTTTGCATCTGAGATAAAACAGATTGTAGTGTCATAAAAAAATAATCTGAGAAGAGGAAATGAACCATAACTGTTATTAAAAATGACTACAAAGTGCGACTGCTGGTGTTCCGTGTGTGCCGTATGTATTTATACGTATGATACCTTACATCAACTTGGACCAATCAAAATCATCATCATCAAACAAATCCGTGGCCGCCGAGCGCAATGAAAGTCCATCAGTGCCACCGGGAGGGTTGGCTGCTGAATTGAAGTCCATCCCGTTCCCAGTGGGCACGTACCCCTGATAGTGAGGGGGCTGTTGTTGTCGTTGGTGGTGGTGGGCGTGTACTGGATTGTGGGGGGTAGTTGGCGGTGCCAAGTCACCTAAATGGTCTTGAGATGTCGTGATTGGACTAGGGGTGCGGTTTGCGTTGAGGTGGAAGTTGGTGGGTGGGGAGGTGTTGTGCTGCCGTACGCTAAGTAGCGGAGATGGAGTAGCCACCGTATCCAATTTGTGATGCAAGTGGTACTTGGGCGAGTGCGCTAAGTTGCCTTCGATGGTCCCGCCCAGTAGTATGTGTCCTTGAAAAGTCTGTCTGTTCAGGGGCGGAGGGTGCGAATGATGAGCGTAATCGCTCAGTTGTGGGCTCGCATTCGAGCTACCTGTCAAAAACTTGTTATTGAGCTGAGAAAGGAACTGATTAAAAGACGCGTAGAGATCGGCATAGGCGTCTTGGTCCAAACCGAACCTGTCATGTTCGCCCGCCTTGAAGGAGTCCACCAGTCCCTGTATCTGAGCCGGGTCCAGTTTCTCCCAGCTGTTACTCTCGGCTATGTCCTTGAAGTTTCCCATCAGCGAGGTAAAGTGTGGGTTGTTGATGGAGTTTAGAAGCGTTCCAGCCGAAGCTCCGAGAGGGAGGCTGCCCCCAGAACTCGATAAGTTGGGATCACTATTACTTGACATATTTCCCGGCAAATCGGCGGCAGCCACGTGGTTCCTGTTACCTGCTACACTGTCATTGAAGTAGTCACCCTGATTAGGCAGGGACTGGCCAAATATAGACTTGTACAGGGAGCGAAACGAAGCACTAAGCTCATCAAATCCTTCTCTCTCATTGAAAGCCAGCCGTGGGTGAAGCACAGAGGAGCAGCTATCCGAGACAGAACTAGAGAAGAGATGGGAAGAAGAAATAGGGGGCGGAGAAGGGGAGTACGGGGAAATGTACGTCGAAGATGTGTTGTTGGCTCGCTTAGTTCTGGGTCCTTCTGAAATGGTGTTGAGCTCGGCCAGTGTCGGAGATGGGATGCTTTTGGAGTAGGGAACCTGTTGCTTGCTGTCTTTCCTGTGGTTGCTGTAGTGGTGATGGTTGTTGGTACTGGAATTCAAACGGTTTGGCTTATCCTTGCCATCCATTTTGTCTCCTTGGTCATCTGAAGATTGCTACAAAGACGGAACAAAGACATGTTATTACTACAGCACTACAGTTGGGACCAGTGACAGCATACAGCATGTACTTGCACATGCATATCATCTCACCAGGTCACCATGACAACTGATATACAGGATTTGTTATAAACTTTAGCCTTGTCACATAAAGCAGTTCATTCTGTACTTTAAACCCAACCCCTGCAAAGTTATAAGAATAGTCACACACACATACACACATGTGCACTCGCACGCACACACACACACCATCACCACAAAGAGAGTATATTGCATGCTCTGTTTAGCATAACCTACATAACTTGCAAGTTTCAATATGCTCCTAGTGGAAGTCATTGTACTTCTCCCACTTTTACATCTCTATCTCTCTCTCCCCCTCCTCACTTTCCACTCCAATGGTTGCACCAATACAATGAGGACTTGAAGGAGACATTTAGAATGTAAAATTCATAAAGAACACTTCCTTTCTCCCATCCCCCCCCCCCTAGTCCCAGCCTCCCCCTCTCTCCCATCCTACCAGTCCCAGCCTCCCTCTCTCTCCCACCCTCCCTCTCTCTCCCACCCCCTAGTCCCAGCCTCCCTCTCTCTCCCACCCTCCCTCTCTCTCCCACCCCCTAGTCCCAGCCTCCCTCTCTCTCCTATCCTACCAGTCCCAGCCTCACGAGTCAAATCATTACATCCGTCACTGAACACTACCGTCAAAATACCTACTAAATCATACCACACCACCAACCAAATCACAAACATCAGAACTTAAAGGAAAATCCATTATAAGAAACACTAGCCCAGCAATAGAAATTTACAGACATTAAAAAAAAAAAAAGCCCAGCCCTCATTGAAATAAATTTAAAAAAAAAAATAAATAAATAAAATCATTCATTTCCTCATGGGGTCTATCCTTTTTCTGCCTCTTCTGAAGCTGATAGACTGTATCCTATAAGTGAAATCAGGTCCCACTACCAAGTGATGTTCAAAAGGAATAGACATATATTAATAAAAATGAAGACTAATTGAGAAGTGGGAGGCAGACCTAGGTCACCTGTGATGACAGAGGGTCAGAACCAACCACTATGTAATTGCGGAATGAGATACAAACACGAGCAGAAGATAATTATGATGTTTGCTGATAATTTTCTCTCTCTCTCTCTCTCTGATACAGGCCTTGGCACTACTCCTTTATTCAGTAAGCCTTACAGCCTCCGTTTCTTGGATTGATGCAAATGTCATGTTAAAGTATCTGTGTTAAAGGCTAAATCTACCCAAAGCAACGACAGGTAAGTCAGAATCATTATGGTGTTTATGCTGTGGTGGTGGTGGTGGTGACGGTTTTGTTGCTACTGAAACTTATGACATTGACGTACATTAATAACAGTTACAATTTAAAAAAAAGTGTTTGAAAAGACCGACTACATGACCATAGCTACCAGTACTAAACAACACTTCCCTCTATATATTGCACACCATACCACCTGCCGATCCAGAGTTCCCAGACTATAATTACAAGTTATTCACTAGTCCAGTCTTGAGTTTATTCACAACCAACAGATGTGGCACCTTTTCCCCCTCCCCCTCCCCCAAACTGCAGGAATCTATTACCAGCAAGAATGAATATTTGCTCAGCTCGTGATGGCTTTGGGCCTTTATTGACATGTTAGTACAATATTCAAATGCACACTGGTTGGCTTGCTAATTAGATTCATAGCCTTCCTTAAAATTCTAATTCTGTAAACACCGGATTTTTTTCTAATGAATCCAAAAAAGTTAAAAATTTCTGCAGTGTGCTACTCCAACTATAATTAAAACTTTAACAACTATAATTAAAACTTTAACCTGAAAATGAGACTATAAGATAAGTACGTTGTGATCACATATGTACTTTGGTCTAAACTTCCTAATCTGTCAATTGATATAACCAGCATGCTATTATACACTCAGAGGAAACACACGTTCCAGATACATGGCCAAGTGATACATACACACACACACACAAATAAATTTAAAAAATGAAAACAGACTGACACAACTTGATACTATTGTACAGCCTTCTATACTTATTTAGCGACACAGAAAACAAAAACAAAAAAACAAACAAAAAAAAAACTTTCATGTAAGTACTCAAAGAAAAGTCAAGTCACAAATAGATCAACTTTTGTTAATCAACACTCACTTCATGAAAAATTGGAACACATTCCACATTAAACCTAAAACCTGTAAAACCTTCAGACATCTTACACTGTATAATTACTGTAAATAAACCTTTCAAGCACTCTGTGTGTGTGTGTGTGTGTGTGTGTGTGTGTGTGTGTGTGTGTGTGTGTGTGTGCATACACAGGCAGAACTGTCAAATGCACCATACAATGTGAAAAGGGGAAAACAGAAGTTGAGAAGGTCAGAGCCCTTAACGGCAGGCTCGAAAGAAGCACACCTCCCAACTGAAAGATTTGGTTACAGCACTACTGTGCAAACATTCAGCTTTCCTTTCTCACTGTTTGCACACAATCTGTTGTACGGTTGCATCACATGCAGGTTTCCAGAATCACTTTCAACACATTTCTGGAGCATTGCTTGCTCCATGGCTTATTTCCTATTTCATAAAATAACTTCCAGGAATCCCTGAATCTTGCAAAACAACTACTATGCTATCAAAACTTAGTTGATCTGGTCCTAACCCAGGAGAGACTGCCTTTGGAGATGCTTGTAGTGACCTTACGCTAAAACTTCTTAAACTCTTGTCACCACAAAAGGTAGCTATTAAACTTGAGGCCATTTTGTTTTACGAATGCGAACAAACAAGGGAAATGAATTTTTGCAACTATGAAATCTGCTCACTATTTCCAGTTTAAATCAAGAATTTCTTCAGAAACTAATTAACTAGATTCGTTCCTTTTTCTGGCAAATGCTATTTTAACGGCAGCATTATTATCCTCCCTCATCAACCAGCCTATATTAAAACAAGGCTATCACATGTACTACTAAGTGGCACCTTCTACAAACTTCACACATCTACACCTCACGCGGGAGTCCACACGGTCCCGGGAACTGACCGGTTTAATTCTCAGAGTTTAGTCGCAATCAGCACCATCACCTCTAGCGTACCCACCCACCATACTTCTACCAAACACAATGTGCCACTTCACACCTTGGGACTCTGATGGCTTGTGATGAGCTGTGTGACGTGCTTGTGTGTGTGTGTGTGTGTGTGTGTGTGATTGCTTGTGTTACTTGTGTGTATGTGCATATGTGAGTGTGTGCATGTGATGTGTGTGAGTGTGTGACATGTGGTGGCTGTGTGGTGTAGTGGTTGTGTCCTGGGCTCAGGGCCCGCAGTCCTGAGTTCAAGCCCAACTCAGGCAATTTTTCCATCTGATTTTCCATCTGCCTCCCACCAGCCCCACCAGTCCACC
>WLWI01005466.1_pt1 | contig 10596 bp, 11 predicted proteins | sample 6701501 | NCBI WGS metagenome assembly WLWI01 (sample SAMN12718690, study PRJNA515312) | sponge metagenome | isolation source: marine sponge | host: Mycale hentscheli | place: New Zealand: South Island, Marlborough, Capsize Point | collected 2014-11-01
ACTTCCTAACTAGCTTCTATATTGAATAAACAGCTGTTACCCGCCAATTTGTTACACTACAGTAACCACGCGAATTTACCACGGGCTGCCTAGCAGCTCTTATCTCTGCGCGGGTATTTAAGATCCGCCTACCACCTTTACAACTCCGTGGTTTCGTGGTTTAAGGCTCAATTAAGCCTCGCGCGAGCGTTGCTATGTGTGAGCACCCTTAAGCTATAAATTGTGAGGGAATTCCTGCGAAAAAGCAGTTTTTTAAGGCACGAAAGTTGCTGACCGGTTACTATTGGGAGCTGGGGTAAGAGTAATTCCTTATCTGTCAGCTAAAATTACACAAATAACTTTGGCTTTTCATTATTGTAGATAAGAGCTAGTTGGGTAGACCCTGGACCTCATAACAGAGAGGGGAGGATGCCTGGTAAATTGCCCATAACCCCATTTGTTCTAGCTGGATCAGCAAAATACCCACCTGGAACAGATCGCTTGGGATTCACGATCTGTGGGTAGTCTTTACTGTGGGTAGTCTTTACTGTGGGTAGTCTTTACTGTGGGTAGTCTTTAAGGCAGGCAGTGCCCTTACACACACCTTTAGAAGCTGGTTCAGTCCTGCAGTAGGAGAGAGAGTTATAACGTATTGGACCATAACTAATAAGGAATTAGTTATTTTATAAATTACATACAGCTGCATATTTGATACAATGTTGGTAAGAACTGACTTACGTTTATAAAAGCTTATGAAAATATACAATTTGCATTTGTAAATAAAACTGCTTAGTTTCATTCATTTTTTATGTACAGGTCATTTGGAAGTATTTCTATTCTCCCAACTCAGAGTAAGATCATGGTACACTATTGAATAGAACAAGTTAGTTCCGTGCATGCGAAGATTTTATCGAAATTGTAACATCAGGCATCATCATTAGTTCTACCTTAAAGATGCTGTCTCTTGGCTCTGTTAATGATATACCTTCAGATATTTCAGTGCCTGGAGAGGAGGAAGTGTGGACGCAATCGGCTGATGAAAGGCGCAAGCATTTGCTGTGTTTTTTTGCAGGAGGATTTATGACAAATATGTTGACTTTAAATAAATGATCTCATAGCAACAACTAATGAAAGTGACTTGGTAATGAAGAGTTCTGTACAGCTCTTGAGGATGTGTTGCTTTTACAAGGAATTTGCTGATGCCATAAGGGAGGGGAATGGACGATGTGTGCTGCATTGCTGGAAATACATGGCCATCATCTTCTCTAATTCTGGAATTGAAATTATGAATGTGAAAAAGCCAACCTACTAATTCAATGTAACCACACTTTGTCACCATGTCCCTTGGCAGAATATGATGTTACCTACAGCTAAACGTACATATATGTGACCGTCTACGGGAAAACCTGGCACAACGCCGCACCCTTCGAAATTTTTGTTCTTGCACTGACAGAGTTGTCGGCGTCCAGATATTGAGCTCTCCAAGTTATATCGTCTTAGCTTAAGTCGTTCCCACTATAATAGACCTAACCGTTCCCTTCCGTCGGCTTGAAACAATACATTTTTAAGAAATCGATCGATTTTTTTTCGATATTTACGCACGCCGCTTTGTGCCCGGCTTTCTTGTAGACTGTCACATATATTGAAGTAGTTCTTGAAATTAAATAAGTACTTCTGATCTTTTCTGTAAGAAAATTAAGCATGACTTAGTGTTCAGTAAAGCAGTGGAGTAGGAAGATGAAAAATATTGGGGGGGGGGGGCAATATAAAGAGCAAACTGTGATGAATACCTTCAAAGACTTATGTTACGTTAACTAATTGCAATGTCACAGTGGTATTTGCAAAGTATATATATATATAATAATATATATATATATATATTACAACCCTGATATTTTTGCTTGAATATTTCTACATCATGCAAGCGTTCTGTATTCTCCCATATTGTACGCTTGTTATTGAACAATCCAAGTAACCCGCGCGTAGCGAATAAAATCAATGCAAAGTGTGATGTAGCTAACCGGTTGAGAAAAAATATCAATGCAGCAATAAATCACATATCACACTCGTCGTACAATATTGGAATGATATTTTACTCTCACGCCATATTTTCGCGCCATATTTTCACTCCCTTCAGCTCTGACTCGTGCTATAAGTATTACGAATGTAGCTAATAGCTGCAAATATTGTTGATTAAAAAACAGCAAATTTAAGTTGCACAGCATAAACATGTTAGCTAAGGTGATATGTTTCCAAAGTATTTGATTCTCTTGTCATTTCACTTGATGAATTCTTCAGCAATTTTTGATAAATCAAGATTGTCTGTTTTGTTTTGATGATTATGCAAAAGTATGTGGGGGTTTCGAGGATGCCCTCACTCGCCTTGCGCACAACGCGAGAGCCACAGTCTGATGGACAGCGAAGTTCGCTGCCACCAGAGTTCAGCTAGAGATTGTGTTAACTAATTTCTTACAAGTGCATGAACTAAAATTACAACACGTGGCGAGGGGCTTATGAATAAGAGTCCACTCGCCACTGACCAATGAAATTGATACAACCGTATGCATGATGTCCTACAGGTGACATGCGCACCAATCGTTAATGTTCTAAATGATACCCTCTCTAACAATCTCTAATGTAATGACATGGTACATAAACATAAACTAGTCTTTCTTTGCCTTCTCTCTTCACATTGTTCTTCTTCTCTCTTATTCTCCTGTCTCTCTTCTGTTCTCTAATGTGGGCTTCTCTTGTATGCCCACAAAGTATACAATGATTAAGACGCTGCTGGGTCATCGAGTTCCTCTGGTCAAGTTTTCTTTTAGCCATAGCTAAGACTGAGTCAAACTCTGTAGCATCTGCTATACAAGTGATGTAGCTGAGCTAGCATATTGGTAGCTGATTTAGCAGCTGCTAGTTTTCACACCAACCTATTATTACATCAGATTCAAATTTTTCTACTAAAAGATCAAGGATCACAGCTCTACAGTATCTAATGTGGTATAAGCATGGGGAAATATTGGGGGGGGGGCAGGCCCCCCCTTGAGAATTGTTAGAGGGGCCCATTGGCCCCCTGGCCCCCCTACTTCCTACTCCCCTGTAAATTGTGGACTGATAATAGCATATTAAGGCTGTCTCACTCACTCTACCCCAACCACTTTCCTCCAAAATGATAGAATGACTATTCAGAAATGTGAATGGTGGAATACGCAATCCCTAATCAATATATGAACTTGCATAAGCAAGAGATTCACCTAATTACATGATCTTTAATAATTGCCAATAGTGGAGTTATCACGATTACAATGCTAGAAACACATGTGCCGCAGGAAGCAGGGTGGAGACAATTGGGCTACAATTTCTCTAAAGAAAAAAGTTAGATATTACAGTGGATTTCATGCTTGGGCAAATTGTGTTTATTGGTTTGCCTACTGGGTTTGGAAAAATTTATGCTATGCTGTTTTACCTTTGGCCATGGATAAATTTTTTACAGCATGAAATGGGCATCGGCTATGTAGGCATATTAGTTGCCTTTACACAGCTTTTTTGGTTAGTTGCTGCGAGTAGTTACAATAGCATTGTAATCTCTTACCACACATCTACGTCTGAGGCCACTAAGCATGGAGGCCCATCACCATCTGAGGCCGCTAATGCAGAGGCTCATCACCAGCCACTAAGCATGGAGGCTCATCACCATCTGAGGCCGCTAAGTGTGGAGGCCCATCACCGTCTGGGGTCGTTAAGCGTGGAGGCCCATCACCGTCTGAGGCTGCTAAGCGTGGAGGCCCATCACTGTCTGAGGCTGCTAAGCGTGGAGGCCCTGAGGCCGCTAAACTTGGAGACCGATCACTGTCTGAGGCCGCTAAGCGTGGAGGCCCATCACCATCTGAAGCCGCTAATGCGGAGGCCCATCACTGTCGGAGGCTGCTAAGCACAGAGGCTCATCACCGCCTGAGACCGCTAAGTGTGGAGGCCCATCACTGTCTGAAGCTGCTAAGCATGGAGGCCCATCACCATCTGAGGCCACTATCTCACCCACTAAAATTGCTGATACAATAATAAGTACAAATGAACAGAGTTCTCATGGTGAGGGAATGTGGATTCATGAGTTTAATTTGACAGAAAATAATAGAAAATTACTAGAAAGTAATGCATTGTTAAATGACCAAATCATATTGTCTTCTCAAAAAATGTAACAAAGAGAATTCCCATCTATTTATGGTTGGCAGTCTACTCATTGTGATCACTTCAATCGGTTGGTGCTTCCGGAGAGTAGAAGGAGCAAGGCCCTGAAGCTAGCTCATGAGTTTAGCAGACACTCTAGTGTGAGAGGGATGAAAAAGATTTTAAATGGAAGGTTTAATTGGCCAGGTATTGGCAAAGATATTTCCGACTATGTGAAGTCCTGTCCTATGCAAGTTGCCTAGCATTCAACAAGGCTGGAAACCAAGGTGTTCAGATGGTAAAGGGACCCATAAACTCTGTACCTTTTGACTCAGTCACTGTGGATTTAGTTGGACCTTTAGGGGGAACATTGGCAGGGTTGTACGTCTGTCTTTTCCTCTTTGTAGTTTTGCTGCCACCAAGTCTTCAAGCCGTTTCTTCCTCCGGGAATAACTAGATAGTAGCTAATCCCACCATTCCCTTGACAAGGTAGTTTGGTTTTAATCAAACTATTGACACAAGAACAGACAAACAAGTTGTAAGAAATAGAACGTATGATGAGACTAAAACTAACACAATCAACGCATACTTATATATATGCACACACACACAGTTCTATAGATTCCAGTCAATTGACACAAATGTTCTTCCCATGCCTCCTCAATGTCTTCCTCGTGCTTCTTCTCTTTTCACAGTTCTTGCTTTGCCACTTCTCAGGCTCTCCAATCCCACAGACGTGTACAGTGATTTAGATGTTGATGGATGGGTGGTGAGTTTGTTGGATAGATTGAAGACATTGTAAGAGATTAACGATTAAGAACAAGAGAAATGCTGTCAAGAACAAGTGTGACTGTAGTCCAGTCAATCTACACTAAAAAAGGGCTACCCCCAACTAATTGCAACAGAATTTTTTTCACTTGTATCAAGTAAAGTTGACCTTCTAGTATAACGTATCCAAAATCCACCAAAATCTGCAAGAGGGTGTAAATCACTAAAAAGGTAAAGGGTAATCAGATCTGTTTTTCTACCAACCACATGGTCCTATCAAGGTTTTGCTACAAACCACAGGTAAGTCTCTTTGATTTCTTTGGGTTATAGGGTTTAGCTACATCTATACTAGCTTGGGGTGTATGGTTTCAAGCTACATATCTGCATGCTTGAGCATCCATAGCTGTCTTATCATGCTTATTGACTGGTGAACCTTTCCAGGCAAGATGAATGACGTGGAAATCTGTGTAATCTGTAAAGAAAGCCTTTCTAATGGTTTACCAACTGTAAAGTTACGACAGAAATGTAGTGATGAGCAAGCCAAGCCCGTGGAAGCGACGTAACAGCCCAAGTTGGTCAATTAGTACATATTGAGTGTCGCAAACTATTTACTTGTGAGAGGCGATTGTCATTTGATAAAAAAAAAGAAAAAGCTCAAGAGTCACCATCATTTTGTACCTTGCGTTCAGCAACCCCAGTATTTAAATTCAAAGAACATTGCCTTTTCTGTGGGGGAACAATAAGCGTGGTAGTGATGTATTTCCTGTGAGAACAAGTGATTTCCAAAGTATATTGCCAGAATATGTGGAGAGAGAAATGATGACTAGGGAAGATTAGTAGCTAGCAGGCTCGAGCTTGTTATTGATCGGCCTGCTGCTGATGCAGTTTATCATCAGCAATGTAGTGTGAATTTCCGTACCCTGAAAAATGTTCCAAGACAACATTTATCTTATTCTACGACAAAACAAACTAAACGTATCAATGTTGGAAGACCGGAAGATTTAGACAGATCTAGGACTTTTCAGCAGACAGTAGCATTTTTAAGGGAAAATGATGAGGAGCGCTTAACAATCGGTGACCTCATTGAGAAGATGCAAGGGTTTCTTAATGGTTCCGGATGCCAAGCATACAGTCAAACGTACATGAAGCAAAAATTGAAGGAAGAATTTGGTGATGAGATAATTATTACTCAGTTGAATGGGAAAACCTGATGTTGTGACTTTTCGTGGTAATGTCTAGGCTATTATGTTTAACTTTTATAAGGAAGAAAAGATGCAAGATTCCAAATCTGAAGCGATGCGCATCATTCGGACAGCAGCAAAATTGATCAGAAGTGATATCAAATCAATGGATGCTTCTTGTGAAAGCTATCCATCTAAGGAACAAATGCAGACTCCGAAGCAGTTCTAAACTATCTACCAGTGACATTGCAGGAGTTTTTGCAGGTATTGTTTACAGGGAAGAACACAGAAATGAAACGAGCATCGATTGGACAAGCAATTATACAGGGTACTCGCCCAAGAGTTATTTTGGCACCTCTGCAAGAGATGCACCATAAATTTTCTTCCAGGTTCATTGTTGATACCTTTATAAGCATGGATTTAGATGCTCCTATTCAGAAATTCAAAGGTTTGAGTGCAGTGCAGCTGTACAAGGAGGAGAATTGCCTGATCATAGACCAGGACAGTTCATTCAGTTTGTCGCAGACAATGTGGATCACAATATACGAACCTTGGATGGATGTAATACCTTCCACAGTATGGGCATGATCGCATCATTTACTCCTGGAAAATTTGTCAGCAAGCCCATCCCAAGAATAGCAGTATCGTCTGATGATATCAAGATGGCTGGTAAGATCGATATCAAGAACTTCCACTCCTACACTGGAGATGTACCACTAAGTTTCAAGAAGCTCAATGTGATTAAAAACAAAGATCTCACCACAGATATTGACCTACTCTGGGATATTTCCTTGTATCTTGATACCAGCAGACCATCTTGGTCTGGCATGATGCAAAGTGTCCATCGAGGTGTTCATCCCGGGAAGTCATCAGTTCTTTTCCTTCCTATGATCGACCTAGACCCCAGTAACATGACTTGTATTTTTTCAGCATTGAATTATATCGGTGACCAAGCTAGAAAATACAACATGACACCTGTAGTCACCTTTGACCAACCATTATTTTGGAAGGCTATGCTCATCATAGAGTCTGAACCGACTTGGAGGGCTTCATGTCGAAATGAGCTTTCTGGGGTGTGTTGGTCATTTAATGGCTTTAATGGCTGCAACTGGTCTTACCCAAGTGCTGGAGGTAGTGTATGCAGAAAATGCTGTGAAACACATTCTCAGTGGAAAAGCTATTGCTAGGGCCATTCGAGGGCACCTCATGGTTTATGCTACCCTTTGTACAATGCTGACAGCCAATGCCTACAACATGAAACTTCCTAAAGGGAGAATGTCGTGATGACCTTCACCAAAGTCTTGTTAATGCTAGAGAGCTGTATGACAACATTACAGATAGTGCTGGTACTGCTGCTGTTCTGCCCCCTAAAGATATGTTTGGTGAGATCCTCGTCAAACTGAAGGATGTGTTGGGTGATATTACTGCCAAAGTGAATGCTGAGAAAGAGACCATGAAGGAACGTTACTAAGCTATGGCTTTAGTTTATCGAGATGATAAGAATTCTACGTATGTTCATCAAGGCAGAGAGGACTGGAGATTGGATGTTGCACCTCCAGGCTGTTCCAAGATATGCTTCCTTATTTTGCAGCAGAGGAGCATCAAAACTGTAGGAGGTTTAACAAGAGGTCATAGGATGACAGAAATCCAACGTCTTGTTTGGTTATTGTCTATGCCTGCCTGTGCGGAAGTCAGTCATTCCATGCAAGATGTTGTGATACTAGTGAACAGCACAAAGATTCTACGCAGTCCCGGATCAAACGAGATACTGAAGATACATACAAGATTCTTAACACTCTTAGCGCTCTAAATCCTTTTGGTCCTGATCCCTCCCTTCGAGGTCTTGTTAGTGATTTGGTTGCTCATGAGTTGGTCAACGTTGATGATGCTAAGGAAGTGGGAGAATTAATTCTCAAGTCAATGGTTGGACAAGGTGTAACTAGCATCTCCTTTGAAAGAAACAAGCAGTCACTTTGGCATCGAAAGCAGCAGTCAAAATTGATGGAGAGAGTGTGCAAGTTGATCTTGAGCCTAGTAGGCGACATTGAAAGCCAGCACAGCACAATTGTGGAGTCACTCCAAGCGTACACATCTGAAAGTGGAACAGACCGGACATTAGCAACAGTAACAAGTATTTTACTTAGCAAATGAGCTCCGTTTAACTCCTTCCTAGGGATAGTAGATCGACTGGGGCGACCTTTGTTTTTTGCAAAGAGCAGGGAAGTGGATACAGTGGCATCTGTGTAGACTGCACGTTAGTAGACGACACCAGCATACGCAGAATCAGATGCGTCGCTGAATCCATGCAGTTGAACAGTTCTGACTTCCTTCCCTTAGACCAAGTGGTAGCGAGGAATAGAATGTGAGGTGATTAGAGGAAGTTCCTACCTCCAACTGTTCCATGCCTGTGCAATATGATCAGGAACTGGGTCATCCCAGGCCAATTTCATATTCCAGAGGTCCTGCAACAGAATCTTCACAACAATTGTGCATGGTGCAAACCATCCGAGAAGATTGAAAGTTTTAGCCACGTCTGATGCAATCTTCCTTTTGGAAGGTTTATCGTCGGAGCTGAGAGTAGGAGTGGAAACATGTAAGATATCATTCTCAGTGTCCCAATGTATTCCAAGAGCTTTGTGACATTCCGCCGGAGGAGCGCTTCATCCTCTTGCATGTTCGAGGGAACATTTTGAACAACATTTGAGTTGCTCGATCTATTTTCGTAGTCATATGCAGGCGCAACGTACCAATGAAATGAGTTCATCTTGGATTTCCTTGGCTTCATCTGGAGTTGCAGCACCAGTCAAGCAATCGTCTACATAAAAGTTGGAAATGCTCTTGGAAACTGCTCCTCATGATCTTTAGCTACCTGACGAAGTACTTGGGTTGCTAGGAATGGAGTAGATGTAACTCCGAACATGACGCTAGTCATATGCATGTCTATGACACCTTCCCCACCCCCCCCCCCTTCCCCCAGCAGCTGCTTGCACGAAGTGGTGCAAATCTCGATCGTCCCGGTGGAGCTCTACTTCACGAAACATTGTGGAAATGTCGGCACTCATTCCGTCAACGTGAGTTCGGAAGGCTAGTATAACATCAGTAAGAAGAGGATAACGGTTAGGGCCAGGGAGCAGAATATCATTTAGGCAAATTCCAGAAGTGGTTTTAGCTAAGGCGTCAAAAACAACACTAAGTTTGGTTGTAGTACTAGTGAGTTTGATTACACCACGTGACAGCATATCATCAACTGAGGACTCTGGTTATGTCCCAGCTCCTCGTACTCCTTTAAGGGTGCTGGCACATACCAACGCGCGTGCACTGTTAATTGAGTTCCCAGACCACGAGTTGTAGTTCGTGGCTAGCCTAAAAAAACACTCACACGGAATTCCCGCCTTCAACTTCCTTGGGTATAGTTAGCGATCTTACTCTATCTATTTTTACGCAATCCCCTTGTGGTCTGTTATATATCTGGATCCTGGGTTTTATTTCAGGGCTGGTTTTATTCTGGCAGATCAAGTTGTGGCCAAGAGGAACAAAGAGGAAACAGCAACTTCTTGCTGCTAGGCACAAGAAAAGATGTAATCCCAGTAGAAGTGGATTGTTGCAACACACAAAAAAATAGTTCTAGCTACCTTAGCTACTTGTACACCAACTAACAATACACTGTCTGTCATCTGACAAAATTACTGGCAAGGAGGAAAAGCCCAAGGGGGTGGTTTGGGAGATAAAGTGGGAAGCACATATGGAGTTGTGACGTGCTACAGTTGTGGAGAAAAGGGGCACAGAGCTAGTGAGTGCAGGAGAGAGAGACAGGGTAGCAGTTACATTGCACGGGTACCCACCTGTTACAATTGCGGAAAGGTAGGGCACAAGAGTCCTGAGTGCACAGCCAAGAAGGGTACGGTCACAGTCAAGAAGGAGCCTAACCCAACTAAGATGTCTATGTTGAGGAGAACAGAGTCAGGGCAGGCGGAGAATGTGGCGTACGGAATGGTGAATGGGATGAGGACTAAGGTCCTCATTGACTCTGGCGCTGAGTCAGGGTCTGTACCCAAGGCACTAGTTCCGGAAGGAGTAGAGCTGTGTGCAGATGTGTATGTGAGGGGGTATGGTGGAACAGAGAAGCGGTATAAAAGTTGTATGAGTGAGTTTGTGGTAGGAGGCCATGTAAAAAAGATAAGGGCCATTATAGATGAGAGTGAATCATCAGGGGTGACTTGTTTGGTACCGGTCTCTTTGGCAGATGACCGGGAAGCGGTGGCGTATAGAGAGGCCATAAGGGAGTATGTGTCTGAGGACAGAGCTGGAGTTAATGTGCTGACTAGGAGCATGGTCAGGAGGGAGAGGGAGTTGGAAGAGTGTGAAGAAGAGTTAGATGAGGTTGTGTCGTGGGATACAGTTAGTCCTGAAGGTGATGGTGAGCCTGAACCTGAGGATGGAGCGAGTAGCCAGTCCGATCCCTTAAATATGCCCGAAGTTGGGAGTAGGGTGGGAGAGGACCAAG
>WLWI01005467.1_pt1 | contig 10595 bp, 9 predicted proteins | sample 6701501 | NCBI WGS metagenome assembly WLWI01 (sample SAMN12718690, study PRJNA515312) | sponge metagenome | isolation source: marine sponge | host: Mycale hentscheli | place: New Zealand: South Island, Marlborough, Capsize Point | collected 2014-11-01
ATGCGAAATTTAAAAACTGGACCTTATTTTCAGTAGCTTCAGTGTTAGAAGTCAAAATCATTCATATAAAAATAGTATAGTCTTTAGGCTCGCTCGCCATTTGTGCTCAAGCACATCACTAGTTAGTATAATGTGTCACAAATACCATACGAGTTTGTGGTTACCAACAAAAACCTCAGTTATAGCAACAAGAACTGGTAAAAACAACAAGGAAACAATAATATACAACTATTTACCGTGACAAGACTGTGCACTAAAAAAACTGGCATAATAATAATCATTTCACTATAACAGCATTTGTAGTCACCATTCATGACAAAATTACTTTAACACCTCATTATTGCCTTAGTCAAAATTAGTTAGTCCTACTTTTATCTCTACCAGTAATTTAGGGCATAACATCTTCTGGTACTTCATGGATGTGTACACAAGAGAGCATTTTAAATTAATACATAGGCTCCGAAAATTTCAACCGCTCCGACTTTTAGTACCCCTGCTTGCACTATTAAGCTGTAACTCCTAAACTGCATTGTTGTTGTCATACCTTTCTTGGGATTTCTGGCCATTCTGATGTCCCACACAGCCCTCAGTACGAGTACAGGGCTAACCCGAGTCCCAGAAAGCCTACGTAGCACCGCCAAAAGCGATTTTGGCTTTAAAATACGGCTGCCTCACTCTGAGAACTAAGTCGGCTCAAAGTCTCCACCTCGCTTAGCACCAAAACCCTGAAGGCCCCCCCACATAAAATAATTTCGTTAGAGCAAGATTTACGAATAATTAGAAAGGCTATCCCGAATTAATTGCGATGGCTTCCAGTTCGGCTGGGAGTGGAGTGTTCAAGGCTAAGCTGGCTGAGGGTGACAAACTTGTTAGCGATGCTGAAAAAAGGTTTGAAAGGGTAATGGAGTTGGGAGTGTTTGTTATGTGAATATAAACGTATTGGGATGGTGATTTTATTGAGCCAAAATTATCTTACTGCTAAAGTGATAGCACAGAGCACAATAATTAGAACCTTACAAAGAATTTCAGCTGGTACAAGCTCAACTCTCTATCCTCATTTGTGTCAATTCAGAGTTTAAATGTAGTTTTTCATGCACATTGTGTACAAGATCCATGGGTGAATTGACCAAAAAGCATATTAAGCCAATTCAAAGCAATCACTGAAGGATTTAGTATTGTGCAAGTTTTGGTCCTTAGAAAACACTTGAGAGACTCGAGTTTAACTAGTTCAAATGAGCATTGAAACACTATAACATTTGGCCAAGTACATTGTGGTAAACTAGACCAGTTTATTCTGTAATTAGGTTTCTGTTAATTTACATCTTCAGTACAACTTACATGCTCCTTGAAGCTCAGCAAACATGCTTCATACAATACCAAGAACTAAAAGCTACAACAGGAATATTAACTGTGGGTGTGTCTATAAGTGGGGCTGGTAACAGCACACATATAATATAGGGTAAGCATTTTGCCATTGTATGTGTAATAGAGTGCATAATGATTTGTTTTTGTTGTTGTAACCAGTTTGCATGGTGCGGTATATATGTCTTTTCTCCTTAGAATTATATCACTGACAAAACTATGCTTATGTGTGTGGATATAAGTTCAGTAAATGTACATACGTATATAGCTTCCTGGATGCTATTTTTGTTGTTTTCAACAGTTACAAGAATACAAGCTGCGGTAAACTTTTGTCATAAATCAAACCCTCAATACTATTAGCATTAGCTGGCATCAATTTCATATACGTACGTATGTCAGCAATTGAGGTGAATTTAGCTGTCTACATGGCAACACGTGTTTGAGTTTTGTGATTGCAATGGCCTATTGGGCAATAAAATTAGGCAGTGGACCTGCAAAGGGTAGCATGCTGCCGTATCATCACATTAATGTAGTTACAATTTCTGTCTCCAAGCAAACGTACTGGTGAAAGAATTTAAAAGTCTGATAACATCAGTTGTAATTTGAAAATAGCGTTCTTTACAGAGTACAGTCTGGTAAGGTGTAGTAGATACACTTGTGAGGTAAAATAAACTGTGAGGAACAAGGTTACAGCGACACTTGCTCATTCATTGTCTGCTTCTGCAACACTAAACTGCTGCTTGCTTAGTTGTGCTAATAGTTAATATCACTATACTTATTCCCAGTGATTATGGGGTCAAGCAATACTTAAGCTTCACAATAACTGTTTCTCTACTATACTTTCCTAAATAAGCCCACCTTAATTCTACTAAGCCATCACATCAGCAGCTATCTACTCACAATGATGACGGTGGTGTGTGAATCAAGAAAAGTAACTAAAAAATGAGCAGACTGATGTAGCTAAACCAGTAGAAGATAATAGCAATGAGTAAATATTTATGCTACTCCATTCAAGCGCCACTGTGTGGTGGGGTACTTGCCACATACATGTGCATACGGTATGGTAGTCATCCTGGCTGCCTGTTTGTCTATCACACTCTGTTTTGGAGATTACTGACAGTTAACTGTTGAATAAGTATGAATTTATTTAGAACAGCAATTTGAGTTGTTGTTGTTGTTTGTTTGTTTGTTTTGGGGGAGGAGGGGGCACTTTTGAGAAAATGTGAAGCTGTCAGGTTTATGTAGGTATTATTTTTCGTTGGTAACACCCCCCCCCCCCCCTATTGTTTCTTCATAATCTAGCAGCAGTTTTGCTTTATGCCGAGTAGTTTATCAGTTGCTGGAATTGGAGTTTCGCGTTGAAACTAATGGTAATGTCACTTTCCATTTGGTAATAGCTAGCTAGTGTATAGTAACATTGTGGATTTGCATGTATTTGAGATCAAAAGGATGGTCTGGTAAAGGGTGTACAGGAATCTTTGACTCAGCCATAGCCCAAAACCCTGAGAAGTTTCACACAATCACACACAGTTTCTTCGTCAGCTTTTTGATGACCATGTACACTGTCTATTAGCGAGTGTAAAATGTCCTTTTGTTGTTGTTTTTTGTTTTGGGGGGGGGGGGTTGTATTCTTGTCTGATTATGAAAAAAATTTGCTTTTTTTGCTTTAGGCGAGTTGCATTGTTTTATAATTGTTATATTGATGTTGACTGCAGCTTAAAGACCAACTGGCTGAAATGGAACGCTGATTATGACAATGCTGCCCACTCATTTGATAAGGCAGGTAATGGAGAGGATTTAATTTATTATTTACAATTAACATGTATGCCATTAATTAATATATATATTATTATAATTATGGCAGTATTACATTATAGATTTAGTAGTGTACTTGAACGGAGTGGTGGTGAGCGAACTAGCTCATAAAATGAACTGTAATAAATTAGCTCACTAAGAATAGTATTCGTATGAGTAATAGCATGGGTAACTGTGCTATTCGGGATTAATAGCACGAGTAATGCAATTGATAGCACGAGGTGAAACCGAGTGTTATTTCAATTGCTTTACGAGTGCTGTTGACCCCTAATAGCACAGATTACCTGTGCCATCACTCGCTAATAGTAGGCCAGCTTTTTAAAAAGTATTTTGCAATTGTAGCTACACAGTATCGTTCACTCACTATGTCCTTATTTCAGGATAGCTTCCGCTGGAACTTTCTTTTCAACGTACGACTCCTCCTAATGTGTTGTAAAACTTTCCGTCTAATACGGGTAGAGGTTCTGTGGTAAAGAAGGACATTGTCCCCAACTAGCAACTACTTGAACTGTATGTTTCCAAGGTTAACGCTCTACGTGTGTGCACTTACCCGTACTATTTCACTTATCTACCGAGTATTTCACTTAGTTTCCACTTAGTTACCGAGGTATTTCAATTAGTTGCGCACTATTTCACTTTCCCGTGCAATTTCAATTGAACAGCGATTTTTTCCCATACATTTTTGAATGGGTAACTTATGCTCCGTACTATTAAAAGATATAATAGCTTACCAACAATGCAGTTGTCACACTGCTGTGGGTGGGTTGTTTTTTTTAACGTTTTAATGTTAGATTGACGTGGGGTGAAATTACTACTTGTATGTATTAAGTAAAAGTTAAATTAATGTTCTGAGCACACCAATGTTAAAGTGGCTGCTAAAGAACATGTCCTCCTTCATGAGTTCAGAGTTCATCTGAATGTGCTTGTAAGAAGATTTAAACAAAGACATGATCTTGATGTGCCTTATAATGCTACCATTTTGTCTGCTATTGTTATACATTTGGAGTACATTGAAAATTAAGCACAAGATAGTCCTAATTGGATTGTGTGGCTATAAATTCTTCACATCTATTATGCACGCACACAGTGGTGTTTGTGGTTGTTTCGATTTTATTGTGCCACATGTTTCGTTTGTGTGCAGGGCTGGTCTATCGCACTGGCAAGTCGTTTGATAAAGCAATTCAAGCTTATGAGCGTGCAGCTGATGCCCATTACAAGAACAATGCGTATCCTTATTCTGCTGCTACCAATGATTAGTAGTTGTGATCTCCCTTTACCATATACACAATACCTCTATACATGCTGCAGTGATGATAGTCACTTGACATCGAGAGTTCTGAAACAAACAATAAAACTCAATATAAAATATAGTTCAGACAGCACAAAGGTTTAGTTAACTGAAGTCTGTGGAATAGCACAGGGGTAGAAAAGGTAATAATTCTCTAAATTGTATAAAACAAGTCTGTGGAGTAGGGGTAGAGTCCCTGTAATGAGTTTCAGAATGTCTCGGTACTATCGTGGATATACATGTGATGGGATACCTTAGGGTCACCAACTCAGTGGGAAGCGAAATGATTCACTGCCTCATCTAGGAGAAATATTGCGAGTAAAGCCTCACCCAAAATGCTCAACTGATCCATCTAAGGAACACATGATGGTATATCAGCTGACATTAGAATCATAAAGGAAGATAAATGGTAGGGTCACTGGAAGGATACCCATATACACAGTTTTCATCTAGCCATGATCTCTGCCATTACTGTAACCTTATAGTCTTCGTCATAGAGCTGATCATCCCCAGTTCTTGTAAATATGTGACAGCACTACCACATGTTATCTGTGGCAGATCCATAACTCTTGCTTCTATAATATTCAAAGTTATTATTGTATGATAGGAATGATGTATTGCTTTTGACCACACCATTTAAATTAGATATATGTGTTCTATAAACTTTTTCCTTAACAGATCTGATGTGATTGATACAGAATTTTTCAAGCTGGAAAGTGAGTGAATATCCCATTGCTAAACATTGCTTAAGAATTGGCCAATGCATTTATATATTTATGTGTTATACATAATGTAATACGTACCTAATTGATTTGCAGGTCTTTGGAACAGATATCTGGCATTTACAGCAGAGTAAGTATTGATATCCTGTCCTCGGTTGTCTTCATTCGGTCATTAATAGGACTTGAAGAACATGACAGAAGCTGCCAGTTACCTGCAGCGTTGTAGTGCCATGTATCATGAGAGTGGCCATGGTGATACAGCAGGTCAGGTACTTACCAAGGCTGCCAAGTGAGTTTGGGTGAAACTTATTGACAGTGATTGCTAATTCCCAAGTTACAACTGGTGTATAAAATGCTGTTCATATGAACCTACCAGTGATATCCAGTTAGTACGTTCAAGCACACATGTATATACAGTCAACTTTTATTTACAGAATAAAGGTTTGCTAATGCCAGAACTAATTACATTGTCATATGTTCCTATTACCTGGGAAAATAAGGAAGGAAAAAAACCATCCACTTATGCTTACAGTGGTAGCAAAATTGGAAGGCATTTATTTCTTTTTTTCTCTCCATAGGTTGATGGAGTCAGTAGATCCTCAGAAAGCTGCTGTGTATTATTTGGAGACTGCTGATTTGCATGATGTGGAGGAAAAATACAGAGATGAGGCTAGAGCCATTAGAGCTGCTGTGAATATGTATGCCAAGGCTAGAGAGTAAGCTTTTATGAAACAGTTGATAATTAGCCACACTTGTTGTATGCTTGCCTTATACACACGCATCTATTTCTTGTACTAGTTTTGATAAGATGCTGGAAACATTAAAGAGGCTGAGGAAGATTTCAGAAAGTATGGGTAATGGCAAGAATTTGTTTGAGGTACGTATGATGAGGTTGATTGATACAGTACCACTGGGTATGTAACTTTTGGTACTATTGGCATTCCATTGTATTTACGTATGCAGATTGCTGCAATTGAAATTGTCGTTCACCTTCACAATGATGATCCAGGATCAGCAGCACAGGTTGTAGAAACTGCGAAATTGTGAGGAATTGCTTACTACGGAATGAACTTTTTGTTATTGTATTACTGTCATTAGTTTTGATGTGAAGAAAATGGTTGCTTATAAAGATATGATTGGCTTAGCCACTTCGTTGGTCTCTAGTTAATGCAGTTGTTTTGATATGACAGATGTCTCAATCCAATAGCCTATCATTCTAAATAATAATCACCATAATAATAATAATAATAATAATAATTGTATAATGTACTAATATAGGAAGATCAATATCATTCGTCCCACCATCTTTGTCTGGTTTAATGACTCACTTTTATTTTAAAAATACAACTTCAATTGAGTTTATCCTTCTCTAAGGTTAAAAGTTTTAAACAACAGACCTTTATTTTGAGAACGGTCCTAGTATATAGACTAGAGAATGTATTTCTCTTAGATTTTTTGTTACTGTATACAAATTTAAGAAAAATTAGTAACTAGCTATTTGCCTGTAGCCCTTGCCATGTTCTGCAGAATGACACTAATGTTGTAGCAATATCTCTGTATTCAGCATTACTCGTGTGTTTATCCTATTGTATAAACCCATATTGATGAACACATTATGTACTTGTTTTCTGTTTTATTCCAAGGCTCTCGGGTTTTTCTCGGTCTGAGTATGCGCCAGTATTAGAGCCATTAGTGGAGGCATACCGGGAAAAAGCAGAGGAAGACTTTATCAAATATTGTAGTGATACTGTCTTCAAGATCATGGACATTGAAGTGAGATATTGTTCTGCTAATACACCTCCCTTTGAATGTTGGTTGTGTTGATTCAAGGTGGCAAGACTTGTGCGTGATCTAAAGACAAAGCTTGGATTCACTGGTTTTGACTCTTTTCCTGCTTCTGGTAAAAACCTATCATTATTTTATTTTCTTCCTTCCCCAAATTGATTTATTTCTATTTTTAGAAGGACTTGAAGGTGAAGATGACTCTGCTCCCGACATTCGATGATTCTGTTCAATAACTGAAGATTGGTCATCTAATTGAATTTCTCTGCAATTACAGTCAATTCTATTTTTACAACATTATTAATTTTCTTTGCTATTGTAACTGTTAATATTTTTTTGGTGAATCTCACCTTCTTGATCTTTGATTACAAGGATATCTATTATTGAATTTATATGTCCAGCACAGTACCAGTAGTTATTAGATGTGCATCAAATCACTGCTGGAAGACTTGGATAGGCCAATTACTCACTTATTTTTATGCCAAATTATAGTTTCAACTGAATTTCCCTTCTGTACAGGCTGCCATGCAGTTACCCATACTACCTTCTATAAGCTAACATACAATTCTTTAATGCACACACTTGTGTAGCTAGGCTGTTGATCAAGTTGGAAGACTTAGGATGATCTGATATTTCAATTGTGGGAGACCATGTATGTTGAAAAAGATGGACGACCATTGAATGTGACACAAGAAAAAACACAGCTGTTAAAATTTCACAATAGAAAATGTTTCTATAAAACGAAATCAATCTGAGCAGACTATAAGTTAATAGTATAAAGTACTCTAGATTAATGGGTCTTGCAATTATCAGATACCATGTATCACGTGTGTATGGTTGTAGTTTACATGATGATACCATGTATCACGTATGTATGGTTATAGTTGTGGGGCCACCGACAGAACTGTTGCAGGGATACCAGGGGGAGGAGCTGGGTGTGCATGACTGTACGATGTAATTGTGGTCAGTTGCTACATCATCAGCTACCACACTGGTTTCACAGTTTTGGAACTAAATATTCAGAACTAACTTTAGACACACGTGGTATCACTTTGAGCATGTGCACACACCTCTTTCTTTTTATGTTTCACTTGTGGGTGGATGGCTATAAAACCACCGTAGTCACTCCCCCCAGTTTCAGTTAGTCTCTGTCTTTCTTTTAATCTGCACCATACCTTAATGAACTTTCATTATAACTTCCTTGAATACTTTCAGGCTAGTTGGGAAGTTATAGGATAGCTAGCCCAGACTACCCATAGACCAATTCTGGTGGCAGTGTACCCGGCTGGAACTTGGGATTTACACAGAGTCTCCAGCTGCTTAGTAACCTTGCAAGGACTTGGTTCAGTACCCCCCACAGTAATTTACACGATGATACCATGTATCACGTGTGTATGGTTGTAGTTTACATGATGATACCATGTATCACGTGTGTACAGTTGCAATTTACATGATGATACCATGTATCACGTGTGTACAGTTGCAATTTACATGATGATACCATGTATCACGTGTGTAGGGTTGTAGTTTACACGATGATACCATGTATCACGTGTGTAGGGTTGTAGTTTACATGATGATACCTTACCATGTATCACGTGTGTAGGGTTGTAGTTTACATGATGATACCATGTATCACGTGTGTAAGGTTGTAGTTTACATGATGATACCATGTATCATGTGTGTAGGGTTGTAGTTTACATGATGATACCATGTATCACGTGTGTAGGGTTGTAGTTTACATGATGATACCATGTATCACGTGTGTAGGGTTGTAGTTTACATGATGATACCATGTATCACGTGTGTAAGGTTGTAGTTTACATGATGATACCATGTATCATGTGTGTAGGGTTGTAGTTTACATGATTCAAGTGATAATTAAAATCAATTCTGTGCAACAAACCAACAGAAATACAGCAGGTTCAAAGTTCTGGAAAGAATTTGTCCCAATAAGTACAATAAGGATGGTTCAATACAATGGACCTGCACAAGAATACACTGGAGTAAATGTCACTCGATCAACCATCTAACTCACCGTCTGTCATTAGTGAAGGTGGCAGCAAGTCTGTATAATGCAGTCTGAACAGCTAAAATATAAATAATATAAGTCAATGGTTGTGTTTTGGTAGTAACTATAATTATGATAATAAATGAGAGTAAGTGATAATGTGCTATACTGATATACTTTACCAGATGATACCACTACTGGTAAAAACTAGAATTTTCAAAGTAAACAAAAAAAAATGCCAGCTATATAATCCCAGCTATTTGTAACAGCTACATATGCATTTTATAATGGCATTTTGGTCCAAACCAAACAAAAACCAACAAAAAACAAAAACCAACAAACAAACAAAAAAACAAAAAAAACTTAAGAAGTTATGATAAATTAAATTATCTTTATAATAAGCCCAACTGTGAGTGAGACCAGCCAATAAAGTAGTACAGCAAAGACTGCTGTGTATTCTTTAGCAAGTTCAAGTCTTACTTTTTTAGTCACATTCGGTTGTACACACAAGAATATAGGCAAACATATAGCAAGTTCTGTTTGGTGTTGATTTACGTCAAATAATTTCCAAACCTGCTGGAGATGAATGTCAACAAAGTGTTAAAACTTGGGCAAACCAACACACAGACTCACTTAGACTCCACTAATATGTGGTAAGTCTAATTACACACTAAAAAAAAAAAAATAAACAACTTAAAATTGACATAGAATGATCAAATGGAGTAAGACAAAATATTAATGTTCTCCTAGCAGGAGTGATACTTAAGCTAAAAACTTCGTGAGTAGCTCCAACTTTAAGAACAAGTGTTTATTAGCTACACTGATAAACTCTATCAATTTATTGTATCCAACTTCCAAATTTAACTAATGGCTCCTAAACATACATACAGGACATTGTACTTGTAAAGCCCAAATGGGCTCTTTTATACTCAACTCAGTAAAATAAAGTTCAATTGATCTGCCAGCAGAGATGACTGACTAGCTCAAGGAATCATAACATAGGCTCATATGTTATGTTTCAAATGTTTCTCCTAGCCGGAATGATACTTAAGCTAAAACCTTCACGAGTAGCTGTACCTTTAAAAATGAGTGTTCCACAAATCTATGTCATAATTCTTTCTATAAGTGTATTCAATGAGTTGCATACTCATGTATATTTCAAAGCCACTCTGATTTACTACTCTGAGCATGTAACATTAGCACCATGAATAACACACTTGTAAGTACCAGACATACCCAATTACTGAAAACAGCCCCAACACAGTCCTAATCACACATGCCTTCTACCAGACTAACTGTATGTAATCCCTTCCTCATGTGCCAACCCATACTAATGACTAGTGATGGGCTTGAGCACAAATGGCGAGCGAGCCTAAAGACTATACTATTTTTATATGAATGATTTAGACTTCTAACACTGAAGCTAATGAAAATAAGGTCCAGTTTTTTAATTTCGCATACACGGTTAAGGGATTTCAGTGCCATAGTTAACAACTCTCTGCAACTGCTTGAATTGAAGGAAAAAAACAACAACAAAACAATACACGTTATTTAAAAGTTTTCTTTGTGATATTCTTTAGCTAAGTAGTGGTTGTAACACACAATGCTTTGACAC
>WLWI01005468.1_pt1 | contig 10594 bp, 10 predicted proteins | sample 6701501 | NCBI WGS metagenome assembly WLWI01 (sample SAMN12718690, study PRJNA515312) | sponge metagenome | isolation source: marine sponge | host: Mycale hentscheli | place: New Zealand: South Island, Marlborough, Capsize Point | collected 2014-11-01
GGGGGGGGGGGGGGGGGGGGGGGGGGGGGGGGGGGGGGGGGGGGGGGGGGGGGAGGGGGTGGGGGGGGGGGGGGGGTCTGATAAAACTACAATTCTGTCACACATGAGATGCTAGTGAGACTCAGTGAAGAGTTTTATTAATGCAAAGTAAACTTCCAAGTGTTATGCTGTGATGAACTGATTACTACAGAGGATGCAGCAGTTGAGGTGCTTTGAAGAAACTAACAGCTTTTTCAAAGAAATCTATAGTTACATGCAGCGCATGACAAATGACTTCAACAACCATTTTCTAGCACCGTGTGAATAATCCAACCAGCAAGTGCTAATAACTCAAACACGTACAACACTGCATGCAACCATCTGCCAATTTACCTCGTAGGCTGCTTGCCTCATGAACTGCTTTGCTGGCTGCCGCCAAATAGCTGGAACAGTGATAACCCAACGAATGTCATCGTTCACAATTCTTGTCGAAGACTGGTCCGACAGCTCCTGCAAGCAATGGTTCTTGAAGAACCTCAGCGCATGAGAGAATACTTTAATGGCCAGCATCTTCCTGCCATTGGCTGCCTGGATCTCTATCCCTTTGTGAAGATCCTGCATAATGAAGAAAGAGAGAGAAGTGGGGGCGGGGAAGGGAATGGAGGGAGGGAGAGAGAGAGGGATGAGTGAGAGAATTATTATATAAAAGGAGGACAATAGACTTTAATTAATGGGCATCGGAGGGGTTTTCACGCTAGCTTGGCATGCAGGAGTCTAAGTGTAAGGTCAACCACAGGTCTTTGAAATACTCTGCTCCTTCTCAAAAACAGCAAGTAAACCTATCAATCCACCATTACTCAATTGAGTGGTCCAGTAGTTGAATAGTTATGACAAGACATTCCTGACATTGCAGGGAAAGGGGTTGACCGGATATAGCCACTACACAGACGGTAACTTGATCCTGGCAATACTGCTGGTACAGTGCTACCCACCAAGCAAGCTAGCGATACATACGTACTTTCATACGCAGCTTTCATCATTACACTATCCTCCCTAATTAGGCTACAGCATATGCTAACTATTGAGTATGAGGGAGAGAACTGGTTGAGAGAGGGGAAGAGACTGAAAGTGACTTGAGGCTGGAAGGGTACGTGATGGGGGGAGGAAGGGATTGGGGAGGAGAAGGAAGGAATAGAAAGATGTAATTAATGTTTGTGCCCATGCACAGTATAAAACATTTGTCACATGCAAGGCAATTAGGATACAACCTTCGCCAACAAACAAATGCACCAAACCATTTTCACACATTATTGCTCCTTTTATCTTCCCCGTCCAAAAGATTCCACTGACCATTGCAGACCACACTTGAGACAGTCTGTGAACTGGGCAATGAATATTGTTATTCCTTTCATCCAAGGGCACTGGCGCTAACAATTAATACCAACTATTACACAACCTTTTCCCTCAGGGAGATGTTCAATCCCAACAATCTCCGCTAGATGAAATGGAAATCAATAATGGTTCAGCAACCACCTCATCTTCCCCCAATGTCTCAACCACAAGTGCATAAATCCAACATTCAATACCAAGAAAGACATGGAACATTGAGAGTCCATATTGCACTACATTCTGTCAAAATGAATCAACTATTCTTAAATATAATGGAAATAATTTTCTGAACATAATGCAAGCCCTAGATCATAGAGTGAGTCGAGTAGCTATAGACATTCCTCCTCTATACCCAATGCATTGAATTAACAAAGTAAGGCATAAAGTTAATTTATTATTATTGTCATCATCGTCATCGACATTGTCATTATTATTATTATTGTTGCTGTTGTTGTTGTTGTTGTTTTATTGTTATTATTACTACTACTATTACTATTTTTGTTTGAATCTCACAACTAAGTTGTACTCCGTACAAGTCTAAGTATCCAAATAGTGCACTAAGGAGTCCCTGGCAACAAGCTAGGTATTTATTCCAGCTGATTCTTCTAAATACTGAGGTGTGGAACTAATTATGCATTTGAAAAGCTTCGGCTATGTCTTGTGCTTGGCTTTCTCTGAAGTATAAGCAAGAATTGAAACTCAACTGTTAAGTTTACAAAAAAAAGGAAGAAAGGGGGAAAACACAATTTGTAAGTTCATTAGAATAAAGAAAATAAAGTAACACCTATCCAACGCTAAAGTCATGGGATAGAGGAACATGGAAGTATTTCAGGAATGACAATTTCAGAGCTATCTCATGAACTCAATTCCACTGCATCGTGTGTGAAATAGTCATCAACAGACTCAGGTGATAGAATGACATCCACACATACACACACACACACACACACACACACACACACACACACATGGTGAGGTAATGGCCACACATCTAGCTGGGCCACCATCATCATGGTGTGCTTGTATCCACACACTAATATATCATTATACATTCAGAACTCCAACCACACACACAAAAAAAGCATGGTTGTATTTTAGCACACGTGCCACTGGTGTTCACACTATGAAGCACTTAACTAGCCTTGGCAAATATTTACTAAAAGATTTGTGAAGGAATTCAATTATATTCATACACACACGCACACACACGAAACAGTACACAGATATCTCAACTGCCCCACACGAAAAAAAAAGACCATTGGGCCAAACTAATTTATTAATTAGTAGTCCATAGCAACAGCCATGTCACCTGCTCCGGGCATATTGCAGCCATTTAAACAAGCGATAATGTGAAGACACACACACACACGCACACACACGCAGAGTCAAATTCTCCACCAGGGAAGCATGCACTATCTAAACATTTCACACTGAGAGCCACTCAGACGAGCTTCTAAATGACCATGAAATCCCACCCAGGTGGTCGGGACCACAACGAAAACAAGCCATACCACCTGATAGGATAGATTACTTCAGACATTCTTACCAAAGAACGCCAAATACTCAAAAGAATATGCTCACGCGCTAATAATTAACAATCAGTTTGTGAATTTGAACTAATTTAGGACACTTGACCAGTTGGAAGCATTAGCCTAGGTGGTAAGAAGCAATTATTATCTTCAAAAACACCAACAGAACTATAACTGTCCTGACCAAATAAATTCATGAAACTAGTCAGATAATTTCTTAATAAATTGAGGGGTTATTTTCAAATATTGAATTCCCAATGACGCACTAATAACAATTAATAATGCCTTAAAGAAACAACAAACTAACAATAAACACGAGCAACGTGGCCACTCCTGTTCATACAGCTGAATCCATAGCTGTACTGTAGGCCATAGTTACATCCATTAGACTCCAGTGCCTGTACTGTAGGCCATAGCTACATCCATTAGACTCCAGTGCCTGTACTGTAGGCCATAGTTACATCCATTAGACTCCAGTGCCTGTACTGTAGGACTAGCTACACCCATTAGACTCCAGTGCCTGTACTGTAGGACATAGCTACATCCATTAGACTCCAGTGCCTGTACTGTAGGACATAGCTACATCCAAATTAGACTCCAGTGCCTGTACTGTAGGACTAGCTACATCCATTAGACTCCAGTGCCTGTACTGTAGGCCATAGCTACATCCATTAGACTCCAGTTCCTGTACTGTAGGACATAGCTACATCCATTAGACTCCAGTGCCTGTACTGTAGGACATAGCTACATCCAAATTAGACTTCAGTGCCTGTACTGTAGGACTAGCTACATCCATTAGACTCCAGTGCCTCTGCATTTTAAAAATTTCGCTATTTACATATCCATGACTGTTGCCAATTATTTGGTCTCAATCAGTTGATTTTGTGCTATGTAATAATTTACAATTATTATAATATTATTATTAAGCTTATTTACTTAGTTATACACCTAGACATTTGCGCACCTAAATTGCTACAAAGTTTGTGTATTTCACAGGCTAAAACTGAGTAAAACTAAAGTGTATTAAGAAACACTATTTCTTCTTACTAATGATTTCTGCATTGCATGCATATTTGAGGAAAACTATTGAGAAGCTGTAAAATGAATTATAAGTCATCTTTTGTATGCTTAAAATTATTCCAACTGTTTCTTTAATTCTGTGGCCCAGATAAGTATCTGTGTACTGCTATGCCTACTGGACTATTATTCTTCATGTCATGTGACTCAAGTTTTCATAACAGACACTATACTTAAGAATGCTCGAGTCAAGACAGCAGAGCAAGTGAGTGATTTTGGTAGATTTATGATTTCTAAAAAAATAGAACAGGACTGTTTTGCTGGGCTAGTTTGCTCATTGTCAGTGCATCTGTATATGCACTACCATTTAAATTGCCTTCAAAGCCTGCAACTGGATCACAGTCTGGTATAATCAGCAAGGCCTGTGATGAGAGCAGGAACTCCAGCCATGTAGTGTCAGCCCCACTCATGGATGTTCCCCACCTCCTAGGGCAATATATTTGCTTGCGGTTAATGACCGTCTTTGCTGTATGATAATTTGAATGTGTTCAGATAAAAAAACAAACAAACAAAAACAACAACAACAACCTCCTGCAAGTCGAGTTAAGCAACACACCACCACTATTGTATTACTGCGGTGAGGCCGACCCTAGTGACCCTGTAGAAAGACTTCAGCTAGAAGTTGAACTGTTGGGGTTAAGTGGTTGCATCGAGCGTGTAAACAGAGAATACTGGTGCAATCTGAGAATACTGGTGCAATCTGGATACCATAGCCAATTTAATTAATCATCACACACACACACACACACACACAGATGATCAGTTGTGAGCTAATTTCATGCAACGCTTTCCTAAAATTGTAATTGTCCTTGAATGCATGATTATTCAACTTATATGCAGTACAGAAACATATAGTATTATCCACTTGAAGATAGCCCCACTGAAGGGTTTTCGTACAGACTGGGGAGACATCTGGAGCCTGCCCCGCCCTCTTATTAATATGCTACTGCCAACCTCCATGCTCAATCCTGCCCTAACCCTACATCGTCCATTCCAAACCACCAGGACCTATTGCATTACAAAACAACTCAAACTTCATAAAGACAATGAACTCGTTAAGTGGCAGCAGAACATAACATGCCTGTCTCAAATAGCTGAAAGTTGTTTTGTTCTGCCCTCTCTCTCTGCTCCATTACACAGCAGACTTGTGCAGTGATGCTTCAACACCACTCTGATAATGCATTATTTAGAAGGCTTGGCCTCAAGTGTGTCTGCCTGTTCCCTCGGGCATTGCACAGAAAACACACACAGCAATGACGCATGGCAACAGCGACTTCAGAATCCCCTCTCAACCTCAAAAAAAAAGAAAAAAAAGAAAAAAAAGCACTATTCTGTGTTGTTTTTTCCCCTCTATAAGTCTAACTTAAACTTTTGCTCATCCAAGGTACAGGATAGCCAACCTATTACACCAATATGGCCACTAATACTATTCATCTTAATTAGAAGCATGAATTAAAGAGTTAGGGGTTTCAATAGAGTGCACACTGCAGTTTTACTAGAGCGCCATTTAAATGCAATCATCTCATTGCTCAATAATTTCTCTTACTGAGGCATAGCATACTGTTAAATCAATCTTCAAAGGACACAAGTAAAGACCCAGTTAATTGGAACAAATATGATTGAAGTAGTCACAAATAAATGCGAAAGCTGAGCCTTATAAGACAGATCAGCTACGAACTTCATGTGGGGCCTTACCACCTAAATGTCACCACGTGTGCACATGCGTGTGTGTATGTATGTGTGTGTGTGTGTCGCCAGGCTAGGCCTTGTGTGGACAGTGCCACACATACAACACACACGAGGGGAAAAAAATAAAATACGCACGGTGCAAAGGTTTAGTTAATTGAATTAATTGGTTGCTCGGTCACCAGGGGAGACGGAGCTGGTGGAGACAACCACACATGCAGCAAGCCAGCAGTAGCAGCTGTGGGTGAGAATAGGAAGAGGGTCATCAAGGGACTGGGAATTCAATGGACACATTAGAAGTCCTCAATATCAGACCCACACATACCTCATATGGTACCACAAATAAATAGCTACAATAAATAAACAGTAGCTAGGAAAAAAAACAACAAAACAAAACAACAATTAAAAAAACTACAGCAACTACTAATTCTTCAAAAACAGTATCTAGAAGAATTAGGAACTTAGCTATGAAATAATTATGACAATTAACCCTTCATTGCAATCTTCATTTTAATAGCAGTTTTTCTCTGTATTAACCACCAATAATACTGCTATTATTATTTATTTCAGCCTAGAATGACTGAATAATCTGAGTAGTAAATTAAACACACAACTAGCTCACTCTTTTACCAAGCTAAACTTTGGACAACTAAACTTCAGCAACTTGCATACCTGATTTGAATGTAGACTCATCTTAAACTTCTCAAAATAATACCATTTCTTGGCTTCCAGCTCTTCCAAGTCGTGGTAGAAGTCTCTAGCGCCAAATCCGAAAGAGTGGAACTCTCCATTGGGTTTTAGCAGTAGTGTTGTCGGCGTCTTCTGGTTGGAGACCCCTGGGTCGCCTCCTTCCCACTTCCTCATCATATGGATACTGTCTGGATCTCTAGTGAACGAGAAGGCGTAGCCGCTGTAAGTGGTACCAAAGTCAATCGCGGCCACCACAAAATGTTTGTCTGACGGAGACGAAGAGCCCGAGTTCGATAGACCGTTGGCTAATCCATGCAGGTGAATCGGCGAGCTATTCCCAGACGCAAATTTGTCCAGGGAGCTGGGTGCAGGAGAGTTTATTCTCTCGCTTACTACTTGACCTCCATTGCAGTTGCTGTAGAAGCCATTCTGGTGGGCCATTTTCCACCCTTTCATGCGGTCAAATTACGCTGTAGCGGCAAGCGTGCGGCAAACTTACGGGTGAGCAAAAGTGTTAATCGTTTGCTCCACCCTCGTAAATCTCAGCAATTATAGTCACTAGAGGGGTGGGGCTAATGGTACCTCCTCCGCAACAATTCGGAAACGACGGCGACATCGGATTGGAATTTATAACTTTTACTAGGGAACAATGGCTGAAAGGATGGACAATTCGGGCGGTAAAAAGCTAAGTAGAGGTTCTGGTTCTTTCACGAAGAAATTTTTTAGGAACTCGAGGAGTAAGAAGGAGCGCAAGGAGTCGACGGCAGAAAGTCCTAAGAGGGGGTTTGACTTGGACAATTTCCCCTTAGATGGTTTCAAAAAAGGTTCGGGCTCAACAAATCAGTCGAACCTATCAGTTGTTGTCGCCATAGACTTCGGAACGACCTATAGCGGATACGCATATTCGCTGATGTCGACTCCCGATGATATATACCTAATGAACAGGGGCCAGGTGGGACAATTTGGAGCAATGACTAACAAAATTCCTACAATTCTTCTGCTTGACGAGCATGGTGCTTTCCATTCTTTTGGATTTGAGGCCAGAGAGACATACCATGACCTTGATGAGGGGGAGTCTAAGAAGTGGCTTTATTTTGAGAAGTTCAAGATGGAGCTTCATTCCAGAAAGGTAGTAGTGTTGACCATTAACTAAAAAAGTGGGTGGGGCTGGTTAGTTTGCATGAATCACTGGCTTCATTTGTTCTGGTCTTTTGCTTTTTCAGGAACTGAGTAGAAGGATGGAACTGGAAGCTTCCAACGGGCAGCGTGTTCTTGCTTACTTGGTATTTGGGCATGCTCTTTGCTACTTTAAAGACTGCTGTCTTCGAGCCATCAACGAAGGTCTGGTTGGTGCACCCGAGATCACAGTGGATAAAGTCCAATGGGTCATCACCGTGCCTGCTATCTGGAGACAGTCAGCGAAGCAATTCATGAGATATGCGGCAACAGAGGTAAGCTCTTACTTTACAACCTTTTAATTTATCAATTATACACTATCTTCTGGTTGAACGCTACCTTGTTTAACCCAATTTAATTGGTATATCACTTCTCTGACACCAATGCTTTAATGATAGTATCATTTATATCCTCAGCAATAGTGGGACACTTCGTTTAATCAACACATATACTCGGCAAGTCCTAATTCACAAGGTTCTAAATAAAACAGAATCCTTCTAACTACTCATGCCACTGAGTTATCTTATTAGCACTATAGCCAAAAGGAGAGAGATGGTGTATGTGTGTGTGATTCTTCTGTGTCAACTTCTTGAGTTGTGTGAGTCTAACAGAGATGAATCTCATCATCCTTGATACCGTTCTCAAGCCACTCGCTGCAGTGCACTGCCATTCCATCGATGAATAATCACTAAAACTGCCTGTGAATATAATTAAACCTGTTTGTGTTGGCCATCTGTTGAGCATTAAGTCCCCCCCACCTAATCCGTTGTATCAACTAGCATAAGAGACTCTAATTAATGCCGCCTGTTTAAACTTAAAATGTCAACACCAATGGGGTTTTTTTTTCTCCATCTCCAATAATTATATGGATTGTCAGTTTCAATTATAATTGCTTGCACTTTTTTGGAGTGTCACATTCTTGTTGCTCTCTTAGTAGTGCATGCATTCCATTCTTAGTATTATATGTTACTAGCTAATACATCCACCACCGGTATCGTCACATGGCAAGAATGTTAGTTCAACTAATGTGAATTGTACATGCTATAATGTGTGAATGTATGAGTTTGTTAGCATAAGTTGTAATAATAGCTCGACCAGGATTTAGCAGAGTCTTGCGTTTGTTGGCATCAAAAGTAGCATGTTTAAATTCTCATGTGCATTTAAAAAAATACTTGGGTTATTGCATCTATTGTATATTTATTATATATTGGATATTTTTCTTGAGTATTTCTGCATCACACGAGTGCAATATTTTCCCTTATTGAACGCTAGTCCTGGACAACTGAACTTTTAGAGCTATGGCAGAATTACCTCTGAGTGTTTACTGTTTTGGAAAAATATCCAGTGTATAATAAATAATTTATTACACTCGTACAATATGGGGTGACATTTCACTCTCACACTTGTATTTTCACTCACTTATATCGTCTAGTGAAAATACTTATGCATGCTCATGAAATATCTCCCATATTGTACTCTGACTTGTGCAATAAGTATTAATAATAGGCGAGTGAGTGAAGCGAGCAAGACACCATCAGGGATAACACAATTGAAATTCGGCATATACATACGTTTGGACATGCCATTTTTGTACTTTGACCCTGCTGTTTTTGTGTTAGTTCAATGGTCGAAACTTCACTAAACAGAATCCTCTGGTTTATCAATCGTTACTGATATCATCCCAGAAATTGAATTGTTTACCATTCTTAATTCCTCTGTGGGTGCAGCTAAAACAAAACTTACCGGTGTTCCATTTCTATTCGAGTTAGTGGTGGTGGCTATTTGTCATAGTTATAAGCCCTACACAACATTATTTACTAGGAAATTCATTGTCCACTAGACTAACCACGAAGGTAAGTCTTGTGTAGGTATGTCCAGTTGTGTGATAAAGTATTGTGCATTACAGCTACTACTTAGCTAAAAATATCACAAAGAAAACATTTAAATAATGTGATTTGTTTTGTTTTTCAATTCAAACAGTTGCAGCAAGTGGTTACTATGGCATTGAAACAAACCCCTTTACCGTATATACATACTTAAAAATTTGACCTTTTTCTTTAGAGTGTGAAAAGTTAAAATCAATCATTTAACAATAGTACAGTATTAGGCTCGCTCGCCATTTGTGCTCGAGCACATCACTAGTATATATATGGACATTATAAATATATATACTACTATTACTACTATTACAATATTGCACGGGTTTGCTTGAAATTGCACCGATGTGAATGCACACATCCATTGTAATACATTCAGTGCAGTCATGCTGAGTGGTCTTATCATAGAATTCATTCAGTTCAGGTGGTCAGCTTATTTGAACAAGTCATAACAGGATTTAAACTGACATTTTGGAAAAAGAATCCTTCAGTCTTAGTTGTTGTTTTTGAAAAGTAAAAGAGCGAGATATAATTATAAAGTGAAAATAAATATTATATTATTTATTGTACTTTGAAATTCTTATTTTAACAACCACATGTCTTAAACAATTATTGTGGCTGTTTCTCTATCTTTAGTTCAATATTGATTCCTATTATATGAGAGGATTATATGAGTAGTTCAAACTGAACAAAATTATAAGCAAATTTGCACGTACTATTTTAATGGACGATACAGGCTGGTCTAGTGTCTCCTGACAACCCAAAGCAGCTGATCATAGCACTGGAGCCTGAAGCTGCCTCTATTTGCTGCCAGAGGCTACGTCTCCGTGAGTGTATTCCAGATCCACACGGATCCTTCTCACCTACTGACACTCCTTCTCCGTCAACTGGAGCACCCAAGTACACCAGTAGCAGCTCCAAGGGGTCTCTCATTGGTAAGTTAACACCTGAAAGTGTGAATTGGTAAACCACTCCTACCGGCATGAACACAAGAAAGCCAAAACATCAAAAATATGTGATAAAGTTAGTATAATGTAATTATTTATCTCATAAATCTGAGTCTTGTTAACCGATTAACGCCGGAAATTAAATTCGCGATTACGTGCGCGTACTCCGAAATTGTTTACAAGAAATCGTGACCGTCACCTCGAGGCTTGAACCGCCTGAGCTTTTTCTTGTCTAGAGGCAATA
>WLWI01005469.1_pt1 | contig 10594 bp, 9 predicted proteins | sample 6701501 | NCBI WGS metagenome assembly WLWI01 (sample SAMN12718690, study PRJNA515312) | sponge metagenome | isolation source: marine sponge | host: Mycale hentscheli | place: New Zealand: South Island, Marlborough, Capsize Point | collected 2014-11-01
AATGAAAAAAGGTAGGAAGAAAAGAAAAAGGAAGAAGAAAGAAAGAAAAACAGTACACGAAAGAAAGAGGAAAAGAAAGGAAAAGGTAGGAAAGAAATAAAAACAGTAGAAAGAAAGAGGAAAATAAGGAAAAATAAGGCAAGAAGACAAAAGGAAAAAAAAAGACAGGATGAAAAAAAAGATGAAAAAAAAAAGCGTCTAGCTACTAGGGTTCGAATCAGAGACTTTCAGGTTAGGTATATGCTCACTCGACAACTACGCAACGCAACACCTCACGCTGAATGCATGTAATTGTTAGCTATTTAACAGTGATTTGCAACCTGCAAGCTGGCTCACGTGACAAGCAAGTTTTTTAAGGGGCGGTTCCCGCTGTAAGCATACGATCGCATGCTCTGGAAAGACTCGCTTTTTTCTGGAAAATGAAGTCCAAAATCAAAATTCTGGCATATTAAAAGAACTTACTTCGTGAAATACTGCTGTTTGATGCCGCTTTCAGAGCCTGGCTGACAGAATGACACTAGGACTACTGTAACCCTCTTGCGCATGCGCGCTGAGGGTTAATGACCGACAGGATGACTACTATAACCCCTCAGGCGCATGCGCGCTGAGGGTTAATGACGGTATATATAAATTGCCATCAAGTAATTATTCTCTGAATTATTATCATACTTTATTTATAATACCTAAGATTTCATAGAAATTTGCAGAGATTCTGCAGATCTTTATGCCACAGTAGATAAGAGCAGAAAGAATCGAGACTTACAAACTACTGAGCAGAATAATATCAACGAAGACAAAATAAGTCCAATTGAGTCAAAGATTCAAACAAAACTTGATAATTACAAGGTTGATTGTACTAAGACTTTTAAAATTTCTCCTGCAGCCAAACAACATTGATAAACACAATCTGGTCAGTAATAGCATCTATAATGGCAATGCTAATAATATTGTAGCCTTTGTTGTTACTATCATTATTAAATGAAGGTATTTGTAAACAATTCACCTTGAATTAGGTCAATATTAAATGAAGGTATAAATTGCCATCAAGTAATTATTCTCTAAACTATTTTCATACTTTATTTATAATACCTAAGATTTCATAGAAATATGCTATTTTTGCAGTTATTTGGGAAAACTACCAGTACTACTTTCTTTAAAGAGTCTCATTATTGAAGAATTAGAGAGACAACATAAATTAACCAAAACTAATTCAACTAATAAACTAACTAAATCTTCTGTGAGAATTTGGGGGGAAACTAAAACTAAAGATTCAAGAATTTTTTTAGTATGAACTAAAACTAAGAAAATCTGGAATCTCTAAACCAAAAAACAACACTGGTGTAAGCAACATTCTTGCTCATAATTGAGAACCAATGTCATCTTCCAACTCCATAAACTTGAGTGACACAAAATTAAACTTTCTCTCCTCCATCTGCAAAATTAACTGACACAATCTTGGAGCTCCAAGCCTTCCACTGATGTCCCCCACTCTTCCAAGCTTATACTGCCCAATTTCAGTAAGACTGAAACTGCTCCCTCACCTCACTGTAAGCCATCAGCTGTTTCTAATACCAGCTGTCAGCAACACACACCCTAACACATTGAACACATCACAGCCAAACCATTTAGTCTCCTGCGTGCCTGCTACCTTCTCTTTATCTACCTAATAAAACTACAAGAGTGCAGACATCTAGCATAGAATGAACCACTTCTTGCACTCAGAGTGAATTTTCACTCTCAGACTTTATTTTCATTTGCCACTTGCTCATGAAAATAAATTAGCCTGCTCGTGATATATTTCGCCATTTCACACTCTGACTCATGTAATAAGTATTATAATATATATAAAAATACACTGTATGTGTATATGAAATCCTGCTTAAGAAACAGCAAATGTTAAATAATTTGTAGAAATATCATTTTTTTAAATTGGCACTCAAAACTTGATACGGCGCACAAAACAAAAAAACAAAAATAACAACAACAAAAAACTAAATGAAGCAACCATTAGTTACAAGAAAAGTTTGAATTACCAATATAAATACACATGGACTACAAAAACACTACATAAGAAGAGAAGAATACAAAAAATGCTACTAGTTTCTGCAGTTACACTCTGAAATAAAAAAACAACAAGTGCTGGAAAAATGTAGGCACAAATTGGTGGAAAAGGGGGTGTGGTCCAATGAAGTGGGACCTGAAGTGTTAATTATGCCAGTGGTCTCCGCCCAATTCTCTTCATAATGAGATGAAGTATCATAATAACATCTCCACCAAAGGACGCTGAATGGCCTCTCCGTGCCAGCAAGACATCATCAAGCCCCAACAATCCGTGTCAAACCTCGGCAGTCTCTCCGGCCTCAAACCTTTCCTGATGGCAGACCACAGCTACTCCTTGTTCTGGCAGGCGTCAAAGGCACCCAGAAGTTTTGTGTCATTGGCGCAGATGTACCAAAACAGGATGCCAAAGGCTTAGATGTTGACTGCATTGTCATAGGAACCCCCAAATAACTCAGGGGTCATGTGGATGGGTGTGCCCACTATAGTCCAGGTCATCATAGCCTCAGGCTTGCAGAAACCCAGATCAGTAGGCAGCCCTTACTGCTATTGTCCAACCATAAGGAAAGCAAAACACCCTTCTTAAATTTAATTGGCTTAAGTTTTCTATATTCTACATCAATTATATCATATTTTACCCTTTCTTAAATAGAGTCAAAATTGATCACTCAAATAGTATGCAATTAGAGTTAATAAATCATATTTAATAGACATAGCAGACTACATATTACATCAAACAACTTTACATATCAGAACATTCTTAAGTTTAATGTCTCGGTGCAGCGAAGCCTTGCTATGCAGGAACCGGATTCCTTCAACCACATCAACAGCAATCTACATTCTGGTTCCAAAGTCCAGCCCTAGTTTGAAGGCAGCATGAAGATCCCTGGGGTAATGATGCATGATGAAGATGACTACGACCTGGGAGTTGCTGGAATAGTCATCATCAATGAGAGCTCCCACGAGATTAACAACACGTTCATTCTTTGGTAGAGTCCTATAGAATAATTATAGCAGAACATAAACAGACTAATTAACCAAAAAAAGAAATAATAGTGAAACAAAGAGGAGAAAACGGAACATACATCTCCTATCATTGTACAGTGAATACGAATACAACTATAATAATGTTTAATGTAATGAACAGGAAACAACTTTAATGTAGGTAAGTTTAAAGACTGAATAAAAATAAATGTATTAAATGTATATAACACGCACTCTGAATACAATATACTTACATAAAATACTCTATTTCTAATATTCCACACTAATAAATAAACTGAAACACTACACAACTATGTGACATCCCTTACCAGGTATAGTGAAACTCAAGTGCCAGATCATTCCAGTGCTTCTCGTCTGGTGGCACTACCGACTTGACCACCAGGGGACCATTGCCCTCCCACTCTGCACACTGGAACACAATGCCATACTGGCCACACCGCAATTCTTGTCTCATATTGCATTGCACAAAGTTGAGCAGCTCCGGGAGATGAAGTCAAAGAAGTTGGAGATGATGGTGTCCACTGGAATGAAGTTGAAAGACAACTCCAGGTTCAAGTCTAGGTTACCATGGGGCTTGACACCTTCATGACAACGGGAAGAGAATAAAAGGGAAAAAATTAAATAATAATACAAATTTGATTAATGTTTATATATCTAAATATGAATATATGTAAACTCCTCTATTAACACACTAACACACAAATTTTACCTTACATTTACATATACACACACTAATTCAAGATTTCTCCCATGAGAAAAGACACATCTTACTAATATAAACACACACAGTGACCATTTACCAGTTGACAGTGAAAACACTCACACATAATAGAAAGTGACCTTTACCAGATGGTTGAGAAAAATTATTCAGTAATACAGGAGTGTTAAAAGTTATGATGCATATCTTGAATGAACGTAGAAAATATATGTTGGTCTTGGCTATTAAAATATGGGTATTACGTATAAAATATTCATTCAGCTAAAATGATGACAATAATAATATTATATTATTAATAACCCACTACTACTACAGTACTACTACTACTACTACTACTACTACTACGTGAAACATTACTGGTTATGTTCCATAATCTGTGTATGATTATAGTATTAATAGTTGGAAATATATATATATATATAAATGTCACAATAAACAAGTACACCAACCCAGTCATCCTCACATCCCAGATAGAAGTGTGTCATACCCACGTGTGTGTTATATACTATCTGATATCCCATCCAGTTATGTGCAGAATATAACACATTAGCAACTACAAGGTGCTGCATCGTACACAGCATTGGTACATCTGTTCACACTAAGCACAACCAGATGTTCCGTTCATACGCTGTATCCACAGATTACTGAACACAACAAGTGATGTTCCCATTCTGTCCGACACCCCAGAAAGTGTAACCACCCTTTACCAAGTTACCTACAATTCATGAATCCACCTCACACAAAAAAAATCTAGAAAAATTTTTTTTTTAAGGAATAAGGAATTTAATTAAACTTCATGTATCTGTTGATCGAGTGGAGCTCTGGTATCATAAATGTAGATTAAGAATGGGTGGAGCTCAACTTTGCACAACTGCAAAGTCTTCCTGACAGCGTCTGTGGGGGTATTATGCTGGATGGAAGGTCGCTCCCGGCTATGTCACCTTATGGACCGATCGGGGTTGGCCTTCTAAAGTCGCCGCCACCAGAATTCTCGAAACCACGCAATACAAAGGAGTCTAGGCCTTTGCTTCGTAGTACCCCGACGCACTTAGGATCTTACTCTCTAAGCTACCAAGGATTTTATCAAGAACTTAACTTTGACTTTGTCAAGATCTAAATATAAGAGAACTGACTGGCGCATGTGCAACCTTGCTTTATAAGTTGTCGGCCACACACGCGAAGTGATTTATGTTCACCGGAAGTCCGGGATAAAACTCAACATAACTACATACACTCATACAATGAACTCTGACTACTGCTTACAAACAAAACACTGTTCTAAATGACCATGCATACACCTATTAATTATTCTGTCTCTTTATCTTCTCTTTGCTCTTCTCCTTCTGATCTTCCTTCTTCACCTTGTTTGTATCTTTATCTCTTTCGTTCTGTTTTTCCTTCTTCACTCTCTTTGTATCTTTATCTTTCTTCTCTTTCCTGTCTTCCTCCTTCACTCTCTCTCTATCTTCACATCCCAGCCTCACACTGGCCATCCTGATAAGACCTTTTACTTCCGCTGGCAACCAGTGTGGTTGGTGCAGGGAACCGGAAGCCATATCACACTCTGACTCATGTAATAAGTACTATATATCGGATTTTTCAATTTTCCACCCCTACTATTAGTATCTCGCTCTTGCTTGATAAACTAGAGCACTGAAGTGCAAACCCTCAGCGCTAGTTAGCTAGTATGATAAAGAAAATAATAACAAAGTGTAGAAACAAAAAAAAAGAAAGAGAAGTGGCATGAAGAAAGGCAGGAAAGAGAAAAAGACAATGAAGAGGGACAAAACAAAGAGGAAAAGAAGGAAAAGGTAGGAAAGAAATAAAAACAGTAGGAAGAAAGAGGAAAATAAAGAAAAATAAGGCAAGAAGACAAAAGGAAAAAGAAAAAAAAACAGGATGAAAAAAAAGATGAAAAAAAAAAAAAAGCGTCAAAGAGGATTCGAACCACAGACTATTAGGTTAGGTACTTGCACACTCAACGACTACGCATCGGAACACCTCACGTTGATGGCATGTAATTGTTAGCTATTTAAAAGTGATTTGCAACCTGCAAGCAGCTCACGTGACAAGCAAGTTTTTTAAGGGGTGGTTCCCGCTGTAAGACTACGATCGCACGGCTCTGGAAAGACTCGCTTTTTTCTGGAAAATGAAGTCCAAAATCAAAATTCTGGCACATTAAAGGAACTTACTTCGTGAAATACTGTTGTTTGATGCCGCTTTCAGAGCCTGGCTGGTTCCTACCTTCCAGAAGTGCCTGTTGACAGACAGAGTGACAGAATGACACTAGGACTACTGTAACCCTCTGGGCGCATGCGCGCTGAGTTAACAAACAAATATCCCCAATTTTCAATTGTGTTACCCCTGATAGTGCCCCACTCGCTTGCCTATAATGGATGAACTGTAATCAAAGTTCTTTCAGAATAAAAAGAAATAGATGACTTATTATACTTAACTCAAGAATTCTGAACTGCCAACGCTGTTAAAAAGTCATTGTTCAAGCTTAAAAAACAACATAGTTGAAGCCTAAAAAGCCATAATTCCAGCCCATAAAATTATAATCTAAGCCTAAGAAGCTACAGTCCTGGCCTAAAAAGCCATCACTGCAGCTTAAAAAAGCCATAGTCCCAGCTTAAAAGCCATAATCCCAGCCTAAAAAGTCATAGTCCCAGCCCCCAAACCCACAGTCCCAGCTTAAATAGCCATAGTTCCAGCCTCAAATGCCATAATCCAAGCCTAAAATGCCGTAATCATTCTTAGTAAAAAAGCCATAGTCCCAGCCTAAAACTGTAGTTCTACCCTGAGCCTAAAAACCCTAGACAGGAAACCCTTTCTGCGTCATCACAAAGCCTTGGCCACAACAGGAACAGAATTTAAGAAAGCTAAATAGCTGCAGAGAATGGTGTTATTATGAAACATCCATTTATTTTTGAGTTAACTGTTTTGGGCCATGTTTATTCATGATATGAGAGTACTTTTTCCGGTAGCTATATGTAGAATTATTTTTCATCATTTATTGTTATGACATTCTGATGTTCATAGAAATTGGTGGGCAGGCATGTATCCAAATAACTCAGTGTAATATTCATTGCCAAAGACGTAATACTGAAGGACATACTAATAATTCAAATAACATGTCTTATACTACTGTGACAAGCCATACCATGTCACCAGTAAATTATACTCCTTCGTCACTATCATTTTCCACTATTGCTGCACCATCACCAGCAACATCACCAGCAACATTGTCAGCAACATTGTCAGCACCACTAAACTCCGTTCTAGTGGGAGCCACTGCAACTGTAGCAGCTATTGTTGCTGTACTGACATGCACAGTGATCCTACTCATTACCTTCATTATGTATAATAAAAGAATCAAGAAAAGTAAAATAGTTCCTCCTCATGTTAATTCATTTCACATGAGCTCACAGACAAATATTTATGAAGAAGTTAACAGAGACTCACCACAGCCAACAGCAGTCAGTGCAGCAAGTATTCAAGTAGCCCCTTTACCTCATGATGAATGGAGGAGGGGACAGTGCAGTGGCATGGGAGCAGATGATGAAACCAGAAAATCGTTAGAAGACATGGACTATGCCATTGTATCAGATGAAGTTGATATAATTCGATCCAAGAATGCTTTGTCCAGTGCAGATTCTGTGCCAATTGTGACAAATATGGAATTAATGAATGAATCGATGGAATCCGAGTATAGTCTAATTGGTGAAGGTAATTACATGCAATATACAACAAATACCAACATTAAGACTTCATGTACTGTAGATGCAGAACTAAACAAAAATGGAGTGGAGGAGAGTATTGATGTACAAAGAGAATGTCCGATATACAGCGTGGTGAATAAGAATGGCAGAGCAAGCTCACCAAGTGAGAGCTGTGTAGATAGTGGACAAAATCAAACCACTACAAACACTCTCAATGACTAGTAGCTAGCTTATCATTTTATTGAACATTCATGCTGTATTCCCTCTGTTCTCTCTTTCTCACACTCCAAACACAACACCACAGAATATACTAGTGAGTTTTGACCAGAAGTAAGTCCAAGTATGCTTTTAGAATACATTACAATAATATGTTTGTGTTGACAGTATTAAATTAAGTGCTAAGTAAAAGTCACTTATATAAACATAGGCGGCAGAAGGGTTAAAGTGGGAGGTGGAGGAGGGGGAGGAGGAGGGGGGTTTAACTATAGAATCAACTACAGAAACATAAGCTGTGACACTCTATGCTTGTTAGGAAGAGACAGGCCACATTTTCAGCCAGTGTCTCAAACAGACTTCAATCTTGTCTTGGTCTCTTATCTCAACTATTCTGATGAAAATTGATTTTGGGATGAATTGTGTAGATTTGACAATAGAAAACTCTATAAATGGTGTCGCTGTGGTTGATGGTGTTGCTGCAGTAGATGGTGTCACTTCTGGCTGTTGATGGTACCACTGCTGTGGAGGATGGTGCTACTGCAGTAGTTGCATAGTTGGTGGTTAGCTAGCTCAGGTGGTGCTATATCATGCAGAGACCGATAGCGAGTGACTAATACCGGAATGAATCCAGCAACTAGCTAATTATTATGCGAGTACCTTACCACACATCTACTACTGACCACTTACTTAAGTTTTCTATGCTGCAGTTGGTATGAATTCGTACAGTAACCACACAATAGGAGACTATTAGTGGGTATTGTTAATGGTGATTGTGATAAGTTATTGATATGCATACAGCCATAAATGGAGGTTTCTGTTTAAGTCTTTCCACATGATCACCAGCTTATTCTGCAGTCTATATAGTATCTCTAAAGAGTGATATATTGTTAAATACTTAATGAGGGGAGGAGACACTTAGAAAAAAGGAATAATTTTATTCTATTTCTCACAACTCTCAACAACAACACAAGGCAATAAACTTAAATCTACATGCTTGTTTAGAGTAAATACAGTCTTCAGTAGATTCTTCAGACACGATATTTTAGTAATGGGTTGTGATTTACTTGTGAAGTGGATTTGTTTGTGGGATGGAGGGGGGACAGGCTCTGGTTTTCTTTTTAGTCAAGAATTTAAGGGTTATAACTCCCAAATTCTTCTCCATGTGCCATACAATTAACTATTTCACATGTGTATACACCACCATTTTAATAGTTTACAGTGTTCTTCTTAGTCGGTGTCTCAACTTTTGTGCAAAGGTGAGTGAGGAAGGCATAGCAAGTATCCCACAGGATTCTATGTGTATAAGAACTGGTAAAGGCAATTGTTATTCCTATTCCTATTTAGACTGCACCTACTTGGAAGAATAAGTGAATCTTATTGCACAATAATAGTAAAGACGCGTTTCATGACATTGGTCTTCAGATGTAAACAAAAGCTGCAGTTGTTTTGCTCTTTTGTTCATTACAACAAACTGTAAGACCTCTGATGTCACAAATACTTACATATTTGAAGTAGATGACAACATGATTAGTTATGTAGAGTCTCTACAATGTTATCATAGCCAACCGTGTGATGGATTGTAATCAGGCAAGAACTCTGAAGTTGTTGACTAGGCTTGGCTAATAATACAGAATAAGTACTGTTATTTTAGCAGCTTCTCTAACCTGGTCTGGCTGGCTACACCAGAGGAAGGTAGCTGTAAAAACCTGGAAAACTGTTGAGCTAGGCCCATTAGCTATAACTACTAGGGTCATGTACCTAAAAATAATACAGTAAAGATATTGCTTGGGTTAAGTAACTAAATTTATACATATATTTGTATGTACACATGCAAGCAGATCCTGCCTGATTACTCAAATATCAGAGATAGTTCACATTGATTATAAAGACTCTGGAAATAACTGTTTAATGAGTGGAACTCCTACCAATTGTAACAGTTTTCCTCAATTAAAATTAGATGGAATTGCCAGTCTAATGCATTTTTTTTTATAGTTGCTGTTTAATTTTATAGTCAACTTAATTATTTTTATATTTCTGAATGACAGAATCCTGCCAAATATTTTCAACATCAGTGATAGTTCCGAGTGATGCTTTACAAGACTCTGGTAGTAACTGCTTCATGTATGGAACTCTTACCAATTGTAGCAGTTTTCCTCAATTAAAACTCAATGGAAATGCCAGTCTACTATTTTTATTCAATAGCCTCAGACTCGCACAAATCCAAATTACTTATGCACTATCTCCAGAAGCCAATATAATGTCTGAACAAATCGCCTTACAAACTACTGAAATGAGGAGAGTCTCATATATTGTCCTGAGGAACAACTTGACAGTGTCAATGGTGAACATGAGCATAGCTTGGATTGACAGCACTTCATTAGAAATAGAAGCCATACAGTTCTTTGATTGGGGTAAGAAATATTCAATTTGCTCATGTAATTTACTTTATGGCTTACTTTTTAAAGAAAGTTTGTTTATCACAGATAGCTAGTATATTTCAACAATCAGCAGCACAAACATTTTGTACAGTCAAAAAAATTCACACTAAATTTGAAGCAGTTTAGCAATTCAAAAAGTTAATTCTATGAAATGTGGGGTTCACTGTCTTCTATGACTGCAAGAAAATATTTTGCTGACTCATGAGATTGAAAAGTTGGTTGCCTGTAAGGCTGGCATTGCTAAGATAAAATGAAGGCTTAAACAAGTGTTTGTGAGTCTGATTTCTTCCTTGCCAATACATCATTCCATTTCTTGAGAGTCATAGTGACGTGGTTAGGTAATTCTGTTGATTAGCTGTTTAATTTTGGACTACACACGTCAAGTAAACTTTTAATTTTTTACGACGTTTCGACCAAGTTTGCTGGTCTTCTTCAGG
>WLWI01005470.1_pt1 | contig 10592 bp, 5 predicted proteins | sample 6701501 | NCBI WGS metagenome assembly WLWI01 (sample SAMN12718690, study PRJNA515312) | sponge metagenome | isolation source: marine sponge | host: Mycale hentscheli | place: New Zealand: South Island, Marlborough, Capsize Point | collected 2014-11-01
TGCAGTAATAGCTAATAACTGATAACTTTTAGTATTTATAGTAACATCAAAATGCATAACTCCAGAAACATAATGTTTCTTTTCACTTTTTGGCCTATATCAGTATATTATATGAAAACTGCACACTGAAACCTAGGAAAACAAGAAGCAAAATCACCAGCAGAGTTCCAGCTATCAACTAGTATAATTCCATTAATAATTGAAACAAGAAAATAAAGACTGTAACCCAGTTGTCTGAAATCAGTATTGAGCTAAAAAATAGGTAATTTTGTGACATTTTTAGTGCCTTTCTTGTAGCAGCTACAAAAAATAATGAAATACACACATGACCGTTCTAAAAATAGATTGCTCACAGCAGTAAATATAAGGAGTCTTTAGGCGAAGGCCAACTATTGCTGCAACTGTTTCAGGCAGCAAGTTAGATCTGAACGAGCTTTGGAAGCAACAAGAATAATAGAAGTTTCTGAGTTCAAGTAGACAGTACGGAGGTAAACTACAGCCCCATAGGCCAGCGATGAGGCATCCGAGAAACCATGTAGGTGTTGAGAGACAACTGGCAAATCCAGTGGTACAGTTCGTCTGTCTATAGGATGTGTTGCAAGCAGAGGCAAAGTAGACGTCCATGTATTCCAGGCTGAGGAAACCTCTTCAGGAACAGGAGTATCCCAGTCAAGATGTAGAGACCACAAGCGCTGAAGTAAGAGTTTCGCTGGTATAATGGCAGGAGTAAATAGGCCAAGCACATAAAAAACCTTTGCCGTCATAGAAGCAATTAAACATTTCGTTATGGGGACATCATTAGGAATTTTAGGAACTGCAATGTGAAGTTGATCGGTTTGAACATTCCAGTGTATCCCTAACGCTTTCGAAGATGAAAGGGGGTCTTGGATGTGAAGGTCAGCAGATTCTCTAGGTTGTTCTGGAACTGATTCAATAAAGGCACTGGAGTTGCTGCACCACTTTCGTAGTGTCATTCCTGCAGTGGTGAGCAGGTCACAGAGCTGTTGGCAGAGATTTGAGGCATCTTTAACAGTGGCAGCACCGGTCAAACAGTCAATCAACATAAAAAGAAATCCTGATAGCATTAGCAGCTAGAGGAGATTCATTCTCCTTCGGGTCCGCCAGTTGCCGAAGAACTTGTGATGCCAGGTAGGGTGAACATTTTACACCAAAGGTTAACCTCTTCATTTGGCAATCATTGAGTTTACCGTTTTCAAGGCGTACAAGAAACCTGTGCAGGTCACGTTCAGATGGGTCAAGAAGAATCTCACCAAACATCTTGCTGATGTCAGATGACATTGCAACTGGGTAAGTGCGAAACTTGTGCAAGATTGAGGTGAGCAGAGGGTACAGATTGGGTCCTGACAGAAGTTGATTGTTGAGTGAATTGCCAGTGGAGCTCTTTGCAGAGGCATCAAACACAACCCTCAGTTTGGTTGATGTGGAGCTTTCCTTGACTACTCCATGTGTGGGTAAGTAATAAGCTTGGGTGGTGGGCTGAATGACTTCTGCAGGCGGTACCAACGCGGCATGATCCAATATGAGGTATTCACGTAACATGGTCTCAAATTGTGAAAGGCTTCCTTTGCGTCGTAGAGAACGCTCATTCTGCATATACCAATGCACAGCTGTGGGACAAGAAGTACCGAGTTCGGGAGGGTTTAATTCTTTGGAAGTTTCACAGAAAAACGACCACTAGATGTTACTTGGTATGTATCCTTAAAGTGTGTCACTGCCTGCTCCTAATCAGGTGAAAGATGGCGAGTGTGAACATCAGGAATTTGATCCAAAGCTAAGTTGAAGAAGTGAGAGAAAAAGAGTGAATTTAAATTCTTTTTATTACAGAGTACATACAGAAATTGAAATTTCTTATCTAATTATGCATGGATTACACCTGTCATTTTTCTGTCCTCCGTGTTCAGGGGTCGTAATCCCTGAGCTGGAGGTTGGTACTGGATCGAAGGACCAGAGCCCACCATAAGCTATGCCCAGCTTCAGCAAGTTGACGCCCCACGGCTAGTGTGTGGCGAGCAACCGGATACTATGCCGGCATGGTAGGACTCAACCACAGCAACAAGCCACTAGCAGGTAACGCGGTCTGCATTCACTGAGCTTGACTCATGATGGACTAATTTTCCCAAGACAGCATATATATGGGATGACATGGTACAGTTTGTGGTGGTTCTGGATGGATCATGAATATCATGAATATCATTAGATGATAATGAATTGATGTAGCACATGTTAGTTTATTGTTTGCTAAAGACTTCTCCTTGTTCAGGTAGCTAGACCTGAACACTCCCACACCCCCAAAAAGTTTACTCCATTGTTTAAATTTTTTATTTATTTTATAATAAGCGCCAACTTTTCCGCAGAACATAACCAGTTAAACTTACAAATTTTAAATTGCCCCAATACATTTTTATCAAAAAAAATACACATTCATTTTTAATTATCTAATGTTATTAGTATTGTCTATATATTTGTATATAACATTTGATTGGGGCAACTTCATTTCTCCTGCAATAAATTGAGACAATTATATATAATGACAGTAACTCCTTAATATTTCATTATTTACAAGTATAATTATGCCAATTCATTTTTTTCTTTAATAATCTAAATAAAACAAATGCACCAGCTAATAAATTTTTGGGAAAATGCAGTGTGTTACCAAAAATTGTAGAATTCAAAAAATTTTTTTAGGCATTGTCATCCTCATGGTATTATTGCATGTGCCTCAAACTATTTCACTTTTATTAGCCAGTTGTGCACCCAACAGTTTGATATGTACTAGATACAGTATTTTTTTTAATGATAACATTTTACCTTGCTCGTGTTTTGTCTTTACTTGTATAAACCATAGTCTTTTTGTTCAAATTACTACTAAGCGGCAAATTTCCATTTCCCCCAACTAGAACAGATGCTGTTAGGTAATATTAATGAATAATACATAAACTAGTAGTGTGCTTGATTACAAATATCAAGCAAGCCTGCCTAGTTATAAGGTTACATAAAACTACAGTATTGTTTCTTAATATACATTAGCTTAGTTCATGCAAAACATATACCATTAGACTATTAATATTACCAAACCAATACAGAATTACTCTCTTATCTTAATTTCCTCAATAGTTAGTACATTGTAGTGTTCAATTTAAGCCATTCTGACTACCTCAATTACCAGTAACTAGTGAACAAGCTTACAGCTCCACCAAAAAAAACACAACGACCATGGCCAGAGTTATTTTGTAATTTTAGTAAACTAGTATGGAACTACGTACTTACCACAGCTTCTCCTAAGTAACGGTGGCTTCCTTAGTATTAATACTTAGCCATTCTGACTACAAGTGGTACTTGACAAACAACTAACGGCATTTAGCAGCTCCAATTATAAAATGGTGAGTTTTTGAATATACATCTGGTAAAGGGTTTTCAATGTCATAGTAACCAGTTGCAGTAACTTTTTGGACTTGAAAGACAAAAGATTCGCAGGAATTATCTGTCACTTCGGAGCCCAAAAGTAACACTTTCTTAATGATGTATCATACAATCCATACCTATATATATTATATATATATATAATAATGGTGCATGCTTGAGCACAGAAGGGCACGCGAGCCTCTGCACAAGTGACACACTTCAAAAGAATCTATCAGTCCAATTCTAATAGTATAAGTACATAGCCATTGTGACTATTATGTGTTTTAGCTAAAAAATTACAGAACTACTTTGTTACCTCATTTTTTTCGCAATTCTGATATTTTCTGTAGTCTATTATATATGTCATTCTGAGTATCTGAATTATCAGTAGCTTTAGACAACTAGCACTCTCAGCTACTAAAAAAAAGCTTGAGTTTTTGAAAATTACGTCTGGTAAAGGGTCTCAATACCATAGTAACTATTCACCATAACATTTTGAAATTTAAAAAAACAAAAAGTTCTAATAATTTACTGCACGGTGTTGTGTCTAAGTTTTTCAAACCTAAGTGCATCTGGCATTCACAAACAACCTAAGATGAAGGAGTAAACAATTTAATTTCCTTGAATGATGCGGGATCGCTAAACAGAAAGATTCTGTTTAGTGTAGGTATGGGAAGGTGTAGTCTATGGAGCAAACGCAAACAAACGAGGTTCAAAGTGTACAAAACGACATACGTACGTCCACACGTATATACAAGCAAACAAATATCCCAACTTTCAATTGGGTTACTCCTGATAGTGTCTTGCTCGCTTCACTCGCTCGCCAATTATATGCATGTAACATATATATAACATATTGATTTTCAATTTTCCACTGTTATTAATACTTAAAAGCATGTACAAAAATTTCAATGGTGTTTGGCAGCACACAAAACATATAGCAAGAAAAAACAACCCGATATGAAGTATTGTGAAAGTAGACATGATCACAGAGCAAACAAACTGCTGGTGTCAGCATACTACATTAGTCCAATTAATTGTAGAAATTAACTAACATTGACAATGTCACTATACTGAATGTATAAAGTGTTCATGTTATCTGTTGTCAATTTGATATTAGTAAGTAATACAATTATATTTATGAAGATTCTTTTAATATCTATATAGAGTTTTTTCAACTCACATAAATTATTTTGTGGTGTACTTTTGGAAGTAGTTTCTATTGGGACAAGTGGATCGATATCATATGTATCTTCTATACTAGAACCCAATTGCTGTTCTGCAGCCAAGAATGAGTCTTAGCTAACATAGTGACTTTTTGGTTTAATTTTGTGCACTTGTTGAAATGTACAGTTAGTCCAGACTATTAAATTGTGTTACTGACTACAGATAAATTTGAGGTGAACATAACAGAACTAGTTCAGGAGAAATTGGGCAATTCCATTTATACCACAATATTGGCCCAGTATGCAGGTTTTCCGGAACTATTGCAATGGTATGTCAACGGGAAGCCTGTAAGCTCTGGAAATACTATGTTTCATGTGAACTATGATGGACTAACGAATCATTTTGCTTATGGATAGTCTATTAGTATGCTCATTTTTAATCCATTGTGTCTTGTTTGGCATAGTGACTATGTGACTTAGTTTGTTGTTTTCGTTCTTCACCTAAACCAACGACTTTGGGCCTGTAATTTCTGTTAGTCGGCTGATGTTGTGATAGGAATGAACTTGAGGATGTATCATATTGGGAGTCTGGAATAGTTTTCACGCCAGAAAGAATATTTCCATCTATTATTTTGGATACTATTTTGCTAAGGAATGATTTGGAGGATAAAAGAAGATTTTGCGCATTATGGCAAGTTTAACGTGTCTTTCCACTTTGTACCGTTGACCTTTAGCATAAAGGTTCCTAAGGTTTCATTAACATCGTGCTTGAATCACATAAGAAAGGGACAGTTAAACACATTAAACTTACCAGTTGTGATCAGCGTCTTCTGTAAAGATTAGGTTGTCACATTTGTAGTGCAACTGTAAAACCCTCTGACAGCGTTGAAATGGTCAATGTGACATTAGAGGAGACAAGCAATATGGAGAAAGTCCGTTCCAAAAGTTATTGTCCATGTCTAATGTTGTGTTAATAAAAGTTAAGAGTTTGGCTGTTGGTGAAATACACTTCAACGTGACCTTTGCGTCTTATGAAACTTTCAGTAATTCAGAAACTTCTGAGGTATGTTGTCTACCTCTACTTGTAAGGATGCTAGTTTTTATAATAGTACGAATATATATAATTATGTACGAACATAATATCAATTATTGCATAATATTTTTTTGGTTTTGTATAATCCTAAAAATCTAATTCCATTATTATCTTTAACATAAAACATAAATAAAATTTAACTAGAGTATTACAATTATTACTCTTAGTTATATCTTGTGTTGAACAGGTACCAACGTTGAGTAACATTTAACTTGAGTATTACAATTGTAATTGTAACACTTGATAATGCTTTTTTATAAGTTCTTCCTACTAAAATCAATAGCTACAACAATATATTTTATCATAACAGTTTGCAATATTTAATGTAAAATTTACAGTGGTCCACTCTATGATCACAACAAAGTTATTATATCGTAAACATATTGCACATGTCTTTCCACTTTGTACCGTTGACTTTAAGCATAAATGTCCCGAAGGTTTCATTAATATCATGCTTGAATCTCAAAAAGGTATTTAGTCCGTCATAGTTCACATGAAACATAGTATTTCCAGAGCCTACAGGCTTCCTGTTGACATACCACTGCAATAGTTGTTCCGGAAAACCTGCGTACTGGGCCAATATTGTGGTATAAATGGAATTGCCCAATTTCTCCTGAACTAGTTCTGTTATGTTCGCCTCAAATTTATCTGTAGTTAATAGTATATTTTAATACTCTGGACTAAATGTATGCTTCAACAAGTGTATAAAATTAGCTAAGTAAACGTAAGAAATGGACAAACATATTGAACTTACTAGTTGTGATCAGAGTCTTCTGTAAAGATTTGGTTGTCAACGGGAAACCTGTAGGTTAAGGAATGGACACATCTACCTTTTGACAACTATTGCAATAGTTGTCATTTCCGTTGCATAGTTGTCATTTCCCGTTGACATATCATTGCAATAGTTGTCAAAAGGTAGACGTGTCCATTCCTTAACCTTACTTCTCTGTTTTCTATCCTGACCTAAACGAATAACTCCGGGAAGGAATTTTCTATTCGTCTTCTTGTTTTTATCGAGTGGCAAATTAGTTTTTGAAGAAAGTATTGAGTCTTGACTGATATAGTGGCTTGGTGAATTCGTTCGCTGTTTCCTGTCCACTCCTAAACGAATTACTTCGCTCAAAAATGTCCTATTAGTACCCTTGTTTGTATTATGTGGCAAGTTTGTTTCTGGAGAGAAGTCTGTGTCTTGACTGATGCGATGACTACGTGGCTTAGTCTGTTGTTTTCGGTCCTGACCTAGCCCAATTACTTCTGGTCTATATTTTCTATTAGTAGGCCTATCAGATTGGAAGTCAGGAATGCCATTTACATCAGAACGAATATTTCCATTTACTACTTTGGTTACTATTTTGTTCAGAGAGGTTTTAGGGGATCTAAATAGGCTATACATTTGTTGAGGGTGTGGTAACTTTAAGCTGTCTTTCCATTTGGTACCGTTAACTTTCAGCATAAAGGTTCCAGTTAACATCGTGTTTGAATCGCAAGTAGGTGTTGAGTCCATACTGGTTTACATGAAAAATAGTACCTGAGGAGCCTACAGGCTGTCCATTGACATACCATTGAATTAGTTGTTCCGGAACATTCACATACTGGGCTAGAATTGTGTTATAAACTGTTTTTCTTGAATTAGATCTGTTATGTTGACCTCATGTTTGTCTGTAAAATATACAAGAAATGTATACAATAATTGCCCCTATATAAAATGTTTTTGAAGGTGAGTTTTGTCTTGCTATTGTTCACAACAAATTAGTAGTAGCTAATTGTAAATTGAGTAGTCATAATAATGGTGTCTATTCTAAACTATCAGAATTCCAGTATGGTAAAGACATACGAGCACTAATTTGCTTCAATAAAAATTACATAATCTGGATAAGTTTACTTTCATAACAAATATATAATATGTAAGTATTATGTGCATATAATTGAGTTATGTGTTTTACTGCAAAAGGCCAGAGAGATAGCTGATTTCGAATTTATAAATATAATTTTTTTTTAATTATCAACTTTTCTTAATAATATACAACCTTCATGAATAATGAGGTATTTAATAAAAATTAACTAAAAAAGTGTACCAGAATAGCAATCTATGCAAGTTTTTCATTTGGTTACATTGCAAATTTTTACAGTATATGTAATAGGTAACATCATAGCATTATAAAAGTTCATGATGAACAGAATTTCATGCAGTGCCAATAAGGCAACTATAAACAATTGTATTTAACTATACCATAGTAAAAATAAAGAAGTACAACTTTATACTGTATTTATTTAAGGTTACAATATGCTACACAACAATTCCAATACTACAGTTAATCAGCCTGTTCTGACAAGGGCTGTAGCTATAGCTTTGCAGAATCATGATACAACTCACTTGTAGTGATTACAGTCCTTTGTAACGATTTTGTAGTGATATTGGTTGCACAGCTATAAAACCCTCTGTTCCTTGCATTAAAGTGATCTATAGTGACATTGGATGAAATAAATAAATATGGGGACAATCCATTCAGGAAGTTTGATCGATATCCAAGGTAGTGTTGATAAAAGTTACTAATTCTGTATTCTGTGATTTGCAATTGAGGGTCACTTTGGCATAGTAGGGAACTTCAATTCCATTGACTTCTATTTCTAAATTACCTATTATGGAAAACAAAACACAACTATGTATACTAAATTTTCTTATGACAATATTTTCTATTTGAAAGTAGCATCCTTATTCCAAGCTGACAATTTCTTAATCAGCTAGAATAATTTGGTTCAGGCGTACACTGCTAACATATTTGTAACGTAACAGTAACACAATTTAGCAAGTCAATTTTATAAAACAAACCTTGACCTATCATACCATTTTTCAATGTCACTTACCTTCCACCACATGCATTGTAAAAGTATGTATAAGTAACAAGAATCATCTTTTCTTACACACAGTTCACTTCTAAAAAGAAATGCTACTACCAATGGGTATGAGGCCACGCTGCATTTGCACGTACTCATGTTAACGGTTACAAGAACCATTGATATAATCAATTCTACAGGTATTGGAAACGGATCATGAATTGCTTGGTTTACGACTGATTATGTGCTTAAATGTGTGCCTGTAGATTTTTTGTAATATGTTCAGTTAATCTAGAACACTTTTACACACAATTGTTACTTGGATATATCATTACCAAACTTGCATTGTATTCTGTTCATGACATAACTATGTTCCATGGATTTGCAGGTATGTGTTGGTGGGGCATGTAGCTATTATAAAGTGGGCCACTAATTCTCTAATGAACTCTTCCAAGTTTGTAAAATATTACTATGTTAATTAAAATATAGTTAGCCTACCTACTTCTAAGGGATAAGCAATTATATATTCTTGAACGATACAGGTAAATAGAATATTGTTAGGCTAACCATATTATCAAACTTCTCTAATTTAAAATAGTCTATTGTGTACCCGAGCTACTAGCTACAGAAGATTATTTTAGTGAAGCGACTATTGAACAATGGATTTTTAAGTAAATAGCTACAATTATGAGTGAGACAAACAGCGCATTAACTTACAACAACCACTTATTCCATTGGAAATTTGCTAACGTCCCTTATGTCTCCGTAGTCTTTCTGACGTTTGTTAATTTCTGTCGTATTAATTTCGATGTCTTTAATTCTGACTTTTTAACTTAGTGCGCCAGCGCTAATGTACTTAAAAAAAATCCTAGCTCTAAAGGTTGGCACGCATTGACCTCTTTTAAACATGGGCCAAATGCATGGACGAAATGCATGGATACCTAAATCTCAGTTCAGACTCCATTGTTGTGGGAGGCTCGCTTTCCTTGCCAACCATGTATTTCCAATCTCAGTTGTTGTTGTTGTTGTTTTTTTTTTTGTTGTTTTTTTGTTTTTGTATAGTTTTTCTATTTTCAAGGAAGCATCCTAAAATTTCCCAGCTACAAATTATTAATCAGCTAAATAATTAGGTTCAGTAGCCGCCACTATATTATTTATAATAATATAAAAATGACAAATTGTACTAAGTCAATAATTCAATCTATTCCATTTTATTATTACTTACCTTCCACCACAGGTAGTGTAAGAATACATATAAATAACAAATGGAACATCTTTTTTAGGACACTTTTCAGCTTCAAAGATAAGTAATGCTACTGCCAATGACGCTAACGCCACTAAGTGGGTGTGGCCACGCTGCTAGTATGGTGACAGATCTAACTTTCAGCCATGCCAAGTGCACGCGCATACGCTATGACGAATGGTGGCTAGAGCTGCTGGGTATTACAACTAATGGTGTTCTCTGAGGGATGAAAAATTTTGTTTGGTAAGGCATTCAGCTATGATAAACTGCGTCTTAACTAAAAAAATTTACTACACCATTCCTTTACCAAATGAACTTCTCTAAGCTTGTACCTATGACCTACAGTATGTGTGAATCAAAATTTAGTTCACCTCATAGATAACTTAATTAAAAGGTGTAAACATTCTAACTTCCTTAGATTATATAATTATATGATAAACCAACTGTTTAACCCCCGTCTCAATATACGGGAGTTTATAAAATGCTCTATTGTTCCAGACAAAGCACTACATTTCATTCTTTTAGTGACTATCCAACAATGGATTGCCGAGTAGGACCAATTATGCTGGGTAAGGTAATAGGAGGTATTAACTAAGATAACTATCCACCCCCACTAATTCCAATAGATGAAATCTGCAAGATTTAACTGAAAAGATCTCGACTACACTTGTGTCCCGTACCTCTTCCCCCGTTTCCCCCCATTTTTGTGCCAAAGAATACCCAGGTAAATACTAAGTGGGCTGTTGCAACTTTTAATACTTGGAGAGAACATCATAACAAGTTTTCTGAAAATAAGTGTCCTTTTGATATCCTTGAGCAAAATAACTCCTAT